>JAEEGL013507497.1_pt1 | contig 21865 bp, 19 predicted proteins | sample 9134231 | NCBI WGS metagenome assembly JAEEGL01 (sample SAMN16246548, study PRJNA631951) | gut metagenome | biome: gut microbiome; feature: rumen; material: fiber-attached | host: Bos | place: Iran: Karaj | collected 2018-10 | reverse complement strand
CTTCAGCATCTGTGCCAGGGATTTAAGCTCCTTCCGCTGAAAGAAGTCGCTGTAGATGCCCAGCTCGCGCAGACGTTTTTCCAGCTCGTACTTGTTCATGGATTATTTGATCACCGAATCCTCTTTCAGGAGGCCCAGCTTTTTCGCGATGCAGGCGGTGCAGGTCAGGTCGCCCGTGACGTTCAGAGCGGTGCGGCCCATATCGAGCAGAGCATCGATGCCGAGGATCATCGCGTAGGCACCGGCAATGACGGAACCCGCTTCGATCGGCATGCCGATACCGGCCATGACCATGGCCAGCATGATGGCACCGGCGCCGGGAACGCCCGCGGTGCCGATAGAGGCCAGCGTCGCCAGAAGGACGATCATGCCCATCTCACCGAAGGTCAGGCCGCGGCCGTAGCAGGTCATTACCAGGAAGAACGCGCAGACGCCCTGGTAGATGGCGGTGCCGTCCATGTTGATGGTGGCGCCCAGCGGCAGCGAGAACGCGTAGACTTCCTTGTCGATGCCGAGGTTTTCGGCGGCGGTCATCGTGGTCGGCAGGGTGCCGTTCGAGGAACGGGTGACGAACGCGGTGATGAAAGGAGTACGGGCTTCTTTGAAGAACGGTCTGATCTTGATCTTGAAGATCTTAAGCAGTCCGCCGTAGACCAGTACGATGTGGATGAGATAGCCCAGGAAGCAGGCCACGACCACGATCAGCAGGGAGCCGGCAACTTGGGCGCCGTTCTTCGCGAAGACTTCGCAGATCAGGACGGCTACGCCGATAGGGGCATATTGCATAATGCCCTTCACGATCTTCATCATGATTTCGGTCAGGCAGTCGAATACGTTGTAGGTCGTGTTGGCGATCGTCTGGAGACGCTCGTCCTTGGAAACCTTCAGGTAGGACAGGCAGAGGCCGAAGATCAGGCAGAAGAAGATGACCTGCAGCACGGTTTCATTGACCAGGGATGACAGAACGCTGGTAGGGATGATCTCGTAAATGACCTTCCACACGTTGGTGTCGCCCGCCTTGCCGGCAGCGTCGGTGGCCAGCTCAGCCAGTGCGGCATGAGGCTGGAAAATATTGCCCATCAGCAGACCGATGATAACGCCGAAGGCAGAGGTGATCAGGTAAATAACGACGATGCGGATGCCGACTTTACCGACCGTTGCGGGGGAAACGGACGCGGCGCCGACCACCAGAGAGCCGACGATCATCGGAATAATGATCATCTTCAGCAGACGGGTGAAGATGGTGCCGAACATGCTGATCCAGGCAGGCAGCGCGGTTACGCCGCTGGCCGCAAGGATGATGCCCGCTACGGCGCCGATGACGAGACCGATCAGGATCTTGTACAGAACGTTAAAGTTCAGGTACGCGCGCAGAGGTCCGCCCTTTTTGGGTGCTTCTTGACTCATAAAGAATCCTCCTGAGAATAAATTGGATTTTCACCGCGTATCTACACGGCGGCGAAAGAAGTTAAAAAAAGTATAGCATAAAATGGCAAAAAAGCCAGTATATTTCTTAAAAAATCGGGAAGAAAACACAGAAAAAATAAAAAAAAGCCGGCCTAACGGCCGGCAAAGCGGGGGAAAACTATTTCAGTCCGTAGAGTTTCGTGAATTTTTCTTCGAGATAGTCCAGATAATACCTGACGTCCAGGCTTTCTCCCGTGATCGAGCGGATCCATTCGTCCGGGGTCATCAGGGAGGCGGCCGCGAACACGTGCTCCTTCAGCCAGTCCAGGATCTTCGCGAGATCGCCTGCGCGGACGGCTGCGTACACGTCGAAATCCTTCTGCATGGTGCGCAGGATCTGGGCGCCGTAGGCGTTGCCGAGGGCATAGGAAGGAAAATAACCGTAGCTGCCGGACCAGTGCACGTCCTGCAGGCAGCCTTCCGCGTCGTCTTTCGGGTCGATCCCCAGATATTCGCGGTATTTGGCGTTCCAGAGGGCCGGGATCTCGTCGACGGTGATCTCCCCGTTCACGAAGGCTTTCTCCAGTTCGTAGCGCACCAGGATGTGCAGACAGTAGGTGAGTTCGTCCGCCTCGACGCGGATGGGCTGCGGTTCCGCGACGTTGACGGCTTCGTAGAGCTCCTCCGCGCTCACGTCCGCGAAGGGATCGCCGTCCAGTTCCCGGAGCATCGGCAGGAGGAAATCGGTGAAGGCGCGGCTCCGGCCGATGAGGTTCTCGTAGAAGCGGGAGATGCACTCGTGCATCGCGCTGGTCATCTCGTCGGAAGTGTGATTGTCGTAGTTCTCCTTCGGCTCATACTGCATAAACAGGGCGTGGCCGCCTTCGTGCAGCGTCGTAAAGACGTTCGAGAAGAACATGTTCTCGTAGTAGTGCGTGGTGATGCGCACGTCGTTCGGACCGTAATGGTCGGTGAAGGGGTGTTCGGTGGTCATGAGGATCGTAGCGGTCTTCCGAAGCCCCTGCAGTTCCATCAGGCGGCGGGAGAGAGATTCCTGGACGGGGATCGAAACGGGCCGGCTCAGGAAATCCGTGCGGATGGGCTTTCCCTCGGCTTTGATCCGCTTGACCAGCGGGATCACGCGCGCCTTGATCGCGTCGAAGAAGGCGTCCAGCTGAGCGATGGAGCCGCCCTTCTCGAAATCGTCGAGCAGGGTGTCGTAGACGGTCGCCTTCTGCTCGTCGCGCAGGGAGACTGCCAGGCGGGTGAGCCGCACCAGATCGGCGAACGAGTCGCGGAACAGGGAAAAATCGGCGGCTTTCTTCGCTTTCAGCCAGGCGGTGTAGGCCTTCGCGTAGGCGCAGTCCATTTCATAATCCAACTGAGGGGTGATGTTTTTCGATTTGGCGTACTCTTCCCAAAGATGCTCGACCGCCTTTTTCTGCAGATCGGTGAGGTCCGTCCCGTCCTCGTGCAGGGCGGTCAGCAGGGAGACGTAGCGCTTTGAGTGGCTCAGTTTGAAGATCTGCCGGGAAACGAGAGCGATGTCTTCGCCGGCTTGCTCCATGCCTTCTTCCGGCGCGCAGCATTCCAAGTCGAAGTTCATTTTGCCGACGGCGCGGCCGTAGGCGTCGATCTCATCCAGCAGGGCGAAAAACTTTTTGATGCGGGTGCGGTTGTCCATGTCATACCTCCGTGGGTTGCTCGGCCCATCTTACCACAGGGCGGGCCAAAGAACAAGGCGTGCGCTTCTTGCGGGAGAAAGCGGAACGTGTTATGCTTTAGGCGCGCGAAGGAGGCGCAGGCAATGGCTGTGATCACGATCGTAGGCTCCGGGATGATGGGCTCGGCCCTGGCGTTTCCGGCCGCGGAAAACGGACATACGGTGCGGCTAACCGGGAGCCCGCTGGACAGGGATATCATTGAGACCTGCCGGAAAACGGGCCGGCATCCGAAGCTGGAAAGGGATTTCCCCGCGGGTGTGTCGTATTATCAGACGGAAGAGACGGCGGAGGCGCTCGCCGGCGCGGATCTGGTGATCGGCGGGGTGAGCAGCTTCGGCGTGGACTGGTTCGGGCAGGAGATCCTGCCGCTTATCGCGGAGGGAACGCCGGTCCTGACCGTGACCAAGGGCCTGATGGACCGGCCGGACGGCAGCCTGGTGCCGTATCCGTATCTCTGGCAGAAACGGCTGGATGAGCTCGGGAAAAAGCTCCCGCTCTGCGCCGTGGGCGGCCCCTGCACGAGCTACGAGCTGGTCGCGCACGACCAGACCGAGGTGGCTTTCTGCGGGAAGGATCCGGCGGCGCTCGGCTTCGCGAAACAGCTGATGCAGACGGATTATTATCATATCAGCCTGACGCCGGACGTGGTCGGGATCGAGAGCGCGGTGGCCTTGAAGAACGGCTACGCGCTGGGCATCGCCCTCACCATCGGCATGAATAAACGGGCTTTCGGACCGGACAGCCCCCTGCATTTCAATTCGCAGGCGGCGGTCTTCGGACAGGCCTCGAAGGAAATGAACCGGCTTCTGAAGATGCAGGGCGCGGAGGATCCGCGCAGTCTCTGGGTCGGTCTGGGCGACCTTTACGTGACCGTCTACGGCGGCCGGACGAGGCTCGCGGGGATCCTGCTGGGCGAGGGAAAGACGCCCGAAGAGGTAAAGACCGAGCTCAAAGGGGTCACGCTGGAGTCGCTGGTCGTGGCGGAGCGCGTGGCCCGGGCGGTGCGCGTGAAAGCGGCCCGCGGCGAGGCGGATCTGGCGGATTTCCCGCTGCTCATGCGGGTGGACGATATCGTGAGCGGGAAGATGCCCGCCGAGCTGCCGTGGGAGGCATTTACCTACGACGGACGCGGTTAAGGCGGGCAGAAAAGAAGAGAGGGAGTTCCGGGCGGAGCTCCCTCCTTTTGTATACCTGGCCGGTCAGCCGGCCGGTCTGATCTCGAAGAAGAAATGGTATTCGGGAGCCTGGCCGTCGCCGTACCCGAGCAGCTGATGTCCCTGTTCGACGTAGTCTTTTTCGAAACTGCTGTCCATAAAGTGGGCGTAGCTCACTTCGCAACGGACGGACAGTCCGCAGACCTCGAAGGAGAAATCCTGATAGGGGGAAGAGGAGATCTGCTTTAGCCGGTCCTGCAGATCACGGCTGTAAAGACCGCTGCCCGGCTGCGCCTTGGCCCAGGCCAAAAGCAGATAGGTCATGTAATCCAGATAGGAAGAGGCGGACCCGCCCGCGCCCGCGACACCTTCCCAGTCCAGGGACAGACGCACCGCCGTCAGCTGCCCGGCCGTTTCCTCGAAAGTGCAGTTCGGGAAGCTCGGCGTGTGATAGATCGCATGAGTACCGCCGGAAGAGGTGAGTGTCGTCAGACCGCCGTAATCTGTCCCATCCCACGGCGATGAATAAGCGCCTCCTTCGGCGATCGGACCGAGATCCATCCGGAACTTCCCGTCTTCGTCCAGAACATACTTGGTCTGAACGCTGTAGTAGGAAATGTAGAAGTTGTAGTTATCGGCCAGTTCGGCGGCAGTAAGCGGAGCGAAGTGCTTCGGAAGAGCGAAGAGCCCCATAAGAAGCAGAGTGAGCCCCACGTATGCAGCCTCAGCGCCGATATAGCGGAGCGCAGAGAACCAGGGGGAGCGCTCGTGAAGGCGCAGTTCCCATTCCTCGTCTTCCTCCCATCGCAGCGCCTGGCCCCGGGTGACGGCGGAATTGCTCATGATCAGCCGGACAAGGCCGAACACAGGCAGAAAGAATCCTTCGCCGTACCAGAGCACAGAGGCAGTTCTGCAAAGCGCGTCGAACCAGTCGAGTTTCCTCTCGCTTCCGTATTCCCGGACGGAAAGGCCGAGAAGCCATTTGCCGGGGGTCGTTCCCCAGAAATGCAGCAGGATGGGCTCAAAGACCAGAATGCCGATCAGCGTCAGAAGCGGGGAAAGAAGAAGCGTGTAGTACCGGGGCCAGGCGGTTACCGCGTGGGCCGCGATCAGCGGAAGAGTGGCGACGGTGCCGAAAAGTCCCTGATCCAGCGCTCGTGCCAGGTACCGGCGCCAGGGCGCCTGCAGCCGCTCGGGCTTTTCTTTATCTTCTTTGGGAACGATTACCGGCTTCCGGCTGCCCTGTTCCAGCTTTTCGAGATAAGGGCGGGCGTCGAGCTGCCGGTAATCCGGGGCCGCCTCTCCGATCTCCCGGCAGATCCGCTCGGCTGCGGAGAGAACTTCCTGCTGTTGCCGGAGCTTCAGGCTCTGGCGCTGCATCAGGTGTTCCAGCGTGTCCGTTCCGTCCTGCACGGCGCGGATCTCCTGCAGGGGAACGTTCAGGGCCCGCAGCAGCTTGAGCTTCAGGAGGGTATTCAGATCTTCTTCCGAATAGTCGCGGTAGTCGTTTTCGCGGCGTTCCGGAGAGAGAAAGCCTTCGGCCTCGTAGTAGCGGACGGTCGCCCGGGGAAGCCCGGATCTGGCTTCGATCTCGCTGATATTCATGCGAAGATCCTCCTTTTATCATGTTCTGCGCCAAGCATACACCGTAAAGCGGCTTGACAGTCAACCGTTTTTCGTTAAAAATTAAAAAAAAAGGGGCCGTGGGCCCCTTTTCTGCCGGCAGTGGGACTTGAACCCACACGTCATCGCTGACAACGGATTTTGAGTCCGCCCCGTCTGCCAATTCCAGCATGCCGGCTTTTCTCATGTGACCGAAGTCTATCATCCGGCGAACGGACTGTCAACCGTTTTTTCTCCGGGGATAGAGCCGGCAGCGGGGAAGGGAAAGATAAATAATAGGCTGCCGCCGGGCGGAGAGGGGGTTGAATTCCCGCCGGCCGGAAGCTATAATGAGGCGTTCCCAGACGGGAGAAAGGAGAAGACGATGAGCCGGAACGGGAAAGGATACATTTATGCGATCATATCGGGACTGGCCTACGGCCTGATCCCGCTGGCCATTCTTGCCGTGTCCCGTTCGAAGGCTGCCACGAGCGCGTTCTGCCTGGCGTCGCGCGTGACGTTCGGAGCGATCCTGCTGGCGCCGCTGGCACTGAAGCGAGCCGGGACCTCCCGGAGACCGGCGCATCGCTGGCTCAAGACCATTCTGGGGGCGGCCATCAGCTCCGCCACCGGCATCCTGCTGTATACGGCTTACAATTACATCCCCTCCGGCATCGGGATCACGATCCACTACCTGTATCCGGTCTGCTGTCTGGCCTTCAACGTGATCCTGTTCAAAGAGAAGGTCGCCCGCGTGACCGTGATCGCCCTGATCATGTCGGTCGCCGGTGTGGCCCTTATGTGCGATCCGCAGGCGCTGCCGGAAAATGCCTGGATCGGGCTGCTGCTGGCGTTCGCTTCCGCCATGAGCTGCGGAGGGTATTACGTCTATCTGGAAAGAACCGGTCTGGCGGCCGAGGATCCGGTCGTCTACTGCGGCCGGCAGCTGGTGTTCTCCTCGATCTTTATTTCTTCCTACGTGGGGCTCCGGGGGGAGATGCATGTGGACCTGTCCTGGACCGTCGTCCTCTGTCTGGTCGCGGCCGGCATTCTGGGGCTGATCGGTCTGCTGACCCAGATGAAGGGGATCGACATGATCGGGGCTGATCTCACGACCATTCTGGCGACGCTGGAACCGATCACTTTGGCTTTAGGCGGGGTGCTGCTTCTGGGAGACAGGCTCAGCGTCCGCTCCTGGTTCGGGATCGCGATGGTCCTGGCGGCCGTGGTCCTGCTCACGGTCATGGGAAGAAAAAAGAAACAGACCGCATCCGCGGGAGAGTGAAATATACGGCGCAGCGAAAAAGACCCGGGACTGCCCGGGTCTTTTTCGTTGCGGAAACAGCACGGCTCACGGCCGCTGACAGGGCCGCAGAAGCAGGAAGGAGAAGCGACCGAACAGGCGCTCCAGAAAGCGCTCCGTTTCTTCCGCGGTGAAAGGACGGGGCTCCGTACCGGGATCCGGGCAGCCGACGAGCGTTTCGCCGGTATAGACGAAGGCACAGGCTCTGGCGGCAAAGGGATCGTCGCTGCAGAAAATGACGTCGCCCGGTTCCAGATCCCGTCGGCCGACCGTGACGCAGCGCATCCCGCCTCCGGGACCCATCTCCGGCGTGATCACCCCGAAGCCTCCGAAAAGGCCGGGTACGGAAGCGTCTCCCGGAACGGCCGGGCGGCGGTAAAGGACGTCGGAGGGGAGGGAGTCGTAGGGGAAGAAATAGCGGGAGGCCCAGTCCTGCCGCCGGATCGTAAAGGGGAGCCCCTGCTCTCCGCAGGCCTCGGAGAGAGCGTCGAAGGGGTCGCCGGTCCGGCGCAGGGCATCGGCAAAGTCGTCTGCCAGCTGCTGTGCGTTCACCCGGGAAGCGGGCTTTCTGAGAAGGACAGGCGGAGCGTAAAGCGGCAGACCGTCCGCTGTAAGACATACAGTGGCGGACGGCTCCCGGCAGTCGGAGGGGATCGGAAGGAAAAAGCGGGCCGCCGCGCTCTCCCCGGCCGAAACTGTCAGGGAGGAGGTCTCTTCGGCCAGAAGCTCACTTCCGGCGCGCGCGGAAAGCCGCAGCGTCACGGTCCGGGGCTCCGCGCCGGTGTTGTCGGCGCGGACGGCCAGGGCAACGGTCCCGCCCGCCTCGGCCTGGCGTCCCCCGGGATGGGAGGAGAGGACGGAGAAGCGCAGATCCGGGCCGAGCGCCAGACGCGCCGTCGCTGCGGGCGTCGGTTCCCCGACGGCGTCGAGCGGCCGGCAGACCGCCACCCGGCGGAAGCGCTTCGAAAACAGCCAGTACCGTCCGTTCAGGACAGAAGGTTCAAAGTAGGCTTCCAGGGGATCGGTCCGGATGGCGCCGTCCGGAAGCACATATTCCCGCAGGGTCTCGTAATCGTAGCCGCCCGGCCGGTCGTGGCCGGTGCAGTGCATAAACTCGCGCGGACTTACGACCAGCATCGTGTGGCCGTTGCCGCCCCCCTCGTACTCGTAGGTGACGACATCCCCCGGCTGCAGCAGAGCCCGGAGCGTCCGGGTCATTTCTTCGATCTCTTCCGGGCTCTCCTTATGGGTAAGCTCGCGGTAGAAGAGGCGCGGCTCCACCTGTTCGATCATATGCCAGGTCAGTTTGGCCGGCAGTTCGTATCCGAAGGTGTTGTAATAAACGGCATGGATGAAACCGGAGCAGTCCAGAAACAGAGGGTGCTGCTCCGTGCCTGCCTCCGGCGCCAGAAAGATCCTCCGGCGGGGCGTGACGCGCGCCACACGGTCCATGCTGAGCTGATCGTACTGGACCCACGGCCCGCGCCGGCGGTAGGCTTCGGCACAGGCGAGCAGGGCTTCGGTCTTAAGGTCTGACATACAGGTTCCTCCCGGGGCGGTTTCCGGCAGGCCGGATACGGGGCGCTATTCCTGTTTCTCCGCCGGCGGCAGGACATGGGCCGCCCGTAGCGGGATGAGGAGCGCGTGATAAAGGAGCGGCGCGGCGACGACGGCCGCGAGCGCGTTGATGAGCGACGGGACGAGCTTGGCCCACATGGTCACGCCCACCGCGTCGAGCGGGTAGCCGTACACGAAGCGCTGGTACACGAAGGTCTTGACCATATACAGGAAGACGTAGGTGAGGGCTCCGGCGATGCCCGAGAGAATGACCCGGAACACCGTAAAGCTCCCTTTTTTCGGTACGCGCAGCAGGAGGCCGCAGACAAAGCCCATGGCGAACTTGCTCACGAAGGTGATCATCACGTTGATGAAATCATAGCCGCCCAGCGTCGCGTCGTAGATCGCGGAGCCGAGACCGGCGGCCAGACCGCCCGGGATCGGGCCGAGCAGCATCCCCGCCAGCAGACAGATGCCGTTGGCCAGATGGACCTTCGAGCCCATGAGCGGAAAACGGTAGAGCGTGACCGCGTAGACGATGGCGGCCATTACGCCGATGAGGGCGATCATTTTGACACTGAACATTTCTTTCTGCTTCATGGCAAAAACTCCTTTACTTCAGGATGGCTTCAGTGTATACTGCATCTGATCATACAACAATGACCAAAAAGGAGAAATTTTGTATAACCAGATGGAAGATAAACGCCGGGAAAGCGCCTACCTGAAGCTTTACCGGACGCTGCGGGAAGAGATCATCCGGGGGAGCTACGCGTTCGGCAGCCGCCTGCCGTCCAAACGGACGCTCGCCGCGGACGCGGGCGTTAGCGTGATCACGGTCGAGCATGCCTACGATATCCTCCGCGAGGAAGGCTATATCGAATCCCGGGAGAAGAGCGGTTATTTTGTGGCCTACCGTTCGGAAGAGAGCTTCGCGATGCCGGAGCGCCAGAGACCGGCCCCCCTCCCGCCGGAACGCCCGGTGGAGGATGAATTCCCCTTCTCGGTGCTGGCCCGGACCATGCGGCGCGTACTCTCGGACTACGGGGAGCGCATCCTGACGAAGTCTCCCAACCAGGGCTGCGAGGAACTGCGCCGCGCGATCGCCGATTATCTGGACCGGACCCGGGGCATCCGCGTCGGGAGCGGGCAGGTGATCATAGGCTCCGGGGCGGAATATCTGTACGGGACAGTCGTGCGCATGCTGGGCCGGAACCGCGTCTACGGACTGGAAAATCCCTCCTATGAGAAGATCCGCCGGGTCTATCAGGCCAGCGGAGCCCGCTGCGACTTTCTGAAGCTGGGGCCGGAGGGAATCCGCAGCGAGGAACTCCGGCGGACAAAGGCCACAGTGCTGCACGTGACGCCTTTCCGGAGCTTCCCGAGCGGGGTGACCGCCAGCGCGTCCAAGCGGGCGGAATACGTCCGCTTCGCCCGGGAGCGGGGCGGCTTCATCGTCGAGGACGATTTCGATTCGGAGTTCACCCGCTCCTCCAAAGCCGAGGAGACGGTCTTTTCCCTGGCGCCGGACGGGCTGGTTCTTTATATGAATACCTTCTCCAAAACGGTAGCTCCGTCGTTTCGGGCGGGCTATCTGGTGCTGCCGGAAACGCTTCTCCCGCTGTACCGGGAAAACAACGGTTTTTTCGCCTGCACGGTGCCTGTCTTCGAACAGTACGTGCTGGCGGAGCTCATCCGCAGCGGCGATTTCGAGCGGCACATCAACCGGGTGCGCCGGCGCCGGAGGCAGGAGATGAGGGAAGAGTGATTGCAGGAGCGGAGCGTTTCTGCTATACTTTAAAAGATTATCCTGCCGGACGGCGGGAATCACCGAGGTGGAAAGATGGGACACAAACTGGCTAAACAGCAGGGAGTCAAAAAAGGCATGCCGGCGGAGACGAAGAAGCGTCTGACCTGGATCGGCGCCTTCCTTTTCATGGCGCTCATCGTCGGCGCGGCGGTCTGGATCATCGTGGACGGCACGAGAACGCGGTTCAACAGGAATATCAGCGCCTATGCGGATATTCATGTGCTGGATTACGGAACGATCACGGTCGCACTGGACGGCGTCAATGCGCCCAATACGGTACAGAACTTTATCCTGCTGGCCCAGCAGGGCTTCTACGACGGACTGACGTTCCACCGCATCATGGAGGGATTCATGATGCAGGGCGGCGACCCGGAAGGGAACGGCTCCGGCGGTCCCGGCTGGACGGTCGTAGGCGAGTTTTCCGCAAACGGATATACGAATAACCTCACTCACTTACGGGGGACCGTTTCGATGGCCCGGTCGAGCAGCAGCTACAACAGCGGCGGCAGCCAGTTCTTCATCATGCAGAAGGACAACCATTCGCTGGACGGTTACTATGCGGCCTTCGGCTGGGTGACGAAGGGAATGGATATCGTGGATAAGATCTGCCGGGACGCGAAGCCGACCGACGATAACGGCACGATCCCGGAAGATCAGCAGCCGGTCATCGGAAGCATCAAGATCCGTCTGGTCAAATAGGAAAGGCAGTATATGAGAAAAGTGGCGCTGATCACCGGGAGCTCCCGGGGCATCGGCCGGGCCTGCGCGGCCCGGCTGGCCCGCGAAGGCTATGCGGTGGTCGTCAACTATATCGAACGGCAGGATAAGGCGGAAGAACTGACGGAGCTCCTGCGGGAGCAGGGCTGCGACGCTCTGGCGTTCCGGGCTGACGTCTCGAAACGGGAAGAAGTGGAAGCCATGGTCCGGGCGGCGAAAGAGCGGTTCGGCCCCGTGACCCTGCTCGTCTCGAACGCCGGCGTGGCCGGCCAGTGCCTGTTCCAGGACGTGACGGACGAGATGTGGGACCACTACTTTGACGTGAATCTCAAGGGTGCGCGCAACGCGATCCAGGCGGTCCTGCCCGACATGATCCACGCGAAAAGCGGCTCGATCATTACGATCTCTTCGATCTGGGGCCGGCACGGGGCGTCCTGCGAGGTGGTCTATTCCGCCACGAAGCATGCCCTCATCGGCCTTACCCGCTCGCTGGCCGCGGAACTCGCGCCTTCGGGGATCCGGGTGAACTGTATTGCCCCCGGGGTCATCGACACGGATATGGTCAAGGTGCTCGGAGAAGAGACCCTGAGGGATCTGGCGGAGATCACGCCCCTCGGCCGGCTCGGAAAGCCGGAGGAGGTGGCGGCGGCGGTCTCGTATCTGGCTTCCGACGGGGCGGCCTTCGTGACGGGCCAGGTGCTCGGGGTCGACGGCGGATTCATCATTTGAGAACGGACGGGGCGAAAGGTGATTCGGACGGACCATCTCACATATGAATATACGGGAGTCACCGAAGAGGGACAGGAGGAAGAGCGCATCCGCGCGCTTTCCGATATCAGCCTGACCATCGGGAAGGGCAGCTTCGTGGCGATCCTCGGGCCGAACGGCTCGGGAAAATCGACGTTTGCGAAGCAGCTGAACGCCCTCCTGTTTCCGACCGGGGGAACGGTCTGGGTCTGCGGCATGGACACGGCGAAGGAGGAGAATCTCTGGCCGATCCGCGAGAACGCGGGGATGGTCTTCCAGAATCCCGACAACCAGATCATCGCTTCTCTGGTGGAGGACGACGTGGGTTTCGGACCGGAAAACATCGGCGTGCCGACGGAGGAGATCTGGCGGCGCGTGGATGAGAGCCTGGCGGCGGTCGGGATGACCGCTTATGCGCAGGTCTCTCCCAACCGGCTTTCCGGCGGCCAGAAACAGCGCGTGGCGATCGCGGGCGTGCTGGCCATGCGGCCGGCCTGCCTGATCCTGGACGAGCCGACCGCCATGCTGGATCCCGGCGGCCGTGCGGAGGTGCTGGCGACAGCCCGGAAGCTGAACCGCGAAGAGGGGCTGACGGTCCTCCTGATCACCCATTACATGGAAGAGACGGTGGACGCGGACCGGATCCTGGTCCTCGCCCGCGGGCAGGCGGTGCTCGACGGGACGCCGCGGGAGATCTTTGCCCGGGCGGACCGGCTGCGGGAACTGGGGCTCACGCTCCCGGAAGCGGCGGATATGGCCCTGCGGCTGAAAGCCGCCGGCCTGCCCCTCCCGGAGGGGATCCTTTCCCGGGATGAACTGGCCGCCGAACTCATCCGCCTCAGGGAGAGCGGTTTCCGCCTCCCGCGGAGGTAAGGAGGGACCATGCCGATCACACTGTCTCACGTTTCCTATGTTTACGAGCCCGGCACGCCCATGGAGGCGGCGGGCATCACCGATATCTCGCTGGAGATCCGGGAGGGAGAGTTCCTCGGGCTGATCGGACACACCGGTTCGGGCAAATCCACTCTGATCCAGCACCTGAACGGGCTCCTTCGGCCCACTTCCGGCACGGTCTTTTTCAACGGAGAAGATATCTTCGCAAAGAAATACGACCGGCGGGCTCTGCGCGGCCGGGTCGGTCTGGTCTTCCAGTATCCGGAGTATCAGCTCTTCGAGAGCGACGTTCTGACGGATGTGTGCTTCGGCCCGAAGAATCAGGGCCTGAGCGCGCAGGAGGCGAAGGCGCGGGCTGAAAAGGCGCTTGCGACCGTGGGCGTTCCGGCAGAGTACTACAGCCGTTCGCCCTTCGATCTTTCCGGCGGTGAGAAGCGCCGGGTCGCGATCGCGGGGGTGCTTGCGATGGAGCCTGAGATCCTGATCCTGGACGAGCCGACCGCCGGGCTGGATCCGGGCGGCAGGGAGGAACTGCTGACCCTGCTCAGACGCCTGAAGGAAGACGGGCTCGGCGTCGTCATGGTCTCCCACAGCATGGAGGACGTGGCGCGCTATGCCGACCGCATCGTGGTCATGCACGAGGGCCGGGTCCTCATGGACGGAACGCCGCGGGAAGTCTTCGGGCGGGAGGCGGAACTGACGGAGACCGGCCTCGGAGTGCCGGAGATGAGAAAACTCCTGACGGCCCTGGAAAAGGGCGGCCTTCGGGTAGATAAAGACGCATTGACACCGGAAGAGGCCATGCGCACGATCCTTTCGAATTACTGAGGCGGAACATGCTTTCCAAAATGACGCTGGGACAATATTATCCGACGGATTCGCCGATCCACCGGCTCGATCCCCGCTCCAAACTGGCCTGGGTGCTTTTGTACCTCATCGGTCTGTTTGTGGCGAAGGACTGGGCGGCGTACGGAGCGGCGGCGGTTTTTGCTGCCCTGGCGATCGTCCTTTCGAGAGTCCCGGTCGGCTATATGCTGCGGGGGCTCCGGCCGATCCTCTTTATTCTGCTCCTCAGCGTCTCGTTCAACATTTTTCTCACGCCCGGCGAAGTGCTCTGGAGCTGGCGCTTCCTCCGCGTGACGCGGGAAGGTCTGGTCATGGCCGCCAAAATGGGTCTGCGTCTGGTTCTTCTGGTTCTCGGCACCTCGCTTCTGACGTTTACGACCACGCCGAACGCCCTGACCGACGGGCTGGAATCCGGCCTCGGCTTTCTGAAGGTCATCCGCGTGCCGGTGCACGAGATCGCCATGATGATGACGATCGCGCTCCGCTTTATTCCGATCCTGGCCGAAGAGACCGGCAAGATCCAGCGGGCGCAGATGGCCCGCGGCGCGGATTTCGAGTCCGGCAGCATCATCCGCCGGGCCAAGGCTTTGGTGCCGATCCTGGTGCCGCTCTTTGTCTCGGCTTTCCGCCGGGCGGGCGACCTGGCCATGGCCATGGAGGCCCGCTGCTACCACGGCGGCGAAGGCCGTACCCGGATGAAACCGTTAAAGCACCGTTTCCCCGACTATCTGGTCTATCTGTCCGGATTCGCCTTCATCGCCCTGATGATCATTCTGTAGGAGGCTGCCGTGAAACGCATCATGCTGACCGTCGCCTACGACGGGACCGCCTACTGCGGCTGGCAGAAACAGCCGACCGGCCTCTCGGTGGAGGAAGTCCTGACCGGGGCGCTCACAAAGCTGCTCGGGGAGGAGATCCGCCTGCTGGGGGTGAGTCGGACCGATTCCGGCGTGCACGCGAAGGGAAATCTCTGCGTGTTCGACACGGAAACGCTCATCCCGCCGGAAAAGATCTGCTTCGCGGTGAACGAGCGGCTGCCGGAGGATATCGTCGTCCGGAAGTCGGAGGAGGTGCCGGCGGATTTCCATCCCCGGAAATGCGACAGCCTGAAGACCTACGAATACACCGTCTACCGCGACAGTCTGCCCGATCCGCTGGAGCGGCGGACCAGTTATTTCTTCTACCGCCGGCTGGACGTGGAGGCGATGCGGGCGGCGGCGGCCTTCCTCGTCGGGGAGCACGATTTCGCGAGCTTCTGCTCGGCCCGCTCCCAGGCAGAGAGCACCGTCCGGCGCATCACGGAGCTTTCGATCCGGGAAGAGGGCAAAAAGCTGGTCTTCCGGGTACAGGGCACCGGATTCCTCTACAACATGGTCCGGATCATCGCCGGGACCCTGCTCCGCGTGGGCGTGGGCTTCTGGCCGCCGGAAAAGCTGCCGGAGATACTGGCCGCGAAGGACCGCCAGGCCGCCGGCCCGAAAGTGCCCGGCCACGGTCTCTGCCTCATGGAGATCCGGCTCTTCCCCGAGGGCTTCCCGGAAGAACTGAAAGAAACGTGGAGATGAGCGGGGCGCCGGATAAGCCATACCGCCATACAGGAGACAAGCCATGAAAATCGCGAAAGTCAATACATACTTTGTGCGCCCGAGATGGGGCTTCGTCGAGATCGGGACCGATTCCGGGCTGACCGGATGGGGCGAAGCGGTCCTGGAAGGGCACTGCGCGGCGGTGCTTTCCTGTGTCAGGGAGATGTCGGACTATCTGATCGGAGCCGATCCGGCGGACATCGAGGACATCTGGAACACGCTCTACCGCGCGGGCTTCTACCGGGGCGGCGGGGTGCTGATGAGCGCGATATCCGGGATCGACCAGGCCCTCTGGGACATCAAGGGCAAGGTCTTCGGCGCGCCTGTCTGGCAGCTGATCGGCGGAAAATGCCGAGACAGGATCCGGGTCTACAGCTGGATCGGCGGCGACCGTCCGTCCGACGTCGGCCGCGCGGCGCTCGAAAAGAAGAACGAGGGCTTCACCGCGGTGAAGATGAATGCGACCGAAGAGCTGCAGATGCTCGACAGCTACGACAAGATCGACGCGGCGCTGGAACGTGTGGCGGCGATCCGTGAAAGCTGCGGCAGCGGGTTCGGGATCGCCATCGATTTTCACGGCCGGGTCCACATGCCGATGGCCAAAGTGCTGGCCAAAAAGCTGGAAGAGTTCGATCCGATGTTCATCGAAGAACCGGTGCTGTGCGAACACATGGAATATTTCCCCGTGATCGCCGCGGCGTGCCAGATCCCGATCGCGACCGGTGAGCGGCTCTTCAGCCGCTACGATTTCAAGCGCCTCCTGCGCACCGGAGGGGTCAGCATCATCCAGCCGGATCTCAGCCACGCCGGAGGCATCAGCGAAGTCCGGAAGATCGCCGCGATGGCGGAAGCCTGCGACGTGGCGCTGGCGCCGCACTGCCCGCTCGGCCCGATCGCCCTGGCGAGCTGCCTGAACGTCGACGCGGTCAGCTACAACGCGGTGATCCAGGAGCAGAGCATCGGCATCCACTACAACGTCGGAAAGAGCGTGCTGGACTACGTCAGGAACCGGGACGATTTCCGCTTTGAAAACGGCTGCGCGTCGCTCCCGCGGCTGCCGGGCCTCGGCGTCGACGCGAACCGGGAACTGGTCCTCGAGGAGGGCCGGACCCCGCACAACTGGAAGAACCCCGTCTGGCGCCACGCCGACGGAAGCATCGCGGAGTGGTGAACGACCTGACGGCGCCAGGTTGATTTTTCGAAGCTTTCGCGCTACACTGATAACACGCAGAAATGCGTAAACTGTTCGCGGAAAAACCGCCGAGAGGCATTATGGAGAATAAAAACAGGCCGGTACTCAACCCGGCGCGAGCCGCAGCCAGAAAGAAACGCCGCCGGAGGGCGATCCGCAATCGGATCCTGTTCGGCCTGGCGATCCTTGCCCTTCTGACGGGGCTCTTTTTCGGGATCCGCGCGATCGTCCGCGCTGTGAGGGGCCTTTCCCCGAACGAGACGGAGGAGTCGGGGGAGACCGGCGAAGAAACGAAGAAACCGAAGGAGACGACGGAGCCGGCAGAGAGCACCGATCCGCCCGAAACGCAGGAGAGCACCGAGCAGACGACGGAGATCCCTGCCTGGACGGCCGATCTCGAGGCGGCGCGGCTGATCGCGGCCGGTTATGACTATGAAAGGGCCGTCGCCCGGCTGAGGGAAGTGGAAGGCTACAAGCTGATCCCCGAGATCATGGAGGCGATCAACAGCTTCGAGCAGGCGGAGACCACGCTCGAGGAGGTCCCCTACAATCAGGTCTACCACGTGTTTTTCCACTCCCTGATCGTGGACAACGAGGTCTGCTTTAAGATGAGCGGCAGCTGGGCCGCCTACAACGAGACCATGACCACCCTGTCGGAGTTCGAGAAGATCCTGCAGCAGATGTACGATAACGGCTGGGTGCTGGTGAAGCTCCACGATATGGCCGCCCTCAACGAGAACGGCGAGTTTGTGCTGGGGAGCATCATGCTTCCGCCCGGCAAAAAAGCCTTTGTCCTTTCGCTGGACGATCTGTCGTACTACCACTACATGCAGGAGACCGGCGGGCGTTTCATGAACGCCTTTGCGAAGAAGGTCGTCATCGACGAAAACGGAGATCCGCGCTGCGAATATACCGAGCGTGACGGGACCGTCTCCGTGGGGAACTACGACTGCGTGCCGATCCTGGAGGATTTCATCAAAGAGCATCCGGATTTCTCCTACCGCGGCGCGAAGGGCTGCATCGCCCTGACCGGCTACAACGGGATCCTGGGCTATCGGACCGATTCGATCTACGATTATTCCGCCGATCCGGCCTGGGCGCAGAAGTACGTCGAGGAGTGGTCCGCCTTCTTCAACGGAAACACCGCGACCACCGAATCGACCCTGAACTACTTTGCCCGGGAGCGGAAGAACTATCCCGGCATGTACGACGGCTACGACCGGGCGGAAGAGCGCCGGCAGGCAAAGCTGGTGGCAGACCGTCTGAAGGAGCTCGGCTGGGAATTCGCCAGCCACACCTGGGGCCATATCAACGTCCAGACCAACGGTCTGGAGACCATCATCAAGGACAACGAACGCTGGCAGTTCGAGGTGGAGCCGCTGATCGGCGAAACGGACACCATCATTTTCGCCTTCGGCAGCGATATTTCCAACTGGGTGCCGTATTCGGAGGAGAACGAAAAATACGTCTATCTCCATGAACAGGGCTTCCGCTATTACTGCAACGTTTCGACCTACGAACTGCCGAACGCCTGGGTGCAGTACAGCCAGACGTATCAGTTCATCCGGCAGGCGCGCGCCAATCTGGACGGCTATTCGATGTGGAAGGAGATCAGCAAGGATCCCGACGGACGGCTGGACATCTTCTTTGACACGGAATCCGTCTTTGATCCCGAGCGGCCGACACCGGTCTACGCGGTGAATTACTGATCTTCCGGAAAGGAGGGATACCGTGACGCAGCAGAAACGAACGGCATACCGGGGCGACTCCCGGGCGCGCCGGCGGCGGGCGATCGTCAACCGCATCATCTTCGGGATCGCCGTACTGGCGGTCGGTACGGGGCTTTTCTTCGGCGTGCGCGCGGCGGTGCGGGCCATCGGGAACGTGATCCGGGACGTGATGGAGGATCCCACCACGGAGGCTCCGGAGACGCGGATGGCCGACGCCAGCACCGAGGCGACGACGGAGGAACCGACGACGCTGCCGGCCGACTTCACGGAGATCCTGGCGAGAGCCCGGCTCCTGGCGGCCTCCTACGACTACGAGAAGGCGATCAAACTCCTGGAGACGATCCCGAACTATCAGGTGATCGCCGACGTGATGGCGGCGCTGACCGAGTACGAGGATATCATGACGACGCTGCAGGAATTCAGCTTCTCCGACGTCTTTCACGTTTTCTTTCACTCGCTGATCTACGATTCCGAAGTGGCCTTCCACCGGAGCGGCAGCTACTACCGCGACGCGTTCAACAACACGATGACCACCGTCCGGGAGTTCCACGAGATCCTGAAGCAGATGTACGAGGGCGGCTGGGTGCTCGTGAAGCTGCACGATATGGCCGCTTTCGACGAAGAGGGCGTGTTCCGGGCCGGTTCGATCATGCTGCCGCCCGGCAAGAAGCCCTTCGTCCTGTCCATCGACGACGTATCCTACTATGAATATATGATCGACTGCGGCGGGAAGAACGTAAACGCCTTTGCCCGGAAGATCGTGATCGACGAAGAAGGCTATCCGCGCTGCGAATACGTGGAGCGCGACGGGACCGTGTCCGTGGGAGACTACGACGTGGTGCCGATCATCGAGACCTTTATCGCGGAACATCCGGATTTTTCCTACCGCGGTGCCCGGGGCTGCATCGCCCTGACCGGCTACAACGGCATCCTCGGCTACCGGACGGACGCCATGTACGAATGGTCCGACGATCCGGAATGGCAGCGCATCTATGCGGAGGACTGGGCGCAGTTCGGCGACTGGTACCGGACGATCGACCGGGAGGAAGAGCGCCGGCAGGCGGCGGCCGTGGCGGCCCGCATGGAGGAGCTCGGCTGGGAGTTCGCCAGCCATACCTGGGGCCACATCAACGTCGGCGAGAAGGACCTGGCCCGGATCAAGTGGGATAACGAGAAGTGGCAGAAGGAAGTGAACACCCTCCTCGGGAACGATACGGATATCATCATCTTCGCTTTCGGAAGCGACCTTTCCGACTGGCACCCCTACGATATGGACAACGAGAAGTTCGCCTATCTGCATGAGCAGGGCTTCCATTATTACTGCAACGTGTCGACCTACGAGCTGCCCAACACCTGGGTGCAGTACAGCAGGGCGAATGAATTCATCCGCATGGCCCGCGCCAATCTGGACGGCTACGCAATGTGGAAGGAACTGACGGACGACCCGGGCGGACGCCTGGACATCTTCTTCGACGTGGAGACGGTATTCGATCCCGCCAGGCCCACGCCGGTCATCTTCGTGACCTGAGAAAGGTCGGAAAGGAAGGATCATGAACAGATCGAACGGAGGCGGAAGCTGGATCATTTTCGCGGTACTGGCCGTGGCATGCGCGCTCATTTTCGGCGGAACGGGCGGATTCGGAAGCGCCCTTCTGAAGATCCTCGGGATCTCCGCGGCGGTGCTTTTCGCGCTGGTGGCGGTCATCCTGGTGATCGCGTTCAAGGTCGGCGGGGAGAAGACCGGCAGCGGCACGAAGACCGCCCTGTCGGAAGAGGACGCGGCGGTGCTGGCGCAGGGCCGGAAAGACCTGACCGAGCTGCGCCTTCTGAATGTCAAACTGAAAGAGACGGAGATCCGTGAAAAGAGCAACGCGATCTGCGGGACCGTGGAGAAGATCCTCGCCACCCTGAAGGATAAACCGGATCAGATCCTCGGCGCGCAGATGTTCCTGCGCTACTATCTGCCCACGCAGAAGAGCATCCTGCAGAAGTATCAGGATATCGAGAGCTCCGGCGTGGATACCGAAGGCGAAACGAGGGCCAAGGTGTCCGGCTATCTGGATGATATCGCGGCGGCGATGAAAGAGCAGTACACCAGCCTGTATCAGGATACGATCATCGACCTGTCGGCGGAGATGGAAGTCATGACCCGCTCCGCGCGGAGAGACGGGCTGCTGTAAGCGGACCGGGAATGGGATAAAAGCCCGGCGGAAGGCCGGGCTGCTGGTTTTTGGGACTATGAAGGACGAACGAGTAAAGGAAGCGGCAAAACCACGGCTGTCTGCCCGTAAGGGCTTTCGGCACAGACCGGGGGATCTGCTGCTTTTTTGCACGAAGGACCGGGACGATGATCCCGACGGTCTCTGGGTGCTGCGTGGCCTCAAGGATCCGGCGCTGTTCCGGGAAACACTGCCCGGCGGAGACGGGACAGTCTTTGACGCGAGAGCACATTACTTTGCGATCCTCTGCACGGAGATCCGTGAGACCCCGGACGGACCGAAAAGCGTTTATGTGTGGTACGACAGCACGGGAACGGCGGAACCGCGGCCCGGGGATCTTCGGAAGCAAGGTTTTCTGCCGGCGGTCCGGACGGAACTGGACCGCCGGCCGCCTTTCCGGATCAGGCGGCTCTATTGGCATTACAGATTCACCCTCCTCGGGGAGGGTTTTTATACGGGGCGGGGAGGATCGCTGGAATACTGCCGTCTGTTTCGGATGCCGGAGGAAGCGGAGCGGTTCCGCCGCCTTTCCGCAGCAGCCGGAGCGGGGACGGAGGCGCCGGATCTCGGTACGCTTCCGGAGGCGTTCCGGGCGTTTTTCGAAGAAAGAATACGGGCGTCCGTGAGCGGACGCCCGGTGTGTACCCTGACGGCAGGGAAATATGGCGAGCCTGCCCTCGTCAATCCGGAAGAGGCCGAGCAAGCGAGAAGACAGATATCTGCGGCAGCATTTTCAGGATATCCTCTCTTCGGGGCGGAAGTGTCCCGGCGGTAAGGCAGGCGGCCGTCCCGAAAGCGGCGGCCCGGCGGAGGCATTCCTCCTCCGGCAGCCCTTCCGAAAAGGCGGAAAGAAAGCCGGCGATGCTGCTGTCGCCCGCGCCGATCGTGGAAACGGGCCGGATGCGGGGCACCGAAACGCGGAAAAGGCCTTTTTCCGAAGCCAGGACGGCTCCCTGCCCGCCGAGACTGACCATCACTCGGCCGATGCCCTGAAGGCGGATGGCTTCGGCAGCAGTAGCCGCGTCGTCGGCGCCGGCGGCGGAGCGTCCCAGAAAAGTAACGAGCTCCTCCTCGTTCGGCTTGATGAGGAAAGGACGGAGCCGGGCAAGCTCTTCAGGGGAGAACGAGCGGGAATCGACGGAGATCAGAACACCCCGCTCCCGCAGAGCAAGGAACAGGGGGAAAAGATCCTCCGCGGAGAGACCCGGCGGGAGGCTCCCGGCGAGAGCCAGGGCGGATCCGGGCGGGCATTCCTCCGTCAGCAGCCGGGACAGCGCCGGAAGGATGGCCGGCCCGGCTGAAAAGCCCCGGAAAGAGAGGCGGGTTTCTTTTTCTCCGGGCACATGAACCGTGATGTTTTCCCGGATGCGGCCGGGAACG
>JAEEGL014780112.1_pt1 | contig 21866 bp, 22 predicted proteins | sample 9134231 | NCBI WGS metagenome assembly JAEEGL01 (sample SAMN16246548, study PRJNA631951) | gut metagenome | biome: gut microbiome; feature: rumen; material: fiber-attached | host: Bos | place: Iran: Karaj | collected 2018-10 | reverse complement strand
TGATAATCCCGCTTTTTAATGATGTAAACAATCTAAGTGAATATATATATAAATATGTTACATACTGCAAGCGTAGCTGTATCTCCGGCGCTAATAGGTTTAATGCAGATTCCCTTGTGTTGATTGTTTCAGATAATCACGACAATTTTAATGATTGGTTACAAAGAGATTATGATAAGTTGGAAAGTTATTGTAAGAAATCGAATCGTCTTGATATATTGGATTCTGAACGAGAGTTACTATATCGTGCTATTGTTACTAATATAGTTGAAATGCGGGATAAAGTTTATAATGATCCCATTTTATATAGTAAAGCCATAGATGAAGCCAAAACAAGAAAGGCAAACAATACTTTTTACTTACGGGAAAATGGTGTTATCGTATGAGTGTATTATATATACCATATAAAAAGTGTATTACAACATAAGTGTAATTTCGTAAACAATAAGAACATCGGTATGTATTTGAAAAATATTGTAGTTATATAATACATCCAACATATTTATTTTGTAATAATATTCGTGCTGAATGACGGAGTTTCTTTTGCATTAGCTTACGAACTTATAAGTAAAGCTTCAGAATACTAAACAACCGTGCCTGTACTATAAATTCATCCTTATATGACACAAAGAAAATAATAATTTCGGTTATAAATTCAATATCAAATTTGGAAGATTATATTAAACATCAAAAAAAATGCGAGACATAAGCATATTTGGAAATGCAGAATTATTTTATAATGATTCATTAGCACTCATAGCATCAAATAATCATGAGTCTTTCATTGATTTGTTTGAGACATGGGATATATACTTAAAAGAGGTGTTTAATGCGAATAAAATGGGCGGAGATTACAAAGAAATTCGTAAATTATGAACGGGGACAGGTGTCTGACCCCTGTCCTTATTAAAAAAAGACGGAACGCTCCGCCTTTTTTATTTAAGCTATCGGAAGTGTATAGTTTTCGCTGACTACGCTTTGAAGTACAGCGGCGGCATCTGCGGCTGTTATATTGGTGTCCTTATCCACATCAATATATTCGAGCCAGTTTTCAGCCGATTCAACGGGCATTTTATAATTCTCCGTCAGGGTCTTCTGCATTATTGCTGCGGCATCTGCGGCTGTTATCTTTTTGTCGTTATCTGCATCGCCGTATAAAACCTTTTCTTTTGCCTCGCCGAATGTGACGGCGTAAATCATATTATTAAGCCAGGTAGTGCCGTTTCCTCGTCTTACATCAAGGGGATTTATTATAACGCTCATGGGACTTAAAACTTTCAGTTCGCCGTCTCTTTCGGCAACACTGCCCGTATCGCTTATAACATAAGCCATGCCGTTTTCTTTGCCGAGGTAGATGGTAATATGTCCTCTGAACATCAGAAGAGAACCAACGGGTATAGTATCGAAAAATTCAAGCTTTTGTTCGTCCGTCATGGCGCTCAGATCGCTCACATGGTCGGGGATCTGAACCTGCCAGGTCGTATTTCTGGGTATCTCCAGACCAAAACAGCGGTAAACCTGTCTTGTATATGCCGAACAGTCCATAGAATCCAGCATACCGCCCCAGCCATAGCGGTTTCCGAGACAGGTAAAAGCGGTGTCGAGCACATTTTTCTGTGTGAGCGGCAGATAGCCGATACTTACATTGTAATGCTGTGATATAAGGGCGTACTGTCTGACATATTTTCCGTTTTCATCCCTTGTGGGCAGATAAACGACATAGTTGTTCCATGTGCCTCTGTCGCCAATGGAAGCGGGCATATCATTTTCCGGCACAAGTTTCAAAACCGTGCCTATCATAAGTTTGACCTCGGATATTTCAGGCACAAAAACCGTGGGTTCAAGAATTATTTTATCCTGCGATACAACAAGGATATCTTTTGAATCAACATCAATTTTCCATGCATCCAGCCATTCCTCTTTTGAAGCACAGATGCCGACACAGTCTGCGGGTATCCAGCCCGCGCAGTTGGTGGAATAGCCGTTATAGAAAGTTTTGCCGTCTACAACGCATTTCTGACGGATTACAAACGGTTCGTTCACATTCATTGAAGAGGTTTGCATCTCGTCATCGGTATCGTTTGCGGAATAACCGATAATATCTTCTTCGGGCCAGTCTTTCATATTGGCGCGCTTTGTGATAACGGCATATTGTGTTTTTGTTTCGCCTTTATAGCCCGTTTCGGAAATGGCATCTATAAGTTTTCCGAAATATTTTTCATTGTCTATCTTTTCGCCGTTTATATAAAAACTGCCTGTGGGTATCTCCCTTTTGGCGGGCGAAGCATTGTATGTTTCCTCGATGTTTTCAAGGTCATACATACAGGTCGCGGGTTCGGCAAGCATTGCGGCATTGAGTTTTGTTATCTCGTCTGCCGTCATAAGAACTCTGTCGGCATCTTTGCCAAGCTTTCCGCTCCAGTATGATGCCTGCGCCATTTCTCCCGTTACACCATGCGCATAGGTAACATTGCCGCCGCTTTCCGCGATTTCTACCTTATCTTCATAGGGTCTTGATGTAAACAATATCGTATCATCTGCATATACCATAGAACCTGCCGCAATTACAGCTGCAAATAAACATATAATTTTTTTGTGCATAAAATTCACTCCTTATCAAGTTATACTTTGATTATAACATAAAATATACGTTTGTAAAAGTAATTTTTACTCCGCTTGACAAATGTGCTCATATAGGATAAAATTATTATATAATAATATATTAACATAAGAAAGGCGGATACTAAAGTGAAAATTGCTTTAATAAACGAAAACAGCCAGGCGGCTAAGAACGAACTTATCTACAATACTTTAAAATCGGTAGTTGAGCCTATGGGACACGAGGTTTACAACTACGGTATGTACACAGCAGAGGACAAGGCACAGCTTACTTATGTACAGTGCGGTATCCTTACTGCAATACTTATCAACTCGGGTGCGGCAGACTTTGTTGTTACGGGCTGCGGCACAGGCGAGGGCGCTATGCTTGCCTGCAACGCTTTCCCGAATGTACTTTGCGGTCACATCGTAGACCCCTCCGACGGCTATATGTTTGCACAGATAAATGACGGCAACGCAGCTGCATTTCCTTTCGCAAAAGGCTTTGGCTGGGGTGCGGAGCTTAACCTTAAATATACTTTCGAGCAGCTTTTCTGCGGCGAGAGCGGTCAGGGCTATCCCAAGGAAAGAGTAGTGCCCGAACAGCGCAATAAAAAGATACTTGACGAGGTAAAGAAAGTAACTCATACAGATATTATGACTGTACTTAAAAACATCGACCAAGACCTTTTAAAGGGCGCGGTAGCAGGCGAAAAGTTCAGCGAATACTTCTTTGCAAACTGCAAGAACGACGAGATCGCCGCTTATATCAAAAGCATTCTTTAACAAAAAAACTGTCGTATCATTTCGGTACGGCAGTTTTTTTATTTAAAACTTGTTTATAGGTTCTTTTGATACATAATAATTTGTCGGGTCTTCAAAAAAGTCCACGTAAATTTTAAGTGTATCACCCGGTTTGTACGGCGATTTTGCGGGGTGGAATGACTCCGACAAAAGGGTATATGTATTGCCGCGGTCGTCGCTGACATTGCACTTTACATTGTGATAGCGTACACCGTTTATCGTTATCGGCGCCGGCTGTTCCACCCAATCGTCACAGGTGATATACTGCCCCTGCGCGATAAGCCTGTTCACGGCGGAACATTTTTTCAGTTCGCTGCCGAGCATAAAAATAATAAAAATCAAAAGCAGACCGCCTATAACACCCATAATGATACAGCCTTTTGTAGGGTCGCTCATTGCCTTTGACGGGTCGGAGGGGTCGTAGTATATTGGTCTTGTGTCGCCCTCGTGCATACCCGCTGAATAATAGCCAAGGTTGGTGCTGTAGGTCTGTCCGTCGACCTCGTATTCAACATAAACGGTGTGAGTGGTGTGACGTTTTTTGCCGTGACCCGTGCGTCTGGTCTTTATTTGTGTTATTACGGCATCTGTTTGTACGGCGTTTTCTTTTATCGCATTCCAGTTTTCAAGCTGTACGTGTATCGCAAAACCGATGCCGACAAGAAGAATAGCGACAATGATAGTCGGGAAAAGTAATAGTTTTGAAGGTCGTTTTCTTTCCATAATATAAACCTCGATTTAAATATAGATATCGTCTTAGCCGATAGCTTTTACAAGTGTTTCAAATACATCCGATATCTCGGGGTCGGAAATTTCCCCGCTGCCTGTCGAAAGTGCGGCAAGGTCGGCATTTGTGGGAAGCTCGCCCAAAAGCGGCACACCCTGTTCAAGCGCCATATTGGCTGTGCTGTCGCCGAAAATATTTATCTTTTCGCCGCAGTGCGGACATTTAACATAGCTCATATTCTGTACAAGACCGTAAACGGGGATCTTCATCATACGCGCCATATTAAGCGATTTTGTAACTATCATACCTACCATGTCCTGGGGCAGAGTTACCATTATAACACCGCTTAAAGGTATGCTTTGCATTACAGTCAAAGTCACATCTCCTGTTCCGGGCGGCATATCTATTACAAGATAATCCAATTCGCCCCAGAGGGTCTCCGACCAGAACTGTGTAACACAGCTTGAAAGCATAGCACCGCGCCATATAACGGGCTGATTTTCGTCTTCCATCATAAGGTTAAGGCTTATTACCTTTATGCCGTCTTTGTTTTCGGCGGGAATGATATTGCCGTCGCCGTCGCCGTAGGCGTGCTCGCCTTGCAGCCCCATAAGACGAACGGCACTCGGACCTGTGATATCGGCATCCATAAGACCGACTTTATAGCCCTTTTTGCGCAGCGTTTTGGCAAGCATGGCTGAAATGGTGGATTTGCCGACACCGCCTTTGCCGCTCATTACGCCTATAATTTTCTTTACTTTGTTGTTCGGATTGTTTTTTATGCCGCAGCTTTCACTGCTGCTGCCGCATTTGCCCTTGGACGGACATGAATTGCAGTCTGACATTATAAGTCACCTCGTATGTTATTTTTATATAAGTATAACATTTTTAATGCGATTTGGCAACATAAATTTATACGGTACTTGACAATTATACGTTTTATAAGGTAAAATATAGATAAACTATAATCGTAAATAAGAACAGAAAGGAAAAACCATGACTATCACAAAAAATCAGGAAAACGAAAAATTGACAATGAAAATAGAGGGCCGTCTCGATACGACTACCGCACCCGAACTTGAAGCCGAGCTTAAAAAATCGCTTGACGATGTAAAGGAACTGGTGTTTGATATTTCGGAACTTGCATATATTTCTTCGGCAGGTCTGCGTGTTCTTCTTTCGGCACAGAAAGTTATGAACAAGCAGGGCAAAATGACGGTCAAGGGTACAAACGAGGCTGTTATGGAAATATTTGAAGTAACGGGATTTGTGGATATTCTTAATATAGAATAAAAATAACGGAGGGAAATATATGAAAACCGATGTTTTTAAATTTAACGATAATGTTGAAGAACTTGAAAAAATGCTTGACGAGACCGAAAAAACCGCAGCTTATGCAGGTCTTGACAAAAAGCAGACTATTAGATTAAGACTTCTTGCGGAAGAGCTTATGAGTATGCTGCCCGAAATGATGGAATACTGCGAGGGCGAGTTCTGGGCAGAGAGCAAAGGAAAAGAGATAGAACTTCATGTGTCGGTAACACTTGACGACATGCTTTCAGCCGACAGGGAAAAACTTTTGTCCGTTTCCACATCGGGTAAAAATGCGGCGGCAAAGGGCATTATGGGCAAGATACGCGCCGCTGCCGAAACTATGATAGCGGAGTATTTTGCGCTTCCCGTTGATGTTTATCAGGATTTCTACAGCATGGGTATGGCAGACCCGTATTATTATGCAAATGCGTGGTCTCTTGCGCAGTACAAAGCAGCCGCACAGCAGAAAGACGAAGAGGCATGGGACGAACTTGAAAAGTCAATTATCGCCAACCTTGCGGATGATGTAATTATAGGCATAAAGGGAAAAAAGACAGATATAATAGTAAAGAAAAATTTTGCCTGATATTAAACGGGGCTGAAGTAATATAAGTGCTTCAGCCCCGTTTCTTATTTTGTATTATTATTATTATTATTATTATTATTTTCTTTGGAAATATTCATTTCAATTTCTTTTGTGTAGGTTTTAAGGTTGTTCACAAAATTTATCACAAGTTCTGCCTGTTCGTCGGTCAGGCTTTTGCAGATATTGCGAAGTTTGTTTTGTTTGCTGCCTGCGGGTTCGCCGAGACCCAAAGCCTCTCTTCTGGTCGTTCTGCCTATAAGCTCATCAATACTGACACCGAAAACATCCGCCATTTTGGCATAATTTTCGATAGTAGTGCCGCGCAGCCCGCTTTCTATACTTGCGATAGTGCGATCCGAAACACCTACGAGCATGGCAAGTTCCTGCGCCGTAAACTCGTTTTTCTTTCGTAAAGACCTTATATTTTTGCCGATAGTGGGCAAAAGACCGAATTTATCAGAGTAAGTCATGTTCTTACCACCCTTCTTATTCTTTTTCCGCAAGATATTCTGCGTAACCGATTTTACTTAACTTTTCGGCTTTTTCCTCAACTTCTTCTTTCATGGAAAGTCGGAAATCGGCTACCTTTTTTGCAAGCTCGTCATCAAAGGACGCAAGCATCTGAACCGCAAGCAGACCCGCATTTTTGCCCGCGTTTATCGCAACAGTCGCAACAGGGATGCCGCCCGGCATCTGTACTATGGAATAAAGCGAGTCAACACCGCTTAATGCGCGTGTTTTAACGGGCACACCAATAACGGGAAGTGTAGTTATAGCCGCTGTCATACCCGGAAGATGCGCCGCACCGCCCGCACCTGCGATTATTACCTTTAATCCGCGGCTTGCCGCTGTTTCTGCATATTCATACATTGCTTTGGGTGTTCTGTGCGCCGAAATAACGCTTATCTCATACTCAACACCAAATTGTTCCATTACTTTGGCTGCGTCCTGCATTACGGGGAGATCGGAATCGCTGCCCATAATTATACCTACTTTAACCATTGGTATCATCCTCCTTGATAGTTATTTTGCCGTATGCTTCTTCCGCCCTTTCAAGCGCAAGCTTAGGCGTGTCTGCCGTTACGGTTATATGCCCCATTTTGCGTTTGGGCTTTGTCTGTGATTTGCCGTAAATGTGTACAAATGCTCCGGGTACGGAAAGTGCTTCGTAAAGCCCATATACCCTTGTTTTGCCGCTGCCTTCGCCCAGAAGATTTACCATGACCGACGGACGGATAAGTGAGGTGTCGCCAAGCGGCAGACCCGTTATCGCACGGATATGGTTTTCAAACTGGCTCGTTATGCAGCCCTCTATTGTGTAGTGCCCCGAATTATGCGGGCGGGGCGCTATCTCGTTTATCAGAACATCATTGTCTTTTGTTATAAACATCTCAACACAAAACATCCCTATGCCCGAAAAAACCTCCATGACCTTTTTTGCACATTCCGTCGCTTTTTTTGCGGCGGTATCGGGAATGTCTGCGGGAACTATGGTCTCGTGAAGAATACTGTCCTTGTGGATATTGTTGCCGACGGGATAGATAACGACTTGTCCGTTAAGACCGCGACAGGCAAGGATAGAAGTTTCCATTTTAAAATCGACCATGCGCTCAGCCATAAGAGGCAGAGTGCCGCCGCCAAGCTCGTTAAATCTTTCCTCTGTCTCGTCCTTGCAATGGACAACGGCGTTTCCCTTGCCGTCATAACCGCCCGTACAGGCTTTTAACATATAGGGATAACCGTATTTTTCGCCCGCTATATACATATCTTCCATGCCGTTTATACCCATAAAATCGGGTACGGGCAGAGAGTGTTCAAGCAGGGTCTCTTTTTGTGTAAGTTTGTTTTGTATTACTTTAAGACTTTTTGCGGTGGGATAAATTTTATATCCCTCGTTTTCAAGCTGTAAAAGTATTTCCGTATTGATATGTTCAAATTCATAGGTTATAAGGTCGCATTTATCGGCAAGCTGCTTTATAGCAGCCTTATCCTCAAAACCCGCCACTATATGCTCATCCGTTACGGAATGTGCGGGGCAGTCGGGAGTAGGGTCAAGAATTATAAGATAAAAGCCTATCTTTTTGGCTTCAAGCGCCATCATCTGACCCAGCTGACCGCCGCCTATAATGCCGATGCGCTTGCTTAAATAGTTGGTATCCATTTACATTTGCCTTTCGTTTTTGATTATATCTATAATATATTCATACCTGTTGAACGGCGCTATAAAATAAAATCCGTCCACATAAGGTTTTATTCTTTTTGCAATGTCAAGGGCTATCTCCTTGCCGACAGCCTGACCTTCCTCGCGCGGCATATCGGGCGAAAAACGGCCGATATACTTATCGGGGATATTTATGCCCGCCATTTCGTTGTTGATAAAAAGCGCGTTTTTGTAGTTGACAAGCGGCATTATACCGCCAAATATCTTAAAATCACGTTCTTTTGGCAACGTCGATAAAAATTCTATCGTTTCATCCTCAAATACGGGCTGTGTAAGGAAAAACTTTGCGCCCTGTTCGTGCTTTTTCAAAAGACGGGTGTATTCCGCCTGCTTGTTCTTTACGTTAAAGTTGACAGCACCGCCGCAGTATATCGGTTCCTGCGCAAAAAGCTCGGTATTCATTTCGCCTATCATTGACATAAGGCTGTAGGACTGCATATTGAATACGCTTTTTATACGGCCTCTGTCCTCACCCGGTACGGGGTCGCCCGTAATGACAAGAATATTTCTGATATTCTCGATATAAGCGCCGAGAATAGCCGAATGAAGAGAAATGGCATTTCTGTCGCGGCAGCAGATATGGGGCAGTACCTCCATACCCGTTTCGCGTTTTATTTTTGCGGAAATAATTACACTGTCTGCGCGGGGTTTGCCCATCGGGGAGTCCGCGATCGTGACGATATCAACGCCCGCTTCTTTCAAAGCTTCTGCGCCCGAGATAAGCCTGTCGATATTCGGCTTGAACGGCGGGTCAAGTTCGACGGCATACAAAAAGTCGTCGCCGTCTACCTTTTTGTGAAAATCATTTTTCAAAAGAGCGGAAGTCTCCTCGCGGGTCTCTATATCTAATTGTACAGCAGAAACGGGCTTCCCGTCAATATTTTCTTTTAAAAGTTTTATATGTTCGGGTGTAGTGCCGCAGCAGCCGCCTATTATACCCGCGCCGAAATTTTTAAATCCCGAAACTATATCCGCATAATAAACGGGGTTCATCACATATTCGACCTTGCCGTTTATCAGCTCGGGATAGCCTGCGTTGGGCAGGGCTGTCAGCGGTTTCAGCGACCAGATGGGGACATTGGATAAAATGTTTTCCATGTGCTTCGGGCCTATGCCGCAGTTAAAGCCCGCTGCGTCGATATCTTTGTTTACCGCGCATTGATGCAGTATACGCGCCGCACTTATAAAAGCCGCAGTCATACCTATATCGTTAAGCGCAAATTGTGTTATGATATAAGCTGACGGATCGTGCTTTTTTATATGCTCTATCGCAGGCAGTATTTTTTCAAGACTGTCAAAGGTCTCAAATACAAAAATATTTCCGCCAAGCCCTAAAAACACATCGGCTATTTTTATGTATTCGTCACTGTCTTCGGCGTTCGGGCCTATGCTGCAAGCAATAAAAACGTCCTTGCCTTTCGCAGCTTTGACCGCATTGTTCCAGGCGGAAGTTATAAGCCGCTTTACCGTGTCAAATTCGCATTTAAGAACTGCGGTATTGGCATTGAAAGTGTTTGTGCGGATAAGCTTTGCGCCGCTTTCTATGTATTGTTTGTGTATTTCCGATATTATATCGGTCTCGTCAAGCTCGCTGAAAGGCAGGGGGGCTTTGCATATTTTGTGATAATATGTACCCATTGCGCCGTCTGTCAGCAGGATATGATCTTCTATATATTCCCTTATCATTTTTTCTCCGTTAAAGTATTTCTTCAAGGCCGTATTTTTGTATTTTAAGGCCGCATTTTTCGTAAAAGGCTATTGCATTATCGTTGCCGTTCCATACATTGAGCGTTAGATTGTAGCAGCCGTTTTCTTTTGCAAATCTCTTTGCATACTCGTAAAGCGCCCTGCCGATATGTGTGCCCCTCTGCGTTTCGTCAACGCACAGATCGTCTATATAAAAAGTGGTGATGTCGGGGAGGTTGTTGTCCTTTTTGTGGCTTTGAAAAATGCCGAAACAATAACCCATCACTCTGTCTTCATCGTCCGCCGCAACAAATACGGGCGTGTTTTTATCCTCTAAAACAGATAACAGCTCGTCTTTGGTATATTTTGTTTTGTCTTTTATAAAAAGGTCGGGGCGGGCGGCGTTATGTACGTTGTTTACCTGGACAAGCAGGTTTAAAATGCCGTCTGCATCCTCTTTTTTTGCACGTCTTATGTTCATATTTCTCTCCGTTTTCGGTTAATGATAAGCAGTATTGCCGACAATACCGCAAATACGGCTGAAACGGCAAGGGCAAAATAAAATTTGGGGCTGATATAGCTGACTTTTATTTCATGTCTGCCCGACGGAACTCTGAAACCCAGAAAAGCATCCGAAATTTTCACCTTTTCGGTCTCTTGACCGTCTATGTATACATGAAATCCCTCGTCATAAGAAAGAGAGGAGAAGATAAGCTTTTCCTCGTCATAGTCCGAAAATGCCGTTATATCGCCGTTTGACGAAAGAGATATATCATTTAAAGCGGCGGTATTTGCACGCTTTGATATATCGTCAAATTCATCTTCCCTGAGCCTTAATAAAAGCGGATAATCCATATCAAACGGGGCAAAAGCCTGATAAACGATATTGATATGGTCGCCTTTTTTATACGGGCCTATGTCTGTGTTGAATATCGTATCGCGTTCGATATTCTTTTCGTAGTCTATGGCGTATTGGTTGACCGCAAGACACAGCCTGTCGTCGGTGTTGTTGTAGATCCTTGAGTCCAGATAATACTCGCCGCCGTCCTTGACCTCGTAGTCAAAACCCTCAAATCCGCCGTTTTCCGCAGGAATGACGGTAAAACAGATATCATCGCCTTTTTTATTTACGGAAGCGCCCAGCGGCTGATCGTCTTTGAGCATCTCCTCATCATAAAGCTTGTAGTCCGTGCCGAACATGGCGTTTAAAAACCTGGCTTGGTTTTTATATGCGCCCGAGATATTCTCGGTTTTATCGTAGAAATCCTGACCGCTTGTTATCACTGCATCGTCAACGGCAAACATAAGCGGGAAAACGCGTGTGTTCTCGTACAGAGCCGAGTTTTCGTTTTCGTAAATAAGCTTGTAATTGTCGGAAGCAAGGCGCTGAGAAGTTGTCAGACCGCCTTTTGCGTAAAATTCCCTGCCGAGCGTGTCCTTTACCTTGGCGGACTTGTTGCTCGCCATAACATATTTTATATTGAAAAGACTTTCGGAAACAATGCCGTTGCAGTAATTGCTGACTATGCGGTAGTCGTAGGGACACCAGATGCCAAGCTGTGACATTACCGACAGACTTTTCTGATTTGTCTGTGACGAGAAAGTTTCAAGCGCGTTGTAACCGATGCCGAGCGCGGCATCTATATCGTCATTTGTAACGTCTGTCATGCGGTAAAATCCGCTGTCGTTTATATTGGAAATGACCTCATTTGCGGCATTAAGGTGGTCGGGAAAGTCATTTTGCCGATACCAGTTGTTGTGACTGCGGAACATCAGCATACCGAATGAGGAGAGCACAAATATCTCGACCCCGAGGATCGCCGCAAGAACACGTTTTTTCTGCTTGGAAAAAGCAAAAACATATATAAGTGCAATAATTATATCCCAGATAATATTGAAAAAAAGACCGTCCGTGATGCCTTTGCCCGTGGCAAGGGCAATGACTGCAATTACAGCGCCGAATGCGATAAATACGGCCTTTTTATCGGGCTTATGGCAAGACGAGATAAATTTTGCCGCAATGACCGTCATCAGAAAAGCTATCGTGTATAAAAATCTGCCGTAAAAGCCCGTGGGCTCGCGGAAGATATGCCACATAAGATATAAAGGCCTTATAATAAAGCTTAACAGCATAAAACACAGCAGTACCGAAAAGCCGATACGTTCTTTTTTGTCCGCCTCTTTGTCCGCAAAGTACAAAACCGCTATAAACAGCGGCGCAATGCCCATATAGCCGTTAAGACCGCTTATGGAAAGTGTCTGTGTAAAGCCTGTAAAAAACAGGGCAAGGTCGCGGGGGTCATATTTGAAGATGACCTGTGCAAAATCCGGTATAAAAGTATCGCTGTAGCCCGACGAGATATTGGCAAAGGCGGGCAGTATGATAAACGAGCATACACCTATTGCACATATTGCCGCAGCCGCACACAGAAACAGACTTTTAAGCCATTGTTTCATATCGGGTCTTTCCGCCCTTGAAGCCGTGTAAAAAACAAACCAGCAGGCCGCAAACAGACCGGTTATAAATGAAAGATAGTAGTTTGTCAGCACACAGAAAAAGTACGAAATAAACAGCAGTTTTATCTTTTGCCTGTCCGCCGCTTTTTCTATACCGAGAAGAACTATGGGCAGAAGTGCCGTGTTTTCCATCCACATGGTATTTATTACCGTGTGAAGATTGTACTCGCAGAAAGCATACATCAGCGCAAGCAGGATATTCATTATGCCCGAAAGTGATGTAAGTTTGCTTTGCTTTAAATATACGGAAGCACAGCAGGCTGTCATGCCGAATTTTAATATAGTGATAACAAGGTAAACTTCCTGATAGTTTGTCTTGTCAAAAAACAAAAACAGTATATTGAACGGGCTGAACAGCAGGTAAGCGGCAAAGGCGTAAAGGTTTGTGCCAAGGCCGCCGCTGTAGGTCACAAAAATACTTTGGCCGCCTTTTATCCTGTCAAAAAGCGCTGCCGTAAGGTTAAGAAACTGCATACGCATATCCGAGCAGGCAGCGGTATATGTGCCGAATGGATAGACGTGGGCAATGGCAAAGGCGATCGTTATAATAATGACAGCCGCAAAAAACGAAATAAAATATTCGGATTTAAAAAATTTAGACATCTGCCGCACCTTATTTCTTGTTTAAAAGTGCGTCTTTTATAACGCTGTTTTCCACGGCCTTGACTACACCTGCCGTAAATTTGTATTCGTCAAGCGTGCATACGCCCTCGATAGTGGTGCCGCCCGGAGAACAAACCTTGTCGGTGAGTTCCGCAGGGTGAAGACCGCTTTTTTTATACATTGCGCTGCTGCCCATTACAGCCTGTGCCGCAATGTCAAGCGCCTGCTGCTTGTTCATGCCGAGTTTTAATGCGCCTTTTGCAAGGGCATCTATAAACATATAGACATAGGCGGGCGAACAGCCTGCAATAGCCGTAAATACCGCAAATTTATCCTCGGGCACTTCGTAAGCCGTGCCTATGGCGTTAAGATAATTTTTAACTATGTCAAGATGCTCGCTCGATGCGTTTGAATTGCCGCAGTATGCCGTGGCGCTCATTAAAATTTCCGCGTTGATATTTGGCATTATGCGTATAAGTGCGGGCTTGAAGCCCAGCATATCCTGTATGGACTGCATACTCATGCCTGCCGCCATAGATACGACAAGCGGTTTGTGCATTTCAAGCTTGTCCTTTATACTCTCAAGCAGAGCGGGGAAGCCTGCGGGCTTAATGCCAAGAAAAACGATATCGCAGTTTTCTATCAGTTCGTCATAGCTGTCACAACTTACAACGCCAAGTTCTTCCGCCTGTTTGTCCTGCAAGGACCTGTTGTTTCTTATTATATAGATGTTTTGTGCCTTTTCGGCGCCCGATGCTATTATTCCTTTGAAGATCGCGCCTGCCATATTGCCTGCGCCGATAAATCCCAGTTTCATATTGTTCTCCTTTTCAGCTTAATGAAAGCATTGTGTTAAGTGATTTTATAGAATTTTCCGCCGTTTCCTTGTCAACGACTATCTGCTTTGAAAAATCGCCTTTGAGTATACCCTCTAAGGTATCAAGCAGATTTGCTGTGTTTGTTTTGTTCATGTTTTTGCAGATGCTGTGCGGGTCGAGCAGATAAACGGACTTGTCGGGGTTTTCTCTTTTGATGCGCTCGACAAGGTTGCTTTCCGTGCCGACTACCCATTTAGAACCGCTTTCACCTGCTTTTACGGCCTTTATTAGATATTCCGTAGAACCGCTGCCGTCGGATATTTTCACTATCTCGTGGCGGCACTCGGGATGAACGATGACCTTTGCGTCGGGAACTGCCGCCCTTGCCTTTTCAACGTGGTCGGTCGTAATGTCATTGTGCAGACAGCAGAAACCGTCCCACAGTATCATTTTTACATCCTCTTTGGGACATGAATATTCAAGCGACTGTTTGTGCGGGTCATAAAGCGCCATGTGCTCAACGGGTATGCCAAGCTCAACAGCCGTGTTTCTGCCTAAATTCTGGTCGGGCAGGAAAAGTACCCTGTCTTTATAGCCAAGACCCCACGAAAGCACTTTCTTTGCATTGCCCGAAGTAACGGTAGTGCCGTCATGCAGACCGACAAAGGCCTTGACCTCGGCTTTTGAATTGATGTAGGTAATGGGAACTATGCTTTCGCCGAATTCCTTTGTGATGATATCCCAGCATATCTCCGCCTGCGCTCTGTCCGCCATATCAGCCATGGGACATCCTGCATCAAGGGCGGGAAGCAGGACTTTCTGTTGATCCTCGGTAAGGATGTCCGCAGTTTCCGCCATAAAATGCACGCCGCAGAATACGATATATTTTGCGCGTTTGTTCTTTTCGGCTATCTGCGCAAGTTTAAGCGAGTCGCCTACCGCATCGGCAAACTGTATTATCTCGTCACGCTGATAGTGGTGAGCAAGGATGAGCATATCCTCGCCAAGCTGTTTTTTTATCTCAAAGATCCTTTTGGTGTTTTCTTCTGTATTTGTCATGGCTTTATTCCCTCCGTACTGTTGAAACTGATGTCAAGCGGCTTTGCGCCGTTTGTTATGCTGCCCGATGAGATGTAGTTCACGCCGCAGCCCTTGAATGTGTTTATGCTCTCCAATGTGATGCCGCCCGAAGCCTCGGTTATGATGTGCTTTGGCACAAGGGTCACAAGGTGCTTTATCTCATTTGGCGTGCGGTTGTCGAACATTATTACATCCGCGCCCGCTTTTACAGCCTGTTTTACCTGTTCTTCGGTCTCGGTCTCGACCTCTATTTTTACCATGTGGCCGAGCTTGCCGCGTACAAGCGCAACGGCCTTTTCTATGCCGCCCGCAAACGCTATATGGTTGTCCTTTAACATTACGCCGTCGTAAAGCGCAAAGCGGTGATTGAATGCGCCGCCGCAGGTGACTGCGTACTTCTCGAACATACGAAGCCCGGGATGGGTCTTGCGGGTATCGACTATGCGGATAGTGGGGTCGTCAAGTGCATCGACCATTCTGCGTGCGGCTGTTGCTATGCCGCTCATAAGCTGCATAAGGTTTAAAATTATCCTCTCGCAGGTGAGAAGAACATAAACGGGACCTTCGACTCTGGCGATGTCTTCGCCCTTTTGCACTCTGTCGCCGTCATGCTTGTAAAGTTTTACCTTTACTTTGTCGGTGTAAAGGGAGTAGGTGAGTGCGATAAGCTCCGTACCCGATATTATGCCGTCGTCCTTTGCAAGAAAAACGCCCGTGCCCTGTAATTCGTGACCGAAAACAAGGTCGGTGGATAAATCGCCCGTGCCTACGTCCTCTTTTAAGTAGGAAAGTATCATTTCTTTAGCCATTAGTGTGTTCATAATTATTTCTCCTTGTGTAAAAAAACACTTTTTTTTATTTTATCACAAAACTACATATTTTGCAATTGTTTTTGAAATGGCTTTTTTTTATTTGATGATGAAGGGGGTGTCGCATTAAGCTCCACCCTCTGGCAAAAAACAGGTTTTTTGCCAATTAGCAGACTTGTCTGCGTGCATCAAAGATACACTTGCAAGTCTGTAAGGTTTGCGGACTTTGTCCGCTCCTCGCACGGGCAAAGCCCGCACTACGGATTAAAGCCTGCGGCGCCAAAATTACTTTAATAAAAAATTTCATTTAACAGGGAATAGACAACATAAGGGACTGAAACATTGAATATTATCATATTCTTAATGCGACAGACCCTTCAAAAAATGATCTTTCAAAAATGTGAAAAATCCAAAATGATTTAACTTGAATCGAACGGCGGATTGTGGTAGAATATGAGCGTATGAAATAACGGAGGAAGAATTATGGACAATAAAAGAGCAAAAAAAACGGGTATAGCCGATATGCTTCTGAGTATGGCACTCACTTTTACGGTGCTATTTTTTTCGCCTGCGGAGATGTATTTTGCAAACAAAGCAGAATTTATACTTGGCGGCAGAGAGATACTTTTGCCTATGCTTATATGCGCATTGGTATCGGCGCTTATAAATGCGGCTCTGCTTTTGTTTTTAAGAAAAAAGGCAAAGCCTGTTCATACGGCGGTATCGGTTATAGAATTGGGGCTTTTGATGTCTTTTTATGTACAGATGCTTTTGTTTAACGGCAAAATGCTTTCGATAGGCAGCGACCAGACCGTTTATCTTGATGATACAAAAATGGTGACTGTGAATTTTGTACTTGATCTTTTGATATTTTTTATTCCCGCAGCTGTATTTATTCTGTCAAAGCATTACAAAAACAACAGCCTGCCTGAAATAATAAAAAGCAAAATGACGGCATATATATCGGCGGCTGTCATTGTTATGCAGCTTGCGGGGCTTGTTTCTGTTATAGCACAAAACAGCAGGGATCTGCACATATTGGACTATGAATACTATCTCTCTTACGAACCCTCGGTATCATATTCCAAAGAGGGCAATATCCTTGTTATTCTGGCGGATCGTCTGGACGGCGACTGGTTTGATTTGTTTTTGACCGAAAAGCCATCCCTTGAACAGACATTTGACGGCTTTACATATTACAGGAACAATGTATCGAATTATCTTTATACCTTTCCCACCATTGCATATATGCTGACGGCAAAAAAATTCGATTTTGACGAAAACTATAACGGCAGATATGATTTTCTTAAACAGGCATGGGAAAACACAACAATCCCCGACGAATTGAAAAAGGCGGGTTATGATGTGGATCTTCTTATAGATAAAAACACAACATACGCATCCGCGAACGACCTTGAGGGCAGATGCGATAACATCAGGAAAACAGACGGCTTTTTAAGCGTGAATTACAAAAATGTAATTAAAATAATGACGGATATTTCCATGGGCAAGGCAATGCCGTACTTATTCAAACCGCTTTTTATAAACAAATATAAATCCAGTTTTTCAACGGACTTTGTCAGCTACGGTTCTCTTCCCGATGATTATATGACAAAATTTGTAGGCCCGGAATCGGATATGGGCTTTTATAATTATTTTAAAGATCACGGCATCAATGCCGACAGGAAAAACAAAAAATTTATGTTTGTGCATTTAAATGCCATGCATGATGTATCGCGCGAGATATCGGAGCTTGCGCCAGATTTTAACGGCAATGTAAATATAGGCTCAACGGCTATGGGTACTTTTGAGATACTGGACCAATATTTTGAACGGATGAAAGCGGCGGGGGTGTATGACAATACCACAATAATCGTCCTTGGCGATCACGGCCGCCCGCCCGATGAAATAAATACGGGAAGGAGCAAAGAACTGGAGTCGCCGATAATCACGGGTCTGCTTGTTAAACCCGCATTTGCGCCGAGAGGCAGGTTTACTTACGATAATGAAACGGAGCTGTCAAACCAAAACTCATCCGCAAGCATACTTGAATTTGCGGGTATAGAGACGCAAGATTACGGAAGTTCATACATGGATATTGAGAAAAACGAAGAACATCAGGAACGTATTTTGCAGACATTCAACCTTGACACCGATACGGATGAACTTGAAAAATGCGTAAAATACAGTATAACGGGTGATGCACGCGATTTTTCCAACTGGAAGATAATCGAAAAGTGACGTGATACGACAATGTTTGTGCAATATTTTTATTTGCTCCTTTATTTTAAAACCGCTTTTGTTAAAAACACTTAAAAGAAATTTACAAATTTTACATTTACTATTGAATTGTGTATAAAAAAGTGTTATACTATAAGCAAATAAACCACGAAAGGGGTAGATAAAAATGAAATTAGGTAATGTTATCGTAGGTCAGTCGGGCGGCCCGACATCGGTAATAAATTCAAGCCTTGCAGGTGTATTCAAGACAGCAAAGCAGCTTGGCGCACCTGTTGTATACGGCATGAGAAACGGTATCGAGGGTCTTTTGGAAGAAAGATACATTGATATGAGCGAATATATAAAGGGTGATCTGGAAGTCGAGCTTTTAAAGAGAACTCCTTCCGCATATCTGGGCTCCTGCCGTTTTAAACTGCCCACTTATGAAAAGAGTCCCGAAACTTACGATAAAATAATCGAGATATTAAGAAAACTTGATGTCAAGCATTTCTTCTATATCGGCGGCAACGACTCCATGGACACTATCAAGCAGTTAAGCGAGTATGCCAAGGTAAAGAACATCACAGACATCACTTTTATGGGCGTTCCCAAGACTATTGACAACGATCTTGCAGTTACCGACCATACACCCGGTTACGGTTCAGCCGCAAAGTACATCGGCGCAACAGTTAAGGAAATTATCCAGGACGCTTATGTTCAGCCCATAAACATTGTTACCGTTATTGAGATAATGGGTCGTAACGCAGGTTGGCTTGCAGCTGCTTCCGCACTCGCAAAGGGCGATGACTGCCCCGGTGCAGACCTTATCTATCTTCCCGAAGCAACTTTTGATATCCCCAAATTCGTTCAGAAAGTAAAGGATATCCAAAAAGATAAAAAACAGGTCGTTGTCTGCGTATCCGAGGGTATCAAGACAGCTGACGGCAAGTATGTCTGCGAGAGTGCGGCTTCAAATGCAATGGTAGACAGCTTCGGCCACAAGATGCTCGGCGGTACGGCAAGCACACTGGCTAACCTGCTTTCGGGCGAGCTTGGCTGCAAGACAAGACCTATCGAGTTCAGTACCATCCAAAGATGTGCAAGCCATATCGGTTCTCTTACAGACGTTACCGAGGCTTTCCTTATCGGCGCTGTTGCAGTCAAGGCTGCGGCAGAGGGCGAAACAGGCAAGGTTGGTGTATTTGAGCGTGTTTCTGACAAGCCTTACCTTGTTGGCACAAGCATCTATGATGTAAACGCTATCGCCAACGTAGAAAAGACCGTTCCCAAGGAATGGATCATCGAGGACGGCACGGCACTTTCTCAGGAAGCTATCGACTATATGAGCCCGCTTATCCAGGGCGAGGTTTATCCTTACATGGTCAACGGTCTTCCGAAACATATCAGATTATAATACCAAAGGGCTGTTTCACTTTTCGTGGCTCAGCCCTTTTTTGTGTGGATTCATTTTTTTTGGAGGAAAGTATGGTATCAAAAGATATAAAAACACCAATGACCGCAGGTGTGGTTTTGGCGGCAATATCAACTGCTTTGGGCTTTATTTGTGTGGCTTTGCAAAAAAATATGATATTTGCTCAAATGCGGCATACCGATATTGATAAAGTGATAATTCCGCCTGTTATAGCGGAGCAGATAATTATGCTGCTGTTTTATGCAGCGGTTTTATATATAATGCTCGAATACAAAGGCAATTCAAGAAGAGCGGCAAGTGTTGTGATATTGGTTGTTTATGCGGTATTCAGAATTGCCGCGCCGTATTTACATATTATCTCAAATCTCTATTATTCGCGGCAGGGAAGCGCGGTCATGGGTGCAGCCGCCCTGCTTGAATCAAATATCGGTATGCTGGCAGCTCCGTTTACGACTGTCTCGTCCATGTTGGTCTTAATTGCGATAGGACGCTACGGAATAAGCAGTCCGAACACAGACTTTTCCGATCAAATATAATAAAAGCAGGGGTTTTGTGCCTCTGCTTTTATTTGTATATATCACGTTTGTGTCCTATTTCAAGAACGAGTATCGTTATCTCGTTATCGTCTATTTGTGCAAGAATACGATAATTGCCGACCCGATAGCGCCATTGTCCGCTTAAATTTGCTGTCAGTGCTTTACCGTGACGGCGTGGGTCTTCGCAGTTTTCGAGATTTTTTCTTATCCAGGCAAGAATAAGCTTTGATGTGCTTTTGTCAAGCTTGAGCAGATTTTTTCTTGCTCTTTCCGTAAATTTAACCGTGTATCTCATTTATTTCCCTTTCCATTTCTTCCAAAGAATAGGTCACGGGGTCATTTTGATACTCCGCCAAAGCTTCTTCGTAAGCCTTTAGATCAAATTCGTCCTCAATACGTTCAAGCATTGCCTTTCTTATGGCTTCGGAGACCGTCATTCCGTTTAATTCCGCGTAAGCTTTTATCAGTTTTGAATCATTGTCGTCCAGTCTTATTGATATAGTCATAAAAATCGCCCCTCTCTGTAATACATTGTAATACAGAAAACGAATCATGTCAATATAAAATCTTCTTGACATATATAGATATTCGATATATAATCATATATAGATAATCTATATATATGGGAGTGATATATATGCCGAATAAAAATTTAATGGCGGGCAGTGCGTCAATGATGGTGCTGGGGCTTATCTACCGCGAGGATATGTACGGCTATCAGATAACGGAGGAACTTAAAAAGCGCTCGGACGAGACATTCAACATAAAGGCGGGCACACTTTACCCGATCTTACATTCGCTTGAAAAGAGCGGTTATGTCACATCCTACGAAAAGGTTTTCAGCGGAAAACTGCGCAAATATTATTCCATAACGGATGAGGGTGCGAAAGAGTATGACAGGCAGAAAAGCGAGTGGACGGATTTTTTCAAAGCCGTTTCAAAGGTGCTGAACTGACGGGGTGTTTGTATGAAAGGTTATGACACGATAAACCGTTACTGCGGCAGGCTTGAAAACAGCCTGAAAGATCTGGGAAACAAAGACGAGATAGTGGAGGAGATAAGACAGCATTTGCAGGAACAGGCGGAAAGCCTTGTAAAAGAGGGTTGTCTGCCCGAAGCTGCGGAACTTATTGCTATAGAGGAAATGGGGTCGGTGTATATGCTTTCAAGGGAAATGAAAAAATACGGCGAGAAGATACCGCATGAAAGCGAAAAAGTGATAGATACCGTAAGTGATTTTCGGCTTAAAACACAGCTTGAATACAGCGGTTGGAATACTGCCCTCAACAATATCGGCAAAGTCAGATTCAGAGAGCTTTTTTACAGGCTTTTTATCCTGTTTTACACTATAATTATGTGGAATTTTGTTAATTTTATCGGCTACGGCGCAGGTGTGAACGACAAACCGTTTATAAAGGTGTCGGGTATCGCCTGTATTATGGCTGTGACTGTGTTTTCGCTTTGTTTAAGCAGTCTTGACAGATATCTGCCCTTTTTGTGCAGGCGAAACATCATCATTTTTTTTGCTGTTTTGGCAGCATCGGTGCTGCTTTATCCGCTGTTTGAACTGTTTTTGCTGCGCTGGGGCTTTTATGTCACAGACGGATTATTCAGAGATGCGGTGGCAAACCCTATTCTATATTATACGCTGAAACTTGCGGTCACTTTTGCCGTTGTTGCAAAATCGTCATATTCAAAAAAATATTCAAGGATGGATTTGATTCTTTTAGCTGTGCCTGCATTTCTGCCGCTGATAGGACTTGCGCTGAACGGAACGGGGCTTATAGTGCTGTTTTTCATCATACTCGCTTATGCCGCCGCGGCAAGTGTTTATACAACGCTTTACAGCAGAAATAAGGTCGTGATAAGGCTGGGCATACTGACTTTCTGCCTTATAGGGCTTGCGGAAATCGCG
>JAEEGL014635675.1_pt1 | contig 21866 bp, 35 predicted proteins | sample 9134231 | NCBI WGS metagenome assembly JAEEGL01 (sample SAMN16246548, study PRJNA631951) | gut metagenome | biome: gut microbiome; feature: rumen; material: fiber-attached | host: Bos | place: Iran: Karaj | collected 2018-10 | reverse complement strand
GCTCAAACAAGCCTTGCCAGCCGTTCTTGATCGACTGCTCAAGGATCTTCACTGCCTTGATCGGATCCCCCCTGGCCAATTTTTCCAGGTCTTTGATCAGCAGTTCCTCTGCTCGCGGCGTGAGCGGCTTCCGGAGCTTTGCCCTCATGGCACGAAAATCCACCAGCGCCTCCCTGACGATGTCCTGATCGATGCTCTGCGGCAGCACGATCTCTTTGCTGCGCTTCAGCGCAGTTTCTCTGTGTTCAGGTTCAGGCATCGGTACAGGTACAGGTTCAGGTACAGGTACAGGTACAGGTTCAGGTTCAGGTTCAGGGCTTAAGGTTTGCTTCGCGTTTGCTTCGTTTTGCTTAACGTTTGCTTCGTTTTGCTTCGCGTTTGCTTCAGTTTTGCTTCCGCCTTTTCTTCCGGCCTCTGCGCGCTTTTCCCTTACTGCAGCTATCCTGTCGACCTGTGTCGCCACGAGCGGATACACCACACTCAGAATCAGAGGTAGATCTGTCGGTTCATCGCCTTCTGTATGCCTGATCAGAACCTTCAGCAATTTTCCTGCATCTTTGTCCGAAAGTTTCGCAATTGCCTCCAAACTCTCTTCCATCAACGTGATGTCTTTCATAACCAGTTCTTCCCGTACCTTTTCATAAAGTCTTCGCGAGTCCCGATCAGGGCCTCATATTTCGTCTGGCCGAGCTTCCGGAGCTTCCTCCTCAGATCCGCGGATCCCGCACCGTTGTGGAGCTTGTCGTGACAGGTCCTGCACACCCGGATTACAAGCCCGTCTTCATCACAGTAGACCCTGTTCATGTGCGCCCCACCGATGACGTGATGGGTCTCTGTCGGTCTTCCCTGACAGTAAAAGCAGACGTCCGTGTCAGTTTGAATGATGCTTTTCATATGCTGCCATCATCCTTTCGATTTCATCCGGGGGAAGTGTTTCCAGCCCCATCTCCTTCGCTTCGGAGATCACTCCTTCCAGAAGGTTCGAGAACTCGGCGGTGTCGTATGTGTGGGATGGCTGCATCACCACACAGATCCGGAACATCTTGCCGTCCTTCCCCTCTTTCCTTGCGCTTGTCGGCTTCAGGTGATAGTCGGCATTCTCCAGTGCATCGTTCAGGGCTTCCTCGGTATCCGGGATCGCAGCGGTGACCAGCTCGCCGTTTATGAGGAAAGGAATACCATATCTTGAAAGGAGAACATTATGGGTGCGGTTTGCCGATGTTGGAGGTTTGTGCGAGCTGGCCACCATGCCTACCAATTGCCAGTAGTAAGCATTTGCGGAAAGGCTGCGGCGTTTCCGGAAGGGAGTTATCTTCACAGACTTCTCCCCTCTCAGATCGCCCTCTGGACGGTCCTGGCTCTTCAGGACTGTCCGCCATTCTCTTGTCAAAAGGTCCTGGCTGACCGATTCGATCTCAGCTCTGATCTCCATCGTTCTCGCTGATCCTCTGCTGCAGCTGCTCTTTCAGTTTCTGGAGCCTGGTGCACGGGATCTCTGCCAATGTCTGCACACCGCTCTGCTGCGGGAGGGACTGGACTGCTTCCGGAGTGATTACCTTCAGTTCCAGAGCCCTGGAGATCAACCGTTGCACCTCGGCGATCAGTTCGGTATTCTTGGCCGGTTCCGTCTTTTTGGCTTCATCGGCCTTCTGTGCTTTCTCCTTGGCCACCTTGTCGTCGATTTCTGCCGAAGAAATCTTGTCGGGATCCTCGCCTGTAGGAATGGCAAAAGTGCGCAGCCACATGTACTTGTATGCGTATGTCATTGCTTTACCGGAGCCTTTATCCTGAGTATCGGCGCCATCGCCGCAGGAGGCTATTTCGATGAAATCGTTCGGATCCTCGGCGTTCACCATTCTGTAGATGACATCAACGTGGGTGATGATGCCGTCGCGCCTGTGGTCCATCTTTACGGGATAAACAATGATCTTGTTGTCGGCCAGCTTCTTATGCATGATCATCGTGACCTTTTCTTCGCTCATCGCTTTATAGGTCGTCTTGCCGAACTCTACTTTGTCGTCTTTCTTCAGGTATTCGACCTGAGTCATGATATTGGCAATCTTCTCAATCAGGTTCATTTCGACCCTCCTTTCTTCGAGAAGTAATCGACGAATTCGTCCTTCGTCATCTTGACCGCTTCATGCACTTCTTCCACGAACTGGCTGACCGTTTTGCGAGGCCGGCCGCCTTTCCGCTTCGGCTTCTCACAAATCTTGGTCTCTGCCAGGTTGATCTCTGGACCGGCAACAGCCTTCGGGATAACCGGCAGTGCCATATGGATCAGCGGCGTGGTGTCCTGCTCCTCAACAAGGTCCTGCAGGAACAGTTTTACGATCGCTGCCTTTGCCTGGTCTTCTGTGATGTCGTTATATGCCGCCACCACCCGCAGCATCTTCTTTTCTTCGTTCGTCAGCATCTCGTCACCTCACAATCAGGCTCTGGTGCGTTTCCAGAGAGGCGATACCTGCAAGTGCGGAAGGATCTTCCTGCAGCAGTTTCTTGATCTCGGTCTTGTTTGCCGCGACCGTCACCTTCTGTAAATCTGCCGGGAGCAGAGTCGGATCCGGAACCTCTACAGAAAGGCTCTGGCGAACATAAACGGTATAGGCCGGTGTCTTGATCTTCTGCTTATTGGTCAGGAGCATTGCCGACTGCATCGCGCCTTTCATGCGTTCCTTCGATCGCCGAACGCTCTCCCTTCTGTCTGTCAGGCGCTTGATCTCCGCCGTCAGGGTTTCTTCATCCGCGTCGTAGTTGGCCAGCACATGGCAGTAGTCATCGATCTTGTCCTCAAAGTTCTGGCTGATCATCTCCAGAGTGTCTCTTATCGCCTGGTCTTCGTCATCCTCCTCCAGATAGGTCTGCAGCTGCAGGAGGTCGTCAGTGAGTTCATACAGCGTTCCCATCTGTTTCCTCCTTTGCTTCCTCCTGGAAGCCCCAGCCATAGGATTTCTCCTGGTAGATCCAGCGGGAATCCCCCATCGACAGCATGATCTGCTCCTTGCTCAGTTCGAGATCGATATCCTCTTCATCGACTGGCAGCGAGGTATAATCCATCAGGACGTTCACGAACCTCTCCTGCAGATCCTTGAAGACCTTCTTGTTTTCCTCAAAGAATTCGCTGATGCATTCTTTCGAGACTCTCTTGTTTCCCATTATTCCCCTCCTCAAAAGTTAAACGGCAGCTCTTCACTGTCCATCTTGTCAATGTTCTGCCACTCGGCTTTCTGCTGTTCGGTTGGCTCATCGTTCCGCTTGCTCTCGGCAAACTCAATCTCAGAAACAATGACCTGCGTCGTGTTCATCTTCTGGCCGTCCCGGTTCGTATAGCTGTCGTTCTGGATCCTGCCGGAAAGAAGGATTTTTGTGCCCTTCTTCAGGTACTTCTCCACGAACTCACCCTGTTTGCCAAAAGCGGTGCAGTTGAAGAAATCTGCTTCATCATTTTTGCCGAATCTGTCCACTGCGATGCTGAATTTCGCAATGGCCTTACCGTCCTGTGCATAGCGGACTTCCGGATCCTTCGTCAGTCGGCCCATAAAAATCACTTTGTTCAATCCCTTTCCTCCCTTATGTTGATGACAATTACCACCACCAGCGACGCAAGCATGGCCGCTGCCGCGATGATTATCCCTTTCGGATCATCTGTACTCTCAAAGTGCGCTGCGCCTAAAAAGGCAAGGATGAATTCGATGCCGACTAAAAACGCTATCAGTCCTTCCCGGACCTCTTTCCGCTTCCTGCGGGTGCCTCTGGCACTTCTCGTGTAGTCTTTCATCATCCCTCCAACGTTTTCCATTTGAAGATCTCCTGCATGCGGCGCAGCTGCGGCAGTGTCCACATATCATCCTTTAAGCGTAAGTAGATTGCGCTCCTGCTCATTCCCAGCTGATCCGCCAGCCAGGGAACCTTTCGCCCAATGTAGATCAGGCTGGCCATGACCGTCTTGCCTAAATGACTCATTTCCTCCTCCTTTCCATCCATTTGTCCGCATCCAGGTTGCTCAGGACGATGCCTCTTCCGATCTTGATCATCGTGTTCCTCACAGGGCCGACAGCAACAGCTGAGCCCTGCACAAGCATTAGGTTGACTTCTTCCTCCGGCTGGCACATCTTCAGCAGCCCGATCAGTTCCTTCACCTTCATTCCGACACCAGCGCTTTCCAGGCTTCCAGATGCACCGGCACATCACAGAACTCGTCCTCATCGGTTCCGACCAGCAGGACATTCCCAACGAAGTCGATGTCTCCGACGGTGCAGCAGTGTGGCAGGTTCCGGATCCGGCCCTCTTCATTGCAGATGATGCATATCCCGCGCGCCAGGGTCACCGTTTCGATGAAGCCATGCACGTAATCCTGCAGCCCCTCCAGGCTGTTCTCAATCAGGATCTCGTGCCAATCGTGTCCTGGTCTCTTGGCAAACGCCTTGATCTTGCTCATGCGAACACCTCCTGCCAGTATTTCTCGGCCTCTTCCTTCGCGTCCTTCAGGGTCTGCCAATACTTCGGTGCCTCCTGCCCGTTGGCGATGACGTGATAGGTTGTGTGGTCCCACGTACCTATGCCGTTCGCGTGAGAGATATGCCTCAGCCGGCTCTGGATGAGCAGCTGCCGGTTTGTCCCTGCCGCCTGGTAGGTGATGGTCTTCCCTTCGCTGTTCACTGACACAGCGATCTTCTCCCACTTCATGGCACCCTCCTTAGAACACAGGCTCGCCACAGGCGATCCCTACATCCCAGATCTTCGCGTCCGCAACACTCGGATCCTTCTTCCAGATCTCAATGATGTTCTTTGTCGCTAGCTCGATCGCCTGGTTGATAGTTGCTGCCATGATCTTCGCCCGCGAGTCCTTCACGTCACCGGCTTTCCTCTTAATGGAATACTCGATGATCCACGTCCTCTCTTCCATAGTCTTCTCCTTTCGTTCAGGTCCTTTACTTGGCAGCTCTGCTGTCAAGTAGTATTCTCGTCCGTAGGATGAGAAATGATGTACGTTTCTAAGATACATCCGGAGCAAAAAAAATCCTCCCGACGGTCTCGTCGTCGAGATGATATCGATCTTTAATTGCCTGAATCTCGCTCCTCCGGAATTCAGTGCCTCGGTTTTCGTTGATTTTTGCGTTGAGACTTTGAGTGGAAATGCCTATTTCATGCGCAAGTATCGCCTGTGTGTCACCATGCGTCCTCATGATGCCTGCCAACATGTTCTTGTTCAACTCTATACCTCCTCCGCATGTACGCTTTTGAGATACATCAAATATAGCAGGTGTTTTTCGGTCTGTCAACACTTATTTGTAACTTTTTAAGATATTTTTTCAAGTTCTCTTGCCAAACTGTAAAAGATATGTTATTTTTACGATACATCACTATATTATGAGGTGTCTATCATGAAGATGGGAGAATATATTCGCAAGCTACGCACCGAGCATGGATTCACGCAAGAAGAACTCGGGCAGAAGCTCAATCCAAAAGTTAATCGCGCTGCTGTAAATAAATGGGAAGGCGGAAAGGTCGCCAACATCAAAAGGAGCCACATCGAGCAGATGGCAAAAATCTTCGATGTGGACCCTGTCAAACTTATGTGCTTTGAGACCGAAACCCCTCCCCGCCTTATGATCGACGATTCCGTCATTGTCCCTGTATTGGGCAAGGTGGCTGCCGGCATTCCCCTCTTTGCTGAGGAGAACATCGTCGGGCAGATCAGATGCTCGGAGGAGATGGCTGCCGGATGTGAGCTCTTCGCGCTGAAGGTCGAAGGCGACTCCATGCTCCCGCGGATCCACGACGGCGACATACTGATCGTCCGCCAGCAGGACGACGCAGACTCCGGCGACATCGTCATTGCCCTGGTCAACGGCGACGACGGCTGCGTGAAGAAGCTGGTCAAGTACGACTCCGGCGGCTGCGCTCTCATTTCCCTCAATCCGGTCTACGAGCCGATGGTCTTCGACAAGGCCGCGGTGTACGAGGTCCCGGTCAGGATCATCGGGAAAGTCATCGAGGTACGCTCTCCTATGTGAACATGCCCCTGTGGCCGCGAATTTGGCCGGTTCCTGCCATTCTGCGGTGTGAGGCAGACAATTCCTCACTGGAATGGCTTTACGACCTCAAAACGAAGGTTTTGACTCGTCTGGGGCGGAAATGAAGTAAAATTTTGCAAAAATATTGACATTTTTACAGAAGGCATTGTATACTCTTTTTGCAGGCAGAAATGCACTGTATACATGCGGTAGCGAATGAAAGTTTAAGCGACTTGTAAAGTCGCCGCCCGCATGGAAGCCGCCTTCGGGCGGTTTTTTTGTTTCTTGGAGGAACTATGAACATATACGTTTTTTCAGATGAATCTGGTGTGTTAGACAAAGTACATCATGATATCTACACCTTCGGCGGTCTCGTTTTTCTCTCAAAAGATGAGAAGGACAACGCTTCAAGACTTTACTTTAGAGCGGAGAAGACAATTGGCGATTCCATTCAGGCACATACTGAAATCAAGGCAAGCAACGTAACTCCAGCACAGAAGGGAAAACTTTTTCGATCTTTGAACAAGTTCGAGAAATTTGGCGCAATCATTAATCAAAAGCGCTTACGAGACGAAATCTTTCAATCGAAGAAGACGAAGCAACGTTATCTCGATTGGGTTTATAAGATGGCGCTCAAACGAAAACTTGAAGCGATGATAAAAGAAAACAAAATTCATCCCGAAAATGTTCGAAATCTTATCATCCTTGTTGATGAACATACTACCGCCACAGATGGAATCTATGAACTTAGAGAAGCCATAGAACATGAGTTTAAATACGGCACATTTACAAATAACTATTTGAACCACTTTCCTCCTATATTCAGTGCATTAGAATCTGTAAAACTTGAGTATCGCGATTCGAAAACCACAACTTTGGTCCGCGCTGCAGATATCGTTGCCAACCAACTGTATCATATGGCAGAAGAAAATAATTACGAAAAGACAGAAGGCCGCCACTTCACACTATACTGGCATCCGTAAGAATTATGAACGCACGTAAACTGCCATCTGGGAGATGGCAAAGCATTGTCTATATCGGCACTGTGGACGGCAAGAAGAAATATGCCACAGTCACAGCAGACACCCGATCGGAGTGCCTTATTAAGGCTGCCCAGGCAAAGGCTGAGTCCCAGAAGGAGATCCCGAAGCTGACCCTGAAGCAGGCTGCCGAGAAATACATTGCTGCCAAAGAAGGAGTGCTGTCCCCTGCAACCGTAGCCGGTTACAAGGCCGTCGTGAAAAGGTATCTGGATCCACAGCCTATCTCCTCCTGCATGATCGGCCAGCTGACTCCTGAAAAGCTGCAGCAGTGGATCTCGGAGATCTCCAAAGGTGTATCAAAGAAGACCGTCGTCAATGCCTACTGCTTCGTGTCGGCTGCCGTCCGGATGTTCCTGCCGAAGGCGGATCTGACAGTGCGTTTTCCCCAGGGCAAGAAGTACGAAGGCTATGTCCCTTCGACTGAAGAGGTCCAGAAGGTCTTGGCAGCTGCCAAGGAATACGACGAGCGCTTGTATCGGGCCTGCCTTCTGTCCGCTTTCGCCACTCTCCGGAGGGGCGAGATCTCGCCCTTGACCGCAGACGACATTCATGGCAATCTCTTGCATGTCGAGAAGGACATGGTCAAGAACGCCGATGGCAAGTGGATCACCAAGCTGCCGAAGACTGAAGACTCGGTCCGGGACATTCCGCTGCCGCAGTGGGTGATCGACGAGATGCCGAAGGAAGGTCCGCTGGTCGATTACAGACCGGACGAGATCACGAAATGGTTCGGTAAGGTCTTAAAGAAAACTGGGCTCCCTCCGTTTCGGTTCCACGACCTGCGCAAACACGCCGTTTCACTGATGGCCACGCAGGGCGTCTCAATGGCCTCAATCAAGGACATCGGCGGATGGTCCAACCTCCAGACACCGCAGCAGATCTACATCAAGGCTCTGGCCGATGCACATAAGAGGGAAATGGAAAAGTATATCGAGCACCTGAACACCCTCGCGCCCAAATGATTCCGACTAAACTTTGACTAAACTTTTCTGCCGCCGCATGTATTTATCTCCATTAGTGTGGAATATCGTCCGCAGAACAAAAACCTTCACAAACCGCATAGCTAAGCCACTTGTAAGACTTTGGCTCAACCGTGCGATTTAGGGCAGAAAGGTGCCGAAAACCCACGCATACGGTTCGATCCCCCTATGCTCCACGCTCAGAAACCGCATTCTTATGCGGTTTTTTTATTTCCCGACTAAACTATGGCTAAACTTGCAACAAACTTGCAACATATTTGCAACCAACTTGCAATCAAAAAAGAGGGCGGTTTCCCGCCCTTCTTTCTTATGCTTTCAGATATTTGCCGCTCGCCCAGCCTTCCCGTCCAGCATAAATTGCCTTGTGCCAGGTAGTCAGCAGCACCTTTTTCGTATCGCCGGTCACGTAGGCGGTCGCGCCCTTCGGGATCACGATGATACCGGCATTGCTCGTGCCGGCGCCTTTACGCAGCCAGACGTTGCCGGTAGCCTTCATCGTCTTCAGTTCTTTGTAATACAGCGGAGATACGTGGCCGATGACGGAACCGATCTTGACCTGCCCCCAGCCGTTGTCGGCCTTGCTGATGAGCTCTCCTCTGTCACCTGGATGCAGGGTCTTGATCACGCCGTAATTGGTCCCAGGGCCGGAACGCAGATTACAGGCGGAGCAGTCGCAAATGACGATTGGCGTCGTGTCCTGCTTCTTGTCGCTGTCCAGAGCAACGGCCATGTGGCCTTCCTTCCAGAGCAGGTCTCCGCGCTTGATGCCAACACCGGATTGCAGGAGGGTCTTGTCCGTCAACTCGACAAACTCGCCGGTCTCCAGCAGGATGTCGCGGGCGGTCCCGGACCACATGGTTCTGAGCGCCGTCTTTTTGATGCCGGCAAAATAGACGGAGGCGCCAAGCATCGATGTGCAGTCAACATTGAAGAGTGTCTTGATCTGCATCGGTTCCGGCTTCGACATCTTTTTCAGTTCATCGAAAAGACCGGTCCGGGGATACTGCCCATTGTTCTGGCCGTAGCCGCCATACTTTCCGTTCCTGACGGTCTCCTCAGCCAGGTACGCGATCCTGTCGCCCTTGGTGCTGCTGATAGGTCTGAAGACCTTCTGCCAGCCGCCGTAGAACGCTCTCACTTCGAGCTCGCCATCCATATTGCCGCCGGGATTCGCAGCAGTCGCGCCGGTCCTGAGCTGGTTCGGCGGCATTCCCCATTTGCCCTTGCCCGATTCAGGTCGGGCTGCCTGCGCGATCCTGATCATTTACTCGTCCTCCTCGTCAGCGACAACCTTGTCGATGATGTCCCTGGTGTCGAAATAGGTATCGCTCGAATGTTGCGCGATGTTGCCGAGTAGACCAACAAAAGCCGAGACAAGGATTTCGATTGTATCGACCATGCCCCACCCGAAGACCTTGTCGAGAATGCCATAGAAGGCGAAAAGGTCAGGAATCAGCCATTGCAGAGTCCTGAGAATGTCGTGCATCTTTTTGCTGAGTTTCATAGTCTCCTCCTTAAAGTTCGTAAATACTGCCTTCGATTTTCTTCCACGTGACGTAGCCGTAGCCGTTTATCGTGCTCCAGACGCTCGCCGCCTTGTAGGTGTCGATAAGGCTGTTCGGCACGTAGATTTCCGCAGTTCTGCTACTATAGCCGCGGAGCGGCGTGTTCAGGAACGCGCTCACGTTCGCGCAGGTCGTGACCGACGTCCTGCGCATGATGAGCGTCTGCAGTTTGTAGCAATTCGCGAAGGTGTTCGCCGCGATGCTTTTTGCTTTGCCGATGTCCACGACCGCGAGTTGCTGGCAGGCGTTCGCCGCCGTTGTGGATCCGAAGTTGAGGTTGAGGGCTATGCCCGTTCCGAGGTTGGGCAAGTGGATCTCCGTGACTGTCATTTTGTGATCCGCTGAAGCCCCGACGAAGGTATAGGTGCCGAAGGTCGTGATTGACCCCGTCGCCGTGAACTTCGTGATGTTTTTACAACTCGCGAAGCTATACTGCCCGATTGACGTGACAGTCGACGGCAGAACGATTTCGCCCGTCAGGCCGTAGCAGTAGCGGAAGGCGTAGTTGCCTATGGTCTTAGCCGCCGGAAACGGCCAGCCGTTCCAGACTATGCCGTAGTCGTTGTAGAACGCATACGAGTTGATTGTCTGCAGGGCGGGCATGCTGACGCTCGTGAGGTTTGTCATGTAAGCGAGCCCGTAGGACCTGATGCTCGTGATCTCGTTGTCCGTCACGCTGGTCGTCTGGTTTCGCAGTGCTTTGAGGAGCGTGTCCTCCGTCGTGGCGTCCACGAGCGTGAAGTCGTCCTCGCAGTACTTCCCTTTCGTCAGGAGCTTCTTCGTCGCGTTGTCGATCGTCGTCAGGGTTTCGCCTTTATAGGTGACTGTGGTGCTCATTCGACACCCCCGTTGTAGATGGGAAGCTCACCGAGGACGATGTTCGCGATCTCGGTCTTGTCTGCTGAGGTCAGCACGTAATCAGCTCCCGCAGGCCCCTGCACGCCCTGCTCGCCTTTGATGTTCGAGAACGCGAACGCGAAGTTCTTCGCCGTGTCTGGTCCCGTTGCCGTGACGACCACGGAAGGCGTGCCGACGTTTGCGTTAACAGTCGCAGAGACTGTGCCGAAGCCTGCCGCCGCGCCTGTTGCCCCCGTTGCTCCTGTCGCGCCTGTTTCCCCGGTGGGCCCGGTGGCCCCGGTGGGTCCTGCAGGCCCGCGCTCGCCCGTTTCGCCTGTGGGTCCTGCAGGTCCGCGGGATCCTGTTTCGCCCTGCGGCCCTCTGGGAAGGACGAGGTTCAGGACCGGAAAGGCATAGGTGCCTGACATTGATGCAGCTGCTTCGTCACCCTCCTCGACTGTGCCGATGGAGATTGCCGGCATAGGGCGGAGTTCTTCCTCTGCCTCTGGCTCGATAGTGAGGTCGCCGCTCTCCGCCTCCGCATCCACGGACAGGTCGGTCAGTTCGGCCTCTGCGTCCACGATTATCGGGTTTGGAATCATGCCAGCACCTCCAGAAGATGATTCGGCGAGACGGACAAGATCACGGGCTTCGTCGCGCCTCTCTGCCCTCCTGCGTATGTCCAGTTGATTTGGATCTCGACCGCCCCTACCGCGAAGGAGAGAGTATCCTCCTGCGTCAGGTAAATGCCAACCTGATGCGCGGCAACGGTGAAGCCCTCTGGTTTCAGCAGCTTTGCGCCCTGCTTGAAGGATACATAGACGTTTGCCGCTTCAGTCAGATCAACGGTCTCCGGCACGGTCACGGTAATGGTCGGGGTAAGTCCTTGCATTGTTTTCAGCATGATTCCCTCCTTACAGCTTACCGGCGGCCTTCAGCTTATCGACTTTCTGTCTGATATAGCTGTTCCCGCCGCATTGCACATAATGTTCGTATTCTTCCCAGAAGCGCTGCGTTTCGATCTCGTCGGTCGTGCCTGCGCTCTCGACCTTGGCCAGGTAGGACACGAGGAAATTCTTGCAGTTTTCCAAGTCGATCTTCTTGATCTGCGCATCATGCTGATCGAGACGTTTGTTGAGAGTCTCCATTTGCTCCTTGAAAAGAGCCTTCAGCACCTTCTTCACTCCTGCAATGATTCCCGCCACCGCGCCCCCAAGGCCAAGAATAAAGACTGCCCAGGCCTCAATCTGCCCCAGTGTTACCTGCTCCATCACTTTTCTCCTTTGCCATTGTCAAAGGCTTCAATAGCCTGCCGCGCCTCTTGTCTCGCCGCAAGCAGTTCGCTGCAATCCGCGCCCCTCTTCGCTGTCCCAAGGAGCTGCTCCTCAAGCGCTCGAAGCGCCTCTCGGTCGGACTGAATGAGGAAGGTTTCCCACCAATCCCGTTCGGAGAATGGATACTCATTAATCGGTGGAAGGTGAAACTTTGCCGCCATTTCATCTGTAATCATACTTTCCTCCTTATGTACTGCTTATTCCTGCGACATACAGAATGATACCAAAGTTCGCATTCCCACTTACGGGTCGGATGCCCTCGTAGGTAGCGCTTTTTGTTGTTGTATTTGCCCCCGATCTGTCAAGCCATACGGAGTTTGAGCCTCCGCTTGGAATGGCAATTTCCCACGGGGCTGACGAAAACGTGGTCGGGTAAGTGATTGCGGATGTTGATGCGCTTGCATAAACAGTTCCCCACGCAGAGAAAGACTTTGTTGAGGCAGAAATTGTGTACCAACACTCATAGAACTTCGAGTTCCATTTTCTGTACCTCCATCCGCCGGATGTCCCCTGTGCTATGACAAAATCATTTATATAGTTAGAGGACTGATTCGGGTAGATGTTGCCTGCTCCGTTAACGTGGAAACCTTGCGTTCCCGATGCGTTATAAGTGTAAATATCACCCCAATCCAATTTGGTGCGAATCACATTGTTTGTTCCGTATTGGTAAAACGTTCCTCCGTTTAATTGGCTAATCGTGCCTTCTATTTCGGTCGGAAGGCCGATCTGTAATTTTTCCGAAACATCAGTTGAGGCTTTTCGACCGATTGAGATTACTTTGTTCGGCGTTGCCTCTATATAGGCAAACACCGTGCCGATTGTAACGCTCTTTGATGCCGTATTGCCCAAGGTATCCGTAACGGTTGCCTTAACAGATAAAGAGGATGTTTCTGCAAGTGTCCCCGTTACTGTGCCGCCTGAATATGATCCACCTGAGGCAGTCGGTGCAGTTGCCGTCCCCGTAGAATATGTGACGGTAGGGCTGTTTCCAGTTACATCCAGATATGTGCCGGATACCGCGCCTGCCCAATTGGTCGGCGTTACACCATCCCGTGATGCAGAGAAGGAAATCGTAGGGGCTTTGTTTGCTACATATGTAACTGATGCACTTTGGGACGCTGTCTTTCCTCGACTATCATTAATCGTATAGGTAAGCGTAAGGGTTCCTGCTGCAGATGCCGTGTAATCCACGTTAGATGCACTTGTCCCGGTCTTGCTACCGCTTGTCTGCTGTGTCGAGCCGAGTTTGATTACATACGATCCAGTGACAGTCGCGCCGTATGATCCTGATGGTAGACCGCTCAGCGTGAACCGCGTCTTTGTCTTGTTCGCAACATACGCGCCAACTGTCGTGTACGTATTCTTCGCCGCGCTGACAGTTGGCGTCGTCAACGAATAAGACGGCACATTCAGTTTAGACGTGTATGTCGTTGAACCGAGGTTCGTCCCGGACGAGTTATAGGTTGTCAGCGTAAATGTGACTGTGCCGCTTGTTGCTGATGGCACTTGCGATCCTAACGACGTGGGCGGTGTCCAGCTCGTGTTTGTCGTGGTAGAACTTGAAAGCAATGTCCCCGACTGGCTACCAAACTTCCATGTCAGCGTGTTCTTGTTGCCGCTTGTCTTGTGCGTGATGGAAATCGTATAAGAGGATCCCATCGTCATAGAAGACGTGACGGACATCGTATCTTTCGTGCCGGAAACAGGCCAAGCCTGCATTGTAACTGTGCCTGAGAGCGAAACGGAATATGTAGTATACCCCCATGTAAATGAGGGAGCGGAAAAGCTTACAGAGAAAGACGTTCGCGTTTTTGATACCGACCAAATGCCTTTTTGATAAAAGACAGTTTTAAGCGTTTTCCATCCGCTCCACATATCGCCATCAAAATACTCTGATGATCCTGAGGTCGTGTAAGTAGTTCCGAGCATTGAAGCGCTCCACGCGCCAGTACTTATATAGTGCCCAACCAAGGAACTGCTGATTTGAAAATAAACTGTTACATTGACATACGGATCCGCCGCTGTGGAGTTAAGAATATCGCTTTGATACACCATCAGCCGGAAATTTCCGCTTGTAATATAATCAGTCTTCGCCATTTCGCCTCCTTACTGGTGGTAGTTCAGTGACCACACACCGCTTGCGTTCTCGGTGATTGTCCAGTGCCCGGTATCAAATTCGCCACCATTTATCGTGCCGGCCGCCTCGATGTCTCCCTGTGTCCTGATGCCGTCAGCCCCCAGCTCCATGACTTCAACGTCGTCCACAACAAATGTCTGTTTGTCCGCAGCGATATTGACATACGAATTGTCGCGGCTGTCTTCCGTTCCGGAGATTTTCAGACCTTCGGTCGTGAACTGCATTGTGGCTTCGACCTTCCTGGTGGTAGTCAACGCTTCCTCTGCGCTCTCCGCCGCTCCTTCTGCCGCTTCCCGGGCATCTGCAATCGCTTCTGCCTGGTCTTCCGGCGCTGGCGTCCAGTCCGATGCCTGATTGCCGCGTTCCAGTTTGATCCATTCGATCTGCGCAGTTCTGGTGGAGTCTTCCTCGACTGAGTAGATTCGGATCAGCTGGTTGTCAGCGGTGTCTTCGCCGTCCATGAGCGTCCAGGGGAAGGTCGCCTTATAAATGCCGGTCGTCTCGTCATAGGTCTCCGAGGTCAGCCGGATCAGCTCAGCCTCGATGTCGGGATGCTCGGCGCCGGAGTTAACCACCAGGAAGGCATTAGCGCCGTTACCGAAGTTGCCCTTTATCTGCAGCGTGACCTCTTCTCCTTCGGCGATGGCGTCTGTGAGGAGGTATTCGGCAACTGGGGAGGAGGTGTTCGAAAATGGAATGTCGCTGTGACGCAGGAGGTTCCTCCAACCGGTGTGGATGTTGTCGATTCTTCCGATCGTGACGATCAGCTGCTCAGACGTTAATGACAGTTGCGAATACAGGTCAGCATCCGCCTCTGTTGATCGTTCGATTTCAGCTGTAATCGTCTGATCCTGCTTATTGACCCGGAGCACTGTCTTCTTCAAAGCGGATTCGGATGTTGCTGCGGTCGTGTAGTCCGTCTTCGCCGCCGTGGGAAGATCCGCATGCATGCTCCCGGTAGCACCTTTGCCGATTGAGCATTCATTAGCCATGACCACACAGCTATGATCGATGCCCTGCAGATCCGTGACAGTGATCCTGTCGCAGATATCCAGCCAGGGAAGGCCATAATGCTCGATCTCGAATGTATCGAATTCCAATCCGTCAAGAGTATCAAGAAGATCCTCCGTAAACGATTCGCGGTCTCCGTCCATGATCTGGTTGTTCTCGATCCTGACTTCTGTCAATCCGTTTAGAGCAATGGACTCTTCATCCCGAGCAAAGATGTTGTCCTCCTGCGGCGCCCTACTGAGTACTACCGAATTGACCGGCCCCCAATGCTCTCCCACCTCAATCTTTCGGAGGTCCCCGGCAGTGATCGAAAACGCAGATGCTCCGGGAGCTACCATCATGACCGTCAGCGGATTCGCCGGATCCATCACGATCGTCATACCGGCCGCCTGCGCAATCTCAGTCAGTACATCCCTGTATGTGCAGCCCAGTCCTTCATACAGATCTCTCTGGACCGCGTTCGTACTGTTCGGGAAAGTAGTAGATGCCGGAGTATATCCCAGCTTCGTACAGATAGCCGAGTACATCCCACCCACCGTCGTCGGGTATGTGATGTCGCCATCGTCCATCTCAAATGGAACCATAGCCAGAAGCATTGGATCATAGCATTCCAATGTCAGGCTGTTGCTTCCGGAATCATATGTCTGTGACTTGATATAGTACCGGCCAAAGTCCAACCATGACCAGGACGAGCTGATAATCACCCCGAGAGTAACTGTCACGTATTCCGCCGAAGCAGACTCCACGCCGGCAAGCTCGATGTCCATCTGTCTCATGGCTGCTGTTAACATCTCCGCTTCAAAGGACGGCGAGATGCTGACGATATCATCATCAGTGTAGACCGTGCTGCCAATGGTCACCTTCACTTTTATCTGCCGCCCAAAGGCCAGGAATGCATTCTTGAAGTTCGTGGTGCAGCTAATCATGTCCGCCTCTCATTCGCAATCACAGAAAATTCGACAGATCCGAAACGCATGATGTTGGCCTCCAGGACTTCCCACTGCACATCTCCGAAATAGAATGAATTGCTTTTATCGGTCTTGGATACGACATCGTAATATTTGACCGTTGTGGCAGCCTGATCCGTCAGTTTGATAATGGTCTGCATGTCATCTTCTGTCATGGGCAGGAGGGTAATCGACAGTTTCGGAAAGATTCCTAGGAGTGTCCCTCTGTTGGATCCGGTCATGCTTCTGCCAGTATCCGATCCCCATAATTTACAGCCGGTCACCTTGTAGGCCTCCAGTCCCACAATAGGGACGTATGCTGCATTCGCATAAGTTGTGCCTTTGAAGGTGACCGAGCTGCCTGTGTTATTCTGTATCTGCAGGAAATTCCCACTATACATAGCATCTCCTTAATAGTTCGAAGCAAACTGTCGCTGCTGGTTGATGTTGACCACGTGTCTTGCAATCTGCTTTCCGTCAAGATAGATGGGGATAGTGACGTCACCGCCTCCATAAGTCTCCATTGCTGTTCTGAAAGCCTCGATCATAGTGGCCAGAGGTGTTTCGATATTGGTGCCGGTCTTCTGGTCGCCAAGGACCGCCAGGAATTCCCTGTTTGCCGGAATGACAGCGCCTTCGGCCAGCCTCGGAAGCGTCACCGTACTCACATGATTTATGTTGAAGCCGAATCTCTTCCCACCGATGCCAGGCACCCAATCGGGAACAGTAAAACCGATTTTGTTGATCTGATCGACAAGCCAGTTGACACCGGAGATGATTTTGTTGATAAAGCCCTCGATGAGTCCGATGAGTCCATTCACCATGTTTTTGACCGCTCTGGTGATCGGGTTGTCATCCAGCTTATTCGCTAGAACAGTACCTGCAAGACCGGCAGCGATTAGTCCAAGGCCAAGTGGCAGCCCTGCACCGCTTAGGCACAGAACAACCCCCATCGCAAGCAGCGCCCCAGAGGCAATAGCCATGAGCGAAGACACAACTGTTTTGATTTTCTGCTTAACCGTGTCCCAGTTCACTGATGCCGTCGCCGCGAGCCCAGCTGCACCAACCGCAATCAGTCCAATGCCCAAAGGAAGTCCTGCGCCGGTAAAACAAAGAATCGCACCGAGGGCAAGTAATGCTGCCGATACGATTGCGACCACAGTCCCAAGCGGACCCTTGAGTTTCTCCTTGATAGTGTTCCAGTTTACTCCAGCCTTCGCCGCAAGCCCGGCCGCTGTTGCTCCGAGGATCATCATCCCAATGCCAAGCGGCAACGCAGCTCCGGTAAAGGTAAGGATCGCACCTAATGCCAGCAATGCGACGCCAACGATCGCGGTTACTGCGCCGATGGGGCCTTTGAGTTTTTGCATAATCGTGTCCCAATTGACAGCAACAGTCGCCGCAAGTCCAGCAGCACCAGCAATCATCATGCCGATACCGAGAGGTAGGTTTGCACCAGTGAATGTGAAAATGGCACCGAGTGCAAGCAATGCACCGCTTACAATTGCGGTGATTACACCGATCGGTCCCTGAAGCGCTTCAGAAATCGTATCCCAGTTCACCGCAACAACAGCTGCGAGTCCAGCAGCACCGACTATCATCATTCCAATGCCGAGAGCAATATTCGCACCTGAGAATGTGAGGATCGCACCAATGGCCAGCAAGGCAGCGGAAACAATTGCTGTAATCACCCCGATAGGACCTTGCAGTGCCTCAGAAATCGAATCCCAGTTCAAAGCCGCTTCCGCGGCCAGCCCTGCCGCACCAACAATGATCATTCCGATTCCGAGAGGGATATTTGCACCGGTGAAGACAAGAATGAGACCAATGGCCAGCAGGGCAGCAGAAGCAATGGCGATAATCTTGTCAATATTGGCTTCGATTCCTGTCGTGTCGAAATCGTAGGTCGCAGCCGGCGCAGCTGCCGCCTCGGCGCCTCCTCCGGATGAGGACGAGTCCGATAGGACGTTCATCTCATCAAAGCCGGCCAGCTGTTTCATCTGCTTATTCAGACCTTTAACTGCCTTCGTCGTGTCTGTGGCAGCTTTCGCAGACGCTTTCAGCCCTCCGACCGTCTTACCGGTGAATCTGGCGAAAATAGCCGCGATCGTATACCCGATCCGCGTCAGGAAATTCATCAGCATGATCAGGATCGGCATGATCCACTCAACAACAGGCTGAAATGCGGTCCGCCATGCGCCTTTCATCTGAGCAAGGGACGACTGGAACTGCGTATTGTTTTTCAGCACATCGGAGAAGTATTCCTTGACCTTTCTGAGACCGGCAAGGATGACTGAAAAAACGAAAAGCCGCTTGATCATTGTCCCCAGTCGTTTCATCAAGCTGCTGGCAGCAGCTTTGGCCTTGTTCCAGGCTTCCGGCTGTCTTTTGACCCTGTCATTCAGTTCTGCCGCTCTCTGCTGTGCCGCGTCAATGTTCCCCTGCTCTGCGTTGATCTGAGTATTGATTTCACTGATTTTCGCATCCTGCTTATTCAGTGCTTCGACAATTCTGTTGTTCTCACGTAGAGCCGCATTGTATTCCGCAGTCTCGTCTTTTGTTGCCTTCAGGCCGATCTCTTTCTTCGAGTTGATTTTGGCCTGCATCGCTTCGAGTTCATTGCCGGATCGCTCCAAAACCTCACCAAGACGTTCAGCCTCCGCAGACAGAGATCCTTTCTTCAGTTCCAGAGACTGGATTTTCTTCGTCGAATTCTCGATGATCTTCTTCTGCTTCTCGATGTCCTTTAACAGACCCTTGTTGTCGATCGCAGTGTCGAACGTGATCGTGCCGTCTGTCATTTCTTACCTCCCCACAGCGCCAGGAGGTCTTCCTCCGCCTCTGTGTAGTGTGTCGGGATGTCCACGATATCCCGGTTCTGTCTGTACCACTCTTTATCAGCTTTGTCGGTGAGCTTGCCTTTGGCCTTAAGAGACCGGATCCTGACGATCTGTGCCAGGGTGCAGTCTCCTATCTCCTGGAAGGCGCTGAGGAACGTCCACCAGTGCAGGTATTTCATCCCCCGGACGTCCTTCCCGAGGATCCTGTTCACCGGAGCGATGATGTATGGATAGTCGAATTCCCAGTCGATCAGCTTCGGACCTTTCGGGCCTCTGTCCTCACGTCCGCCGTTCAGGAAAAGCATAGCCTTGCTCACTGCTTCCTCGATCATATCCGGCGTGAAGGTCTCAAAATCCTCGTACAGGATATCCAGGCAGATGTAGATCCGTTCTTCCTGGGTCAGTTCCGGATCAGCGAGCGCAGCAAAGATGTCCATGACGCACCGGTAGTCCGTCCGAATCTTGTGCTTCTTTCCCTGGATCTCTATGCTCTTCGGCAATCCGTAGTCTGTCATTTGTGGTACTTACTCGTGTATTTCTCCACCCTGGTCTTGGACAGCTTCTCCTGGACTTTAATGCTCTCGTCCGCCTTATCAGCCACAGCCAGGAGGAAGTTCAGCCAGATTGGGAAGCCCCCTGCCAAAGCGGTAGGTGAAATGTGCGTGTCGCCGTCCGCAAAGATCTTCCGGCACATCCGAGGGGTGCGGAAAAGCTCGTCGATCGAGGTCTCGACATCATTGTCGAGCGCCTTCAGCAGCTCGAAGCGGTTGACGACGTCGCCTTCCTTCTTCACGTCCTCGGCGTACTGGTCCATGCGCTTCTGCAGGATAGTGACCGTGTCCACGAGGCGGCCGAAGAACTCGGCGTCGGTGGGGTTGAATTTGACTGCATCCTTCACCCCGTTCACTTCAAAGCTGACAAGACCGGAATCGAAATTCAGGTTATTATTCATGGTATTCTCCTTCGGGTAGTATTTTAGGCCGCCGAGAACGTCACGACGCCGGCGGAAGTGACAGCAGCGGTGCCGACGGTGCGGGTGCCGCCGAAAGTGACATCGAGACCCATGCCGACAGTGCCGCCGCCTGCGCCACCGATGCTGGACGGCTTGCACATGCAGGAGTCATAGCGTTCCGCAAAGACAGCGGTGTCCGCAGTGCCCGCGTACAGGTGCACGATCAGCATGTCGTTGGCGCACATGGCACCGGTATCCTGGTCCTTGATGGCCTGGTTCCACAGCTTCACCGCAGCGGTGTCAGCGGAATCCAGCTCGTAGGGATCGAAGGACTGGGTGATTGTCGGCTTCTTGACCGTCGAATACACTTTGCCCCAGATGTCGGTCTTGGTCTCTTCGCCCCAGTCATATTCCGGGGACGAATCCTCAACACGTTTGCCGACAGGGCTCCAGGTCGGAGACGACGCGGTCCCGGTGTTGAGATACAGGCACAGCATTTCGCGAGCGATGGTCTGGCCTGCCGTGGTGTTAAAAGTAAGATCAGGCATTTTATGCTTCCTTTCTGTATCGTAATTGAATGGTGATTTGGTAGCTCATCTCATTGGTGGATGCTTGCATTGCGTAGGGGGTCAGAGTAGGCACAAGAGAGATCACCCGACAGCCTTCTATCTCAGGCCAGTTCTTTGTCAGGGCCTGCAGCTGCATCCAGGTTATCAGGCCGTTCAGCAGTTCCAGGTTGTCAGCCATCACTCTTGCGTCCGCAGTCGCCGGCATGGAGACCCGGAAATAAAATGACTTTGTCTGTACCGAGTCTGCATAAACGTTACCGAGGATGTCTGTCTTGTAGGTGATCTCGCTGGGCGAAGAATAAATGGCATAGCAGGTCGGATCGTCGTCGAAGTAGTCGATCATGAACGGCGCAGACGCATTGATCAGCGGACAGGTCCGCAGCCATGCTCTTATCGCTTTGATTTCACTTGATTCAGCCATTCTTCACCGCCTTCTTGACTGTGGCCAGCCATTTCTTCTTGTTGTCCGCCTTGGCTCTCTCGAACCAGAACGGACCTGCCAGTGCGTTCTTCTCCTTGCTGTACTGCAGGCTCTTCCCTGTCGGCTGCTTCGTAACACCTTTCGGGGAGAAGAAGCCGGTGAGGATCCCGTCCTCGTACAGCGGGATATTGGGGCCGTAGACCTTGCCGTAGTACATGTAGTGCGCATAGGGCACTTTGTACGTGATTATCCCCGATCCGATGCCATCGACAGTGTGTGCCAGGGTTCCGGAATCGAAAGGCGTATACTTAGCGCAATCCTTCACGATCTCCATGTCCAGTATCGTCTGGGCCCTGCCACCCTTCTGGAGCTTCTTCGCAAAGATCTTGTCCCAGAAAGTAAACAGTTTGCCCTCATAGCGGATCTTCATGACAGCACCACCTTGATGTGCTGCGCCTTTCCTCTCAGGTTATCCGTAAAAGAAAGGACCGTGAACAGGTCGTCCCTACCTCGGTCCCTGATCAGATCCGAATATCCTTCCTCTGTCTCGCCTCTGACGACGGTCATGCCCTCCTTAAAGGCGAACTCACTGGAACTCGGGATAAAGGCTGCAGCGGTGACATACTGACCGGGGAAGGCGCTGACCGGAATCCTTACGTTCACCAGGTCCGCGCTCTTCAACCCGTTCGCAGTGATGTCCGCCTTGTTGGTCTGGTGCCACGAAGCTCCGCGGATCACTATGCGCTCATGCTCGATTTCTCCTTCGCTCATATAGGGCACATAGATCGTGATCGTCTCCGTTGCCAGCTTCATGCGTCCACCCCCTGATAGATGAGCGGGATCCCGCGATCGTCATACTCCTCCGCGAGGTAGTCCGTCATGGCATCAAGGATCAGACCGTCGAAGTAGAATGAATCCATCGCGCTCCCATAACTTTCGGAGTAACCGTCGTTCGAGAACGAAGACACTGCCCCGCTCGCTCCGGAAATGACAGAATCGGCCTCGTACAAGATGTCGATCAGTTCTGCCTCGCAGCGCTTTACCGCTTCCGGAATCGTGGCCATAGCGTCGATCCGCGAATGGGTGAAACTCTGGATCTTTTTGCCAGCGCGAAATGCCAGACGGTCGAAAATATCTTCGTCGATATCTTTCTCACTTAACGATGAATACTCATTATACGTCACATACATATCATCACCTCACGGGGATGGTG
>JAEEGL014564115.1_pt1 | contig 21866 bp, 17 predicted proteins | sample 9134231 | NCBI WGS metagenome assembly JAEEGL01 (sample SAMN16246548, study PRJNA631951) | gut metagenome | biome: gut microbiome; feature: rumen; material: fiber-attached | host: Bos | place: Iran: Karaj | collected 2018-10 | reverse complement strand
CCTTACCAGAAAGATGCGCCTTCTTTGCACTAGCCTCGATGGCCATTACTGCAAAATGTATCTTTTTGTAAGTGTCTGTCCGATAATTCTCCATAAAACTTCAATTATTGTTTTCCCTCTTTTTCGTTGCAAAGATACGAACATTATTCAAAAGTCCCAAATTTTCATGAGAAAAAGTGAAGTCTACCCCTTGAATCTCAGATTTTGGAAACTGTCAACTGTCAACAGAAGAATGTAAAAACGGGTTCATTTAGAGAAATAAACCAATATTCCAACATTCAGTATCTCATCTACCTCATTCGCGGCCAGTCTTCTCACCTCCAAAGCCGCCTCCTCAGGGGTCATTTGTCCTTCTTGTTCTATCACGCCACAAAGTTACGAAACATTTCTCAAACCTCCAAGCGCTCACAAGCCTTGCGAGGAAGTTTTTTTATAGTTTGATATTCGAGTTTGAGGAGCTGATGTCCTCATGGCGAGAGTGATGGCCTCACCCACCAAAGCCCAATTAGCCAACAGGTAATGACTTTTGCCAAACCAAGTGACCGTACTACCCGCTATTTCAGCAGTCTTTAGTAACTGACTTCTAAATACCATATCATCCAAACTAGTAGCACAACCAATGGTGAAGGCCGTTCCTGATGGGCTGAGATTGAAGATAATCGGGCCTGCGTCAATATCAAAGCCCAACAGACATGTTTCGTCATGGTATTCCCTGATACCATTGACCAGAAAGTCCTGCTTGTATTTCTCTTTCAGACACTCATATTGCGCCTTAGCAAACTCAGGATCTATCAACGACAGATAGTAGCAGTTCAAGGCCGAGTAGGATCCCCTGATAGGCTGCTTTATCACTACACTATCCACACCTTCCACCAACATTGATGCCAGTAAACCCGTTCCCTTATCTATCCAGTCTTTCTTAGCCCTTTCCATCCAAATATTGACAGTCGTTGCATATTTCCCATCATACTGGCACGAGTAGTTATGCAAAGCGACAATCGCTACCAGCATATCAGGTATGTAGATACACTCTTCGGGATAAGTAGGAAGATTTAGATACGGACTCTGACGGATTCTGCGATTCATAGCCTTACAAAGCGAATGATAGACATTATCATATTTGTTGTCACCACCAATCTGCTTATATCTGCTTATCATCCAAGCAATATGACTATAATAAGATATGTGGCTCAGATCACCATATATACCTTCCATTGGGTCCTCCATCCAACGAAATGTGTCATACTCTCGGATCTCAGGAGACAGAGCGATATCAATAATCTGCCCAATAAACTTGATAGACACCTCTTTGTTCTGAGGATATAAAATAGCAATGTTCGCTAATGCGGCTGAAGTCATAGAGCATGAATATAAAGCCCACTCACCTTGAAACTGCGCCCCGATACCACTTGTCATTTCATCAAGCAACTCCTGTGGTGAAGTCGCCACCTTTGATGTCAGGTAGTTCGCTCTTCGAATAATCTCTTTCCTTTCCGAATCAAATGAGCCCTGAGCACTCGTAGCACACTTCACCCAGCAGGCCTTGAATACCACTAGGATAAAGATAAATAGAATTATTATTATCATCCATTTCTTGGTTTTCTCCAACTCTGTCAAGAAATTGTCCTCCTTTTTATATCCTATTAAAATTATCACCAATTTGATTCCAAAAGATTCTTGAGAACGAATGGCCATTCACCTTTTGAATCCTGCTGACTTTAAAAGTCCGCTCTTCTCCCATATCCTCACGATAGGCCTGAATATAGCCACCGCCATAATACTGAGAATAAACGATGTCAGAGATCTTGCACGTGAATATGCTCCCACTCCTTGTGCAATACTCAACCTCTATCGTCTGCCTCAACATCACCGCCCTATCAATTACCTCCTCAATGGTCATTCATCACCTCCGCATCAAAAGAATAATTATCCTCTGGAGGGAACGGTAAATCTTCATTCCTTCCATTAACACCAGAGTCTCTGATTTCTCCACCCTCTCTTGGCGATTTGCTTATCACTTTGTCCTCAAGATTTCCAAAACGCGTAAACTCACCCTTAAAGTCCATCATGACAATACCAGTTGCACCTTTGCGATGCTTAGCAATAATCACCTCAGCCTTATCTTTATAATCAATAAAGCCATCATCGCTATGAAGAAGTCCATAATACTCAGGACGATGCAGAAATATCACCATATCCGCATCCTGTTCGATGGCTCCAGACTCTCGAAGGTCAGACAGATGAGGGCGTTTGCCTTCTACACCTTCACGCGACTCTACCCCACGATTCAATTGACTTAATGCCAAAACAGGAATATTCAATTCCTTAGCCAGACCTTTCAGCGAACGCGAAATCAGCGACACCTCCTCCTGACGGCTATTATACCTCATGCCACTGGCAGTCATCAACTGCAGATAGTCAATCATAATGAGTTCAATATGGTGTTCCTTTTGCAGTCTGCGAGCCTTTGTCCTCAGTTCCATCACAGAGAGTCCTTCTGTATCATCCACAAACAAGGGCGCATTAGTCAAGGCACTCAAATTCTGATCCAGTCTTTTCCAATCTTCCCTATCCAGTTGTCCACTCATCAGTTTCGTTCCTTCGATCTCACAAGCATTCGACATCAATCGGTTCGCCAACTGTACATCCGTCATTTCCAATGAGAAGAAAGCCATTGGTTTTTTCTGATCCACAGCGATATTCTTCGCTACAGAAAGTGCGAAGGCCGTTTTGCCCATCGCAGGACGCCCAGCGATAATCACAAGATCAGACTTCTGCCAGCCACACGTCACATCATCGAGTTTGTATAATCCCGAAGGAATACCAGTAAAACCTCCTTTGTTGGCATACGCCTCCTCTACAACCTTCACAGCTCTGTCAACGACAGCCCCCAAAGCAGAATAGTCTTTCTTCATGTTTTTCATCGACAACTCCAAAAGAGTACCCTCTGCCTCTTGCATCACGTCCCTGATGTCGTATGTCTCATCGAAAGACTTCTTTCCTATCACATTGACGTATTCAATCATCTGGCGCGACAAGAACTTTTCTGCCACCACATTGGCATGATACTCTATATTGGCGGAAGTGGCCACTCTCGAACTCAGATCTGCGATATAGCCTGGACCACCAACCTCATCGAGCTTTCCCATCTTTCCCAACATATCCGTCACCGTCAGTACATCCACAGGACTCTCCTCCTTGCTGAGCTGTTGTATCGCCTCATACACCATTTGGTTTCTGGGCTCATAGAAGCTTTCTGGCACCAACAGATTGCACACCTCCAGAAAGGCATCCTTATCTATCATCAGCGCACCCAACACAGCTTTTTCTACCTCAGGAGCCTGAGGCATCACATGGCCATAGGAAATATCCAATGGTTGCTGCGCGCGCCTGCTATTATTCCTTTGTCCTGGCATATTATTTACTTGTCTGCATTCAACTTCTTCCTCTTACTCTCAGCCCACTTCTGATTCGCTTTGGTGGTTTCAGACAACGTGTCGAGAATCTTCACTTTGTCTTCATCGTCGAGCGAGTCATAACGCTCCTTCATTTCAAGCACGATGAACTTCCCATAACCGTTTTCATCGTGGAGGTTCTTAATGAGTTCATCCACATTCATCGCCTTGATCTTCTTGTCCCTTTCCTCAATACGTTCCTTAAACAACAGATTGAAGATGGCATCCCTGAAAGTTGACTTGCTATCCAACCACTTGCTCTGATAAAGCGATACCAACTCCTGCCTCGAAAGCCCAGGCAACATATCCACACACTTCCTTAACTCTCCATCATCCCATTTTGAAAAATGGAACTTCTTTACCTGATTAATAATGTACTCGTAATCTGTCATAACTGCTAAAATTAATTCGATGGCAAAGATACAAACTTGCACCATTGCCACCAAACAATTTCAGCCCACAAGGCTTGTGGAAATGAAAGTTTGTTTTATTACGGCTATATTAAGAATAATGGTATTTATAAGCAGAACTTTTTAATTATTTGTAATTCACGCGGATCTACAAATCCATCACATTCTGACATTTCCATAAACAATGTATGTGCATATCGTTTCTTTTCTATAGATAAAGTAGAGAAGTCTTTTTCTAATTCTTCAAGATCCATGTCTTCCATATGATCAAATTCCTGATAATCAAATCCAAACTCATAGAATATATTATCAAGATATTTGGTTTCTGCTGGATTAATTACAAAATCTGCTTTCATTATCAGATTTAAAATCCGAAATATTATTCTCTTTTCTGAGAGTGTTAAATTATTCATTATTATTTACGTTTGAATGAAAAAAATGATGATACTTTTGGTTCCCCAAGTTAATTATAAAGAGATTGCATTTAGCACGAGTCAAAGCTGTGTATATAAGGGCGGGGGTGTTTTCCCTCTCTTGTATATAATAACCTTCAAAAACAGAATTATTTTCCATTTCTGGCTGAAGTAACAATATTATCGACTCAGCTTCCCAACCTTTAAAACTATGAATTGTTGATAATTTAAGCATATCACAATCAGTTGTAAAATGAGTTTTAGCAGCCCTTCTTATTTCTTTTAAGTCCTTCTGGAAAAGAGTCGGGCTTTGTTGTGCCTTTCGTAATTCTTCATATTCATCGGCAGTTTCAAAATTTGTCATACATTGTAGTTGTTCAAAATTAGAATGCTTCTCTATATCACGTAAGATATTAATCGATTCTGACAATACGGCAGTATTTCTAGATAAAATCTTGTGCTCTTGCAGAATCCACTTGATATTTTGCCATAATGTTAAAGATTTTGTTTCTCCACCTACATTCCAGTATTTAATCCAGTATTTTTCAAAAACCAAATCATTTGGAACATTGAACATTTCCATAGAATTATCAACAAAAGTTTTTGCAAAAAGGAATGATAGTTTCGCAATCTTAGGGTTTAGCATTCTCATGGAAATACGTTCCGACAAACGAATCCATGGAACATTCACATAAGTAGGAATAGTTGGCATCTTAGTGTCTGACTCATATTCTCGATTATATATATTTTGTTCACCATCACCAAATACAGAGATTGTTCCCTCTGGTGATAGGAAATAATTAATAATAGAGCGTAACCAACCAGTTTTGAAGTCTTGGACCTCATCAATTATTATTGTTTTAAATCTCTTTATCTGTGTGCTGTAAGGAGCAAAAAACTCCGGGTCATCAAAGTCTGCCAGTGTGAGTCTTTTTTCTGAATAGCTATTTGCCATTGACAAAAAGAACTGATGATAATTGGTAATGTAAAATTTTGAAGTTGAGAAATCAGCAGGAACTTGACCTATTCGCATTCTTACATATTGAATTAAAGAGATATTAAAAGTAAGAATAAGAACTTCTTCTCCCGTTTGAAGATGCTTTTCAACAGCTCGATTTGCAACAACTTGTGTTTTACCGCTTCCTGCTACACCTTTTACACGTAAACGATTTTTATCGTTCCTTACAATATCTTTTTGTTTCTCCATTAGGCGAAAATTAGTATCACCGTCTTTATAAGAGTGCCAATGACCAACAATAATTTTAACTAACTCATCATAGTAATCAAATTTAAACCCACGTGCATAGACTTTATTTATTTTATCATTATAGTTATCAGAATCATATAGTCGAATGAGGTGTTCATAATAGTCATTTTCAGATTCAACATTCTTTGTTCTATTCAATCTTTCAATCTCTTCATCAACTTCTATTTGTGAAGAATTAGGGAAATAGATAGCTGTTTTAATACAACCATATACACTCCGATTAATTATAGAATCTATTTTTATTGTTTTCAGATGTGTATTAAAAAGATAGCTTTTTATATTTTCTACTCGCTTATAATCTATATCTAAATTAGCGAGATCTCTACATACAACAACAATTATGATGCCATGACTAACATTTGCCAAAATAGCATCAGGGATATCAAGGCCAATGCTAGGCCTAAGGAATATTGTATATGTATTACCACACTCGTTTCTTAATTTATGATAGAAATTAAGTGTCTTCTTATCAACGGTTGACCTTAGACAATCTATAGCATAATCATAATCATCTGTTAACTCTTGTATAGATGCACATTCTATATAATTTGTATTTAGTTTCTCCGAACTCAAATGAACGAAGCACTTAGTCTCACAACTAAACGGATGGTGTGTGTCTGATGTATATGCATAACAATATGACTCGATATTTGAGAAATATGAAGTTGGTTTAAAATAACCGCAGAAATCCTTAATGCGAGTGTTTTCTGTAAATTTTGGACCAACACATATCATATAATTGATTTTTCCCAAAGAAGCTGTTTTTTGGGCTAGCCAAGCTAAACTAAGGTTTTTTATGTCTAAGATATTCGAAAAGAGATTTATACTTATATGCGAAGTACAGCTTATATCTTCAATAACTGCATTGTAATCTTCGGGTATAGCGCAATTAATTGCCTTAACTCTAACAGCAGGCCCAGCATTTTGCTGCACCCATCTTTGTGCTCTATTAAGCGCAATCATTGAAGGTTCAACAAGAGTAATAGAATTGAGTCTTCCTAATAACCCTCTTTCCTGTAAAAATTCTAATAGCGTTAAAGTTGCGATACCTTGTCCGCATCCCCAATCGAAGATTTCAAAATTGTGACAATAGATATCATCGTTAGGTTTAGTACAAGGAAGATTCTGTAGTGCAGCCCGGCATTTTATGATATGCATTTCTCCATAGGCTGCCAAATACGCATCTAATTGCTCTTCTGTTTGAAGGACAAGACGACCATGATCAGTAGCAACCCATGGACATTTCTTTAAGTTTGCAGGTAGTTTCTGGTAACATTGCTCAACAACTTTAACTATATCTATCATGTTATACTTTCGTTAAATGGATTGTTTTTATGAATATTATAGTTCGATAATGCAATAGCTTTATTTGCATTGGCATAGCAGTATTCACACAAATGAGCGCAGGTGTTATATTCACCTATATCTTTACTTCGCATACATCCACAGAACTCCCTTTGACCGGAATCCTTTATAGCATATCGACCATCCGGTAACTCAATAGCGTTAGCAGGTAGAGGTTCCAGCTCACCAAACAAATTTGTACTTCTTTTCTTTATAGTCGCACCAATAAAATCCATCAATGTCTTATCTTCATGAGCAAATCTTACGATAAGATCATAATCTATGCAATGATTCGGCTGGATATTATATTTTTTAAGATCAATTCTCTCTCCACATGTTGCAAGAGTATAACCCCATTTTTGGTTTCGTTCAGATAGGCGTTGTGCAAAATCAATCATTTGCGGTTCTGTCCATTCGTGAAATGGAATATTATTCTTTTGAAGATTGGCTTTGACTTTTCTGTAACTTAAAATATCAGCATAACTAAATACCAATTTTTCTGTATATCCTTTCAATTGGTCTCCGATTCTCTCGATTTTTGACAAAAGATTGTCTATACTTATGTTATCGGTCAAAACAAGAGGATCAAAACGCCATATCACACGTCCTACACCTAATTTATCAACAAGTTGCTTAAACGTATCAATACGAAACTGAATGGGAGGCACTTTAAGTTCTAATTTCTCATCTTCATAATCATTCAAGGAATACTGAATGTAGCAACCAATGTTTCTCTCTTCTAAATAATCAAGATGCTTAAGCAAAGGATGAGGGTTCTTGGACCAGAAAACAATAAAGCGAGTATTCTTATAAGATACAAAACTCTTTACTCCATTAAATGGATTTGTCCAGGCTGAATAGCCAACCTTCAATCTATGGAAAAACCAATCAGAGTAGAAAGCAGGAATATCTGTGCTCCTACTTGCAGAGATAATTTCAGGAACTTGCATTGATACAATTTCACCATTCTCTCTTAATAGATCCTCCTTTTTCCAAATTGCCATAAAAGATTACCATGTTATTTCCTCTGCAAAAATACAAAAAATAAATATAACCTATACTATTTATACAGAAATATGTTTAAAAAGGCTTGTGGAAATACGATTTTATTCCCAGACTACCAAGTTACGAGGCAGAGAGATCTTTTTTGCCTCCCCACGAAGTCCATCAATATAGTAGCTCTTCGCCATATAATCATCAAACTGGCCTACGAACGCCCCACGAATCCTTGCACACTTCTCATTGATAGAGTTCAATAATGGATTCGTCACGTCTTCAATACTCTGTAAGGCTTTATCCGTCAAGCCTACTGGTCTAAGTTCTGCATATATTCGAGCCAATTCCTCTCTATAATCTGGCAGATATTTAAACATGATACCTTCAGGATGCCTGAGGAACAATAGATATACTGACTTTACTAAAGGCTCCATCTTGATTTCCATATCATTATAGTCAGGCAACACGATGCGATAATCCTTGGTAATCACCAAACGACTCAGTCTATTGTCAGGATGTATCAACTGCTCCAGCAAGTATTCTGCGATACCACGCTGGCGCAACTTGGCTATCCGTTCCCTTACTTCCTCCATCAAGTCCTCAATGTTCTCTGTACCCTTCTGCGAATTAAACTGAGAATCAGCAGGACTATCCGAAGAATCGCCATCACCCCACTCATCAATAGTTCTTCCTGTCAGTTTCTTCTGGCTATCCTCTGCAGCAATCTGTTTACTGATTCTATGCAGCTGATCAGCAATCGGCTCTCCACCCTTCGACGAAAGCGGATAGAAGCGGTTTATGGCTTTGTCCTTCCCGTCGTCACCACGATGGATATTCTCCGTCCGAATAAAGCCATGCTTCAGTTTCCCTTTGTCAGCAGGATTATCCAAGAACCTGAGCATGAAGTCATTGCCTACAATAGCACTTTTCACCTCAGTATCATTCAGATATGGCGCACGATACTGCAGCACACGCTTCTCCTGCAACCGTTTCATCAGCAAAGGCAGATAAATAATGTGGAATCCCATCATCTGCCCCCACCCTTCGAACACCTCTGGCTTAGTCTCAAACAAGTCCTCCAGTTCCTTGTCCTCTTCAGAGGCGACGTAAATCAACTCCTTAGGCCCAAGCTTCCCTTGAAGATTAAACTCGAAACTGTTCGATTCAAAAGGCTCACCTATTATATTTATAGGAGGAGCCGAGCCTTTGACCTCCGTATTTCCTCCACCCTTCTTCCATTCGTAGAAGAAAAGCATAATCAATCCTATCGCGACTATAACGTCAACGATATTCCATACCGTTCGCCCCAATGCAATCTTGTAAAAAGGCTGAAAGAGCAAAGCAAGTGTTCCACATGTATAGGCCAACCATTCCTTTCTTTCCCTATAATAGCGATACGCCATCACTCCAAAAGCTATTGTTGACAAGAACCTCACCAACTGAAAATACCCGTATGGCATTGGAGCCAAGCAAAGCAGCATCAACACTGCAATAATCAGATAAATCTTTCTCATTTTCATCTCCAGTCATCTAAGTTAGCATACGCCTCAACTTCATTCTCAATATCATCAGGAAGAGCAGGAAAGAAGTCTATTCCACTTATTCTTTCCACTTCATCTACCGTATTGATATATTGATCACGCTTCTTCGTTCCTTCATTATTTCTGACAACAAATCCAATTGCTTTAGGCATAGGATTCAAACAAAGAATTACTTTGAAAAACGCTTCTGGGACTACAATTTTATTTTTACCAATTGTCTCATGCTCCCTGTTTAATAGAACAGGGCCACATACAATATAAAGGTCACCATATTTTGTGGCCCATTTACGACAATCCCGTTCTATTACATTCCAAAGGCCACTATTTAGACTTGCATGCTGGGGGCATATATTCGTTAGCAAATTTGATTCTCTCATCGCAATACTATCCCATTTATTATCAGCAGCAGGACACATATGACCATGAGACCAATTAGAATTTTGATAGTCTTCATCGGTGGCTCTTGGAACGGAAACATTATTATCTTCCAAATATATATTTATGCGCTTGTAGGGTCCTTCTGTATGTTCTGTGGTGAGGTGCCAAGCAACCCAGTTTGGCAATTTTGTATCCCTATTATAAGATAAAAAATAGGCCTTCCGACGAATAACTTGTTCTGAGCAACCAGAAAATGGGGCTGGAATATATATTCTAGACAATGAATCAGAAAAATAATGAGGTTCCTGACTCATTTCTCTTTTACTATTCTTATTTTCTTCTGATAAGCCACCATTTGATTTTAATGTTCTCTTAAATGTGATACTTTTAGGTATTCTATGTTGTCGACACGAAACTGTCAGTGTTATCAATGACAGAAAATAAATAAGAACAATTTTTGAGCCTGCCCTATTAGTCATTATATATTTGTATTTGATTTGCCAAGATTTCCTATTTTGGGAACAATTTGTATTATTATCCGTTGATTACGAACTTCATCATGTGGGCTTTTTCCATCTGAATTGTAACGTCCTCGTCCTCTAATTCCACTACCAGAAATCTGAACCTCACATTGAGACTTCTCGAACGAGATTCCATTACGCCTCCAAAGATAATACAAAGAAAGAGCTCGCTTATAACTTAACGCGTCATTATCATAGTAATTATCTTTTGATGCCATTCCTTCAATAACAACGAGATATGTTATATCCATATCCTTATATTTGGGATCTTCTTTCATCTTGTTAAGTTTTTTAATGACATCCATAAGAGAATTGCCGACTTTAATCAATTTCATTGTATCATTCAAAACCTTAATATCAAAATCCGCGAGATTGAAATTTGGAGAGTATGATTTCTTCAGTATCCAACGTTTATTAACAGCATCTTCTTCAAAGAAATCAGTAGGTAACTGATTTACGGCTTCCTGAATCTGTTGAATACTTTTGAGTTGCTCCCTTGACGCTCTTTCCATTCTATCCTTTTCTCTAAGCGAGTTGCTTAAGGAAACTATCGTCAAAACAAACATGACCAGCATTAAAAAAAACAAGCTAGTCATCAAGTCTGAATAACTTGGCCAAAAATGCGAACTATGTTTTTGCTTACTCATAGCAAATTGTTCAGCGTTTGAATTAATGAAGGTAATTCTTTGACAATCATAATACCACTATAAAGGGCTATTATAAAAATTGCTACCCGTATGGAAACAGACATTCTTCCTGAACTAGGATTCTTAATCACAACCCCATCTTCAGTTACTACCTTTTTATTTGAACTATTAAATAATATGGTTTGCAAGTCGAGTATTCCTTGCTTTATGGCTCCTAAATTAGATAGTTCCCTAGTATACCTTTTCACTTCGTTGGGTAGTGAGTCTACGACCTGCTGAAGTTGTGTGAATATATCAGCCAACTTTTTGTTCCTTTTGTCAATTTCACTTGACATTTGTTCAAGTTTTCTATTAAGAATCCCCTCTTGTATTTCAAGAGCTTTCTCTAATTTTTCATTTTGGTCAGCTATGACTTCTTCAACATTTCTTATTTCATTAGCAGAAGTTTGCTTCAAGTGATCAAAAGAAGACTGGAGTTTTTCATCAACATTACCAACTGCCTCGGAAATAGCGGCTTTTCTATTTTCAATCTCATTTATTTCTGTTTCAAAGAACTTTCCCATTTTTTCCCAAGTTCTTGCTCGTTCATCTGCATCATCTAGTTTCTCCGTTAACGCTTTAACCTCTTCGAGATATTCTCGTGAATCCTTCAAAGCCTGACCTATCAGGCCTATTTCTGTAGTACAATTTTTTAATTTTTCGTAAACTGTTATATTGGCTGTAGCGACTTTTACAACATCTACTCTATCGATTTGCTGCAAGAGCCTAGATTGTATTGCATATGATTCATTAACATGAGCTAATGTTTTGTCTAATTTCTCGGTATTTGATGAGAACGTTTTATTGAAATCACGTAGGTTTGTTGTCATTTTAACTAAAGCAGAAGTCATATCTGTAGACAGATTAGGAAGTAATTCAGACTGTATCCAACCGAGGAATGCATTTTCTCTCAGTTCTACAATCCTTTTAGCTTCCTTAAATAGATATGAAGATCGCATTGTTAGTCCAAGACCAACAGCACTAGTAAGCACAGCCAATGCAACACCGCCAAGCAACTCGGGGACACCGCTACTCGCCAAAGATGCGCCAGAACCTGTCATAAGGTGATTCAAACCGCCACCAAATACAAGATGGAAAACTCCGACGAAAATACCTAACATCGTTCCTACGAGACCAATATATTGGGTGAATGGAATAATCGTTTCTATTTCAGACTCTGATACTTCTCTATTTCTATCTACAACATCTTTCATCAAGTGATAGTCACTCACTTGATTTGAATTCTCTCCAAGGTATCGGTTAAGTGTTCTAACGATATTTAGAAACAACTCAGATGAATGATGCTGGATTTTAATCCGTATGTTGTCTTTATCGAAATTCAGATCTCTCAAATCACTAGGGAAGATGTCTTGATACAATGACACCAACTTTACAACTTTTTTATACTGAGTTAATTCCCATACGACAAAAATAGCAATTAGTACTCCCGATATAATATAACTCATATTATGTTAATTTAATTGTTGCTTTCTTTATTATTTTTAAATTCTCATCTAAGATTCCGGGGGTAAGATTTTCTATGTTTGTTGCTCCATTTTGTTTTCCTTCAATTTCACAGACATCATCAAATATTGCATTGATGTTTGCAAGAGCCTTGTTAACATTACCATAAAATTCATATTTTCGTTCCCCATGTTCTTCCCATGTCCTGAAAAAACATTTTTCATCTGTTGTTAATAGTTTCAAGAATCTGCCTTCAACAGCAGCTTGCATATACTTGTATTTACTTTCTATTTCAATAACATCAACATATTTATCTGATTCAGATTCTTTATCTGGATTTGGATCTTTGGGAATAGATTCAAGATTATTCCATACAATCACATTATCTTGTTTATTAGGCATCATATCATAATCCTCAGCAGGATTATTTGTTAGCTCTGATTCTGTCTGGTGTGGTCTTTTGCTTGCTGTATTTATTTCATCATTTCTACTACTTTCGTTAATTCTCCCATAATAGTATTGCTGATTTTTTCCCCAATCTGGATGATTTTCAAAATAATCACTTCTCTTTTGCTTAGTTCTTTCTATCCAACTCTGATGATTATCTTTTTTCATAGAATGCAATTGAGAAAAAAGATAACATAAAAGCAAGAGCACCACTATAGCTATGAGTGCTACAATTATCTCAAAACGATCTGCATTAATTATCTCGTGCATTTCAATTATCAATTCCGTTATTATTCTTATAAATCGCAGATATTAACGCGTTAAGCATTCCATTGAGAGGATAAAAGAAAAGCGTTTCTTCAATGATATCATTGTCAGATATCTCTTTTCTCTTTTTTTCTAATCCGTTTTTAGTATACGTTACCAAATCACGAATACATTCTTCTTTCGCTATGGCAAGAGATTTTTCAGATGAATCAAATTTATTCTTAAATGAGAACTCTTTATTCAAATCGAACACAAATTGAATGAAAGACTTTACAGAATCAACGGCATTAGCAATATAGGAGTCATCTATACTTGCATACGTTTCAGTAGTTATGAAGGGGTTGTTTCCATTCTGTACCGCTTTGTATACAATTTTCATTGATGAAACTTTATCGTATTCTTGTATTATTGGATTTGAAATCCCCCCTTTACATGTAACCTCTTTAGGATTCTCCACATTTTGGAGAATAGTTAACCCGTCCGCGGGATAATCTTCTCTATATACCTTTTCAAATATCTTCTTAGTGAATTCCTCCAATGTTTTATCACTAGTAGTCAGAATTCGAATCACTTTTGAACCATTTCCACTAAAAGCTATATGACGAGGCATCTCCATCCTATTCGACTTCATCAACTGAGCTAAATGATATATTATGGCAGCATAGAAAAAAACAAATACAATTTTATAATTAGAATCTAACAAAAGTTTATTGCTAAAATCAACGTTATCAGCCAATTTCTTGGATTTTATTTCACTATTCTCCTTTAATGAGAAGAAAAATGATGCTATACTGTTTGACATTTTGTTCTTTAGATGTTGCTCAAAAATATCCTCCAAATCGCTCAGCGAATTGTCTGTCAGAATTGTCTTGATATCGTCCTCGTACTGAACGAGAAGTTTATTGATAGTATTTGAACTCCGATTGGAGATATATGGATCTCCAAATATAGAATCTGCTGCAAAATGGAAAGATGTGATGTTGGTTACATTTCCATTATTCGCCAGCACAATATCCGTTGTTCCTCCACCTATATCAATAGTTACAATGTTACCAACACTAGCTTCTGAACTGTGATAGTGTTCATAGGGTGCCACGGATTCGGTCATTGGTATAACATTCCTTCTGTCGCCACCAAAATATTTATCATAAGCCTTGTTCCAAACATCACTAAAACTATTGTATCGGTTTTCAACCATACTTATTGGATAAAACCATACAATCTTTGTTTTGCTTAAATTACCGTTATTCAATAGGACTTTGTTCCTAAGTATAATAAACAAGGATTCAATAAAGCTCTTAATACGCTTTATATTATCCTGATCATTTGACCATTTAAGGTCAGTAAGAATACGGTCATAAGCATATCCGCGTTTCTTTTCGTAAGGGAAAGGTATGTTAGAGTGCCCTTGTGGATAGACTGCTTTATTCCAATTAGTAACATTGGAAACACACAAGACCGTCCTCATTGGGAATTTATAAAGAGAGTCCGGCCCTATTGTTTCTGGAAGCACATCATAGCCCAGAATATACTTAGATTGCGGATCTACTTTACCCCATAACTTAAGCATAGCCTCTTTTGACCCCATAGAGAATGGCTCAGACGATCCTTCGTTTACAGAAAATTCAATGTGCGAATTCGTTGTACCGAAGTCGATGGCAAACGTAAACTGATCAGAACCACCCTTCTTGTGCATGATTGGCAATAGAACTCCAGAGTATTCTTCACAACCTACGCGCATATAGTCAAATGTCGTTTGCTCCAATATATATGCCTTATAACTATAATATCGATCATCATCACTATTACGCACAACTGGTTCTGGAAGTGAAATTAAATCATGATTCTTATAGAACGATAGTTTGAATCCATCTTTATCTTCAAATTCACTAACTATATAAGCCCTATAAAAGGCCTCTTTTTCATTGTCAAAGTGTATGTTCGAGAATAGTCCAACAGCAAAGTCTTTTTCTATTAATGCGCCTTTATTCTGTTTGGGACTTATATCTCCATGCTCAATATATGACCGAGAATATTCTATAACACGATTATTCTGGATTGGAATCCGTATTGTTACCCTAACATTATCCTCCAATACTTCTTTTATTTCAACCATTGGATTGCCTGATATTTTTCCTTGTAACTGTGCTGGTGTGAAATATCTGAAGAAAGTTTCCTTTAAGGGGAGAAGATAGCAATATGCCGAATCTTTTACAAATTTGTCAAAGAAAGAATCATCTGTTGTGCTGATTTTGGGAACACGTATCAATACATCTTCTAAAAAATCGCCTATTGTCAGATATGGATATATTTCGTTTGCTGTAGGTAATCGTCGCTCATTTAATGGCTTTTCATCATAAAGCGGAGCCTTACTCGTACTCTCCCAGTTATCTGAGACATAGAATATGTCAGAATATATTGTTCCTGATTCTATTGGCAGTACAAGGGGTAATTTCTCATCGCTCGCAATTTCTGATTTTATTTCAAATCCACTCTTAACAGTAGCATTATCTGGGCATTGTCTGTAAGCAACATCATTTATTTCTACTCGATTTGGGCTAATCAAAAGCTCTGGGTATTCAGTAATAGAGTTTGCTGTAAGAGCATCTACTTTGTCCTTCTGATCAGGATTAAGTCCCAAGCGATACACCATATTCATATAGTCATTAACCTCAGGGAATAAGCGTGCAAAGTTCGGGAATGCTTTCTGGAATGCATAGTAGAAAATAACAAATTGTTCATCCCGCTGATCAAGAGATGCCAATTGGGAGTCAAACACCTTATCCTTTCCAAATCGAATATCTTCTGAAAGATAGGAAAAATCGTTAGCAGAACAGAAAAACAACGTTGCAGGTGAAGTTGCGCCAATAATATCAAGTTGTGTCTGTCGATATCTCCCAACGTAATGAAGAAGATAGACAGATTTCATCTTATCAAAGTTGTAAGCATACTTGTCTTGATCAAGAAACATTCTTAACGTTTCACCCACTCTTTTATGTTCATCTGACTCACTATGCTTAAGAGTATCTAGTTCCTGCTTAACATTCCAAACAATCACCTTAATCTTGTCTGAGAGTTTTGGCAAATTGAAAAATATTTGGGCTACATCCAAAGAATCAGAAACCATTTTATGAAATATGGTGTCGCCATGAAGTTCCCCAGATTTAACAACCTCACTATAAGCATTTTTCACCAAGTCTATACGGGCGAAAGGAGAAGGTATAGATGTTATCTCTTTTTTTACGCTTGCAGCATTTGGGTCTTCAATTTGCCCAATAGCATTTGATCCATATGAAACTGAGTTTCCCCAATCCTGAATATTATTGTTACCTTTATATAGTCTAAATACTTTTGCCATATTACTTACATATTAAGTTTGTTTTGAACCAGATCGCTTGTACTTTGAAAGAATAGTTCCATAAAGTTTTGTTCTTTGGTGCCGCTAGCATTCGATACATGCTTTTTATCAAGCATGATATCGAACTGCTCATAATCGCCCTTTTGGAATACAGAGAATAATGGCCTAGAAGGCGTAATTCCATTCACAATATCAAATAATGTATTGTTATTCCATGCGAAAGGTGTAAAACCAATTCTGTTAGTTTCCATCTCTTTCAGCCAGTTAACATATTCTTCTTGCATATAGCGAATGTCGTTGATAAAATCCGAGTCAAAGAAATTCTTATCAAGACCATAATCACGACTCCATTGTTGTTTCAGATAATTGGCTACGTTCATTTTTGAAAGATAATGAGTAAAAAACATGAACTGAGTCAATGGTTTCCTTATGATTCTATTTGTCTCTGGAGCCAAATCACCAAATATCACATTGTGTACTTCTTCTGAAGCCAGTCCAAATTCTTTATAAATGGTATTGCCACTTCTTTCTGGACCATTGACAAAATCCACAACTGCTAACGCAGAAAGCATTTCTATTAAGTGAGCTTTGTTCTTTTGCTCATCACCACCTTCATGATTCTCATAAGCTTTATGAGATGATCCATTGTCACCTATATAATATAAAGTATCAATATCTCCACCAATATTTTTATCATAATAAGCAAGTGCCGCCCTAGTCTTAGATATAAATGTGTCTGACTCTATGCTGCTCTCATCATCTTGCTCTACCTTAAAATATGGAAGTACAGTGACAGCTCCGATAGTGGCAGAATTAATCAGCCCATGATTAGGAATATTCTCATTCGTACGGAGAGAATTCAATAGTAAAGGGAATCCACTTGCTCCTGTCCCACCAAAGATAGAACTGATAATAAAGATCCTATCTCCTTGAGAGAATTCGTTGGCAATAGCCAGGAATTCTTCTGTATCTGAAAATTGATTCAGGACGATACTTCCTATATTCGGGTTTCCTTTAAAACCAACAACCATGTCACTTGACAAGTTCTTCGTTGAATATAACATCTGCAGCATAGCCTTTGATGCAACATTCATATTGTCGTAGTCCATGAATTGTTTGAAAGACATATTCTGAGAATTATTGATTGGTAGTCTGAAATTAAACTTGTCAATAATCTCTGTCCCATAGAACTTATTCTTCGTATTGGAGTTAAAATTAAGTTTCTCCTTAATGGCCACATAACGCTGCATCAGAGTGACAGTTCTTGTTAAGTCACCATTGTTCATATCTGGATCAATGATTATTGGAACTATATCTGATTTGCATTCAACACCTGATGCGAGCAACAGGGTTAGAGAACGAAGCACTCTGGCTCCAGTTCCTCCTATACCGAATACGAACGTTTTCATAATAATTAATATTTAGAACGGGTAATATTTTACAGTTTTGCTTCCCCATTTATAAATCATAGAGAAGAAAAAGAAGAGAACGGCTGTAAAAAGTGCGTTCACAAAGCCGAACATCACAATATTCGTAAAGCCCATAACAGGTATTCCCTTATCATCATAAAGGAGACAATCACCAATTAAGCCATTTTCAAAATCACTCGATATCATGAAGTAAGCTATTAGAAAATTTACAAATGCAGTTATTGCCATCAACCCCCAATATTTTATACGCTGATTACGAACTGGGTTCCAAACATAATAATAGAGCGGAGGTACAATGATAGCAAAAATAATAGCAATAATACCAATCTGATTGTAGATTAAATCGCCACTATAATCCTGAGCTTCACAGTTATAGCCCCATAGGTATTCCGAAAGTGGATGTCCGTAAAAAGAATCTAACAGACTGTAGATGTTTCCGAGTAATTCTTCCATAATTATTTATTGATATATATAGTCATTCTAGTATAATAATCTTTTCTAATGATGGCATCGCTAATGCCATCTGTCATGTACTTGATGCCAAAAGTCTTATCGGCATTGTCCTCCGATATTTCATTTCCCTCATCATCATTGTATTGTTCAGGCCATAAAGGTATAGCCGTCTTTAGCATAATGTCAAGGGTAGATGGATGGACATGCTCTGTTTCAAAGGTCAGCACATGGCTATATTTTTTATACGCTTTTATTCTCTCTACAGAAACCAACTTAAATTTAGGGTCACTCAACTCGTAAAGAGCGGTATCACATAAGTATTCTTCGCTCAAGATCAAAGGAGCGTAATTGACTTCTACAGAAAATCTGATCTTCCCACCCCTGTCTGCTTTGAGATTCTTAAGTGTGTGCTTAGAATCTTTTTTATCGAGATCAAAATTACCAGATTTTATTTTAATTGCATAACATGAATCTGGCATCATCATTCCACCGGCAAAAACAGTAAATACATTCTCGACACCATTCAAAATTCTATTATTCTTTTGCATCTCAATCCTAATCCGATTAAGAGCTCCTTGTCCTCCAAACAACCATATATAAAATGGTCGAGATCCCTTATAGTATTTCCCGGAATCGTTCTTATCATAACAATATCCCTCGAACTGAGAAACACAGCGATAACCTACAACGGCAAACTGCGGGTGGTTATTGAAATAATTACCTATATCATTCTTGATTCCAATTCCCTGATTATTAAGATATTCAGCAGCATCCTTACCTTTACCTGGTGAAAAAATGCAATCAGAAATAAATATGGATACAATAGAGTCATTCATTTCTGCCAATATTTCCTCAATCATTTTTGATATATCAGAAGTTCCTCGAACCCCTCCCTTAGCTTTGAATGACGAAGGTTCTAACTTCTCTATGAAATCTTTGATATCATCTTGCTGCGGAAGTATCTCTGAATTGATATAGTTCAGATTCAATTCTTTAGCTATACCAATCTGTTTAAGGTCTACGAGATAATTATAGACAATATGTTCGAATTCCGTTTGTCCCTTAACATATCCATCCATGCTACCAGAGTTTTCAATGTATACATTTATGATAGGGTTGAATTCAACAGCTGATATATATGCTGTTGCTGTATCTTTCTCAGTAGAGCGATTGGTTCTTTGACCACGATGCGAATTACAGCCAATAGCATATGAGATAACCAAAAGTAATACAATAACCATCAATACAGATGAGAAAAAGTTTTTCTTATTCATAAATACCATGCCGATAATCATCAGCGTGCCTATTGTTCTCCCAAGTTTTGGCTTTTAGTTTTTAGGTTCAAATGAAAGACGTGGGAGTCACTACTTCTCGCCTATCCCAGGTCCTCGGCTCTCGCATTGCCTCTCTCTTAGGATAAGCAACTCGAGTTAGCCCACGCCGTGATATATTGTAATTGGATACAATACACCCAACGCAGACGTTTCGGTTGCGCTCCTTCGAAGAGAGTTCAAATTTGCGAGATTTGGGCCTCGAAGATAACGTTCGTAAACGTCCTTTTTTCCAATAAGTTCTGACCCTCTCGCCCTTACGGACTAACTGAGTCATTTGCAAAGATAGATATTATTTCCGAACTTTGCAAATATTTTGTGAAGAAAATGTAAAAAAAGTACTTTCACAAGGCTTGTGGAGGGGCACAATCGTCTATTTACCGATTATAATCGAAAGAAATCATTGAAAATTTGGAAGTTACGGAAAAAGTTTATATCTTTGCAAAGTCAATGAGACATATTGTTAAACTTAAAAACTTTGATTATGAAAAAACGAAAACAGCAAAAAACTGAAAATCGTGTTAAATTTCCAAGAATGCTTGGTAGTGTCGAACTTTATAACTACCTTTGCAAATGAGTACGAGACGTGAACGGGCAAAAAGCCCAAAAGTTCTTTCTAGAACGGTAGAAAACAAGCCCGTCATGATTAACACATGGCTAGAAAATTTAGGAAAGTATCTTCTTGATATCTCCAAATATGTTGTGACGGGTGTTGTGATTGCTTCTCTATTCAAAGATGTAGAAGACAAATCTGCAATTTACTTAATAGGCACAAGTATTGCGGTTTCTACATTGATTGTTGGTTTAATATTATCAAACAAAAAGAAAAAGAAGGAGGATTAAAATATGGGAATGTATATTATATTTTTGGTTTACGGTGTGCCATGTATACTTTTCTTGCTTTTCTGTCTCACGCCTCAGGGTAAGAGATGGCTACAGCAACACAACATGTTATAATCCGCAAATTAATTATAAAACAAAGATTCGCAACCATCAACTGATTGCGAATCTTTTGTTTTTATACGATTATTGACAGTCACTAGTGCCCTTGTTTCATAATTAGATTATCCCTTGAATTTCAGATTTTGGAAACTGTCAACTGTCAACTGAAGAATGTAGCCGCGGGTCTTCCATTGTGAGATCATCTTCGAGGTGCCTTTCGTGCCGAGGCCTTCCTGCTTGCGGATGCGGTCGGCATCGTCGCGCGAGAAGACCTCCGGCAGCAGCGTCAGCAGATTCTGAGGGCCGCGCCGCGAACCGTTCTCCGAAATGTTGTTGGCATTGTCGATGGCCGCGCCGAAGAAGTGCATCTTGCACCACAGATCATACTGCAGCGACCAGCGGATGAAGGGCTCGAAGCGCTCGTCCCACTGACAACCGTTGGCCACGTAGAGCACGCAGGCCTTCAGCCAGGCAATCACGTTGGCGCGGAACGAAAGGTTCTCATAGGTCCGCGACTGCGACAATTGTGCGAACTCTGCACACTCGCGACACAGCCGCTCTGCCAGCGCGAACGCCTCAGGACAGTCCACATCGCCGCGCGCCGCACAGAGCCGTTCGATATAGGGCTTCAGTGCCTCGTCGAAAGCAGCATCATACTCGCCGTATCGCGGAATCTCCGCACCAATCTCGCGCTCAGGAATCGTACAGAAGTTGATACGCGAGATGGGGCCGTCGGTCAGTACTCGCTGGAAATAGCGCTGCCCCTTCTGAATGGTCGTTGCAGCGTTCCAGTTGAACCGGATCTGCACGCGCTCGGTGATGGACTGCGTGCCGATACGCGTCTGGCCGTAGCGGTTGTTGGGGTCGAAGGCCAGACACATGATCTGGAACTGCGAACCCATCCGGCCATTACCTTTCAGGGCATCGAACTGGTCGATCTCGTTCAGTTTCACGTAGAGGAAATGATCTTCGGCCTCGGCCGTACGCATCACGAAGGCGGGATTGGTCATGTCGGCATCGATCTCCTGGATGACGAGTCCTTCAGGTCGCTGTTTCTTGTCTTTGTTGGCACCCTTCGAATTGACCTCGTTCTTCCATGCTTTCTCGCGTCGCATGTTCTCGGCATCACGCTCACGGATGTCGGCCATGATATGGTCGATGGG
>JAEEGL017379752.1_pt1 | contig 21867 bp, 14 predicted proteins | sample 9134231 | NCBI WGS metagenome assembly JAEEGL01 (sample SAMN16246548, study PRJNA631951) | gut metagenome | biome: gut microbiome; feature: rumen; material: fiber-attached | host: Bos | place: Iran: Karaj | collected 2018-10 | reverse complement strand
TAAAGGCTAAGAAGATTACTTTCAAGGATAAGAAGGGCACAATCGAGAAGAGCGGCCTCAAGAGCGGCAAGAAGTATTATGTTCAGGTTAGAACATACGTTAAGGAAAACGGCGTTAAGTACTACTCAGACTGGTCAAAGTAAAAGAAGATCTCAAATGTTAAATAATTAAACTATATAAAATTTCATAAATAAAGTAATGGAGTCACCTATAAGAAACGTATAGGTGGCTCCGTTTTTTGTTTATCAAAATATAATAATTTATTCGGAAAGCCTTAATAATCGCTATGTTAGAATTAATTAAGCGTATACAATTGTTTTTTGTTCGGTATGAGGTAGTGCTTATGAGAATAAAGAAAAATGTAGTATGTATTCTTGTATCGATTGTTTTAGCCTTTTCTACAATAACGGGATTTGCTAAGCCAGTTGAGCAAAGCGAGAGTGACTGGGAAGAAAAATTAACCACGCGATATGAAACTCTTTTGCCTGACCTGGGGTATCGCGCAGATGAATGGGAAAAGGAGTATGAGAAGTGCACCGACGAAGAAAAGAAGATCATGCAGTACTATTTTATTACCGCACCCATGACTGATCTGTGCAGTATTGATTTTGCACTTCTTCATAAATATGCTACTCATGCAGTTAAGGTGAGAAAAACATTTGATTGGGCAAAGGATCTTTCTGAAGATACGTTTTTGTGTTATGTGGCTGGTTACAAGATTAGTATAGAGCCCATAGTTGATTACAGGGATTTTTTCTATGATCAGATAGTTGACATTGTGAAGGATAAAAGCCTGACCGAGGCAGCTCTTTTGGTTAACTTCTGGTGTGGAGAGCAGGCTACCTATTCGGATACCGACCAGAATGAATTCTCACCACTTGGAATGTATAACAGCGGCAAGGGCAGATGCGGCGAAGAAGCTATGTTTGTTGTCAGTGCACTTCGAAGTGTGGGAATACCTTCAAGAGTTTGCAATGTGTCCTGGACAGGAGTATCCGACGGGCACGCATTTCCGCAGGTTCTTATTGATGGAGAGTGGCATTACATGGGCGGCTGTGAACCCGAGCCGGCGATGGACTGCGGATGGTTTGTAGACAGACTGGGGAGCATTCTTACTACAGCTTCTTATGCGCAGAGTGATATTGGTGTCGATGGAGGAATGGTTTATTCCGACTACGGCTATACGATAGTAAATGATATAGAGGATTTTGCTAAGACGAAAGAGGTTACGCTTACAGTCCTTGATAAAAAGGGGAAACCTTTGGAAGGTGCAAGAATTGATATAATATTGGTTCAAAATGGTGTATACGAGTCCACGGAGCTTACAGTGGTAACGGATGCTGAAGGAAAAGCAAAGCTTACCCTGGGAAAGGGCAGTGTGTCGGCGGTTTGCTATCAGGATGATGATTTCCGCGCCATATGGATTGACCAGGATCAGACTGAAGGAACCATTTCTTTTGCAGAAGAACCTAAATATGATGAATGGATAAGCTGCAGTGTTAAATATAATGATGCCAAGACAAAGAGATGGCAGAGTGCTACCGATGAAGAAAAAAATGCTCTTTTTGGAGAAAAATCTGCTGATGACTTAAGAGCAGAAAATCATGAAAAAGACTTTGATGAAAAGCGAGCTTCCAAGTATCCGGACTGTGAAGATAACTTAAAGTGGGCAGGAAAAAATTTTGACGAGATCATGGCCTTCCTTGAAAAGGATGATGATCCTATGCGTGTAGAGCTTGTGAAAAATGTTACTGGCAGGTACTGCGGTGAAGTTAGTGCAGAAACGTTGGAGGATATATTACAGGGTGCAGAAAATGTACGGGGAGACTTATCAGATAAGGATTTTGTAAAAGGAATTCTTTGTCCTGTACTTGAATGGGGTTATTTTGTTCCTCTAAGACTTGAGGTGCAGGAGTTGTTTACTGAAGAGCAGATAAGTGATTTTAGAGCAGCCCCCGATAAACTAAAGAAATGGTTTGACAGTAATTTAAGCGATGATTGCATACGTGAGATAAAAGGGAAGAATCCAAATCTTTTAGCATCAATAAAAATGGGCTACTGTCCGGAAAAATATAAAACTTTTATGCTCATGGAGCTTGCAAGAACTCTGGGAATTCCTGTATCACAGGAAGAGGATGGCGATTCGTGGTATTACCATAATGGGAAAAACTGGGAAATAGCTGACTGGAGTCCGGAATATAAAAACGGCGATGATGATTACGGTACGCTTAGGTACGAGGTGCCTGATAATAATAAGCAATATCAGGGACTTTCCTGGGCTTGTATGTACTATCAGGATAACCAGCCGGAATATGCACTGTATTGGATTGTGGAAGATGATGATACAGATTATGACATGGATCTTCCTGCAGGTGATTACGTTATAGTTTTGCTGGATCAGACAGAGGATACTTCAGGGACACTATATTACAGGCGCGTCAAGGTTGAAGAAGGGAAGACGACTTCATTTACGCTACCTGAATAATGATATTTATGTGATTTTTACAGAATTTTTATTGGAGTGAGTTGTTGTAGAAAGGAGATTCTGATTATGGGAAAAGCACATGAAATAATAAAGGGATTGATTGATAATGGTAATTTTGAAGCGCTTTCATCAAAGGAAAATCTTGAAAAGGCGCTTAATGCCAGTGGATGCGTTAAGGAAGAAATAGAAGAACTAATATCTGAGTTCAAGGGATTTCCGCTGGATGATGAGGATCTGATGGCGGTTTCTGGTGGAAGTGCTGTTTATCGACCACCTACAAAAATCGATCCGGTCAAGTAAAGGCAGTAAAAAATATCGTTTAGAATGGAAAGATTAGAAAATAGTTTTAATTCAAATTTTGAACAATAAGGAGTTTGTAATTATGGGAAAAGCACAGGAAATGTTGAAGGAATTAATTGATAAAGGTGATATTGAGGCGCTTTCATCAAAGGAGAATCTTGAAAAGACCCTTAATGCCATGGGATGTGTTCAGGAGGAAATAGAAGAGGTAATCTCTGAGTTTAAGGGATTTCCACTTGACGATGAGGACCTGATGGCTGTAACGGGAGGTGGTGGATCTTCCCATGCTGCAGGGCAGGATCCTGCTAAAACAGTGCATTATTAATATGCTGAATTTGAAATAAGCTATGGAGGACATCATGCCTGAGAGCTCAGATTCAATTTCTGTAAGTGTATGCATGATTGTAAAAAATGAAGAGGCGGTTCTTAGGCGCTGCCTTGAGTCATTGCAGGGAACCTATGATCAGCTGGTTATAGCAGATACAGGTTCAACGGATGATACCATAAACATTGCCAGGAGCTTTACTGATGAGGTGTACTTTATCCCCTGGGAAGATGATTTTGGCAAAGCCAGGAACATTTCTTTTTCCTATGCCAAATGTGACTACATCATGTATGTGGATGCAGATGACATTCTTCCCAGTGAGGAAAAAGAGAAATTCCTGCAATTGAAAAAAGACCTTTCACAGATGCCGGTTGATGAGAGACCAAAGACCATTATCATGGCCTATGATGCTCCGGAGGGTGGCGGTTTATCCTATCGCCATAGAATGGTAGCAAGGCACGACGGTCCCTATTGGGGTGGAGCAATTCACGAACGCGCCTTTGTCTTGGAACCTGAAATGACGACTGAGATAAAGTTTCTTCACAGGAAACTGGTTAAGCCGCCAAAGGACAGGAACTGCAATATTATCCGCAAGATTCCAAGGGATGAGCTAAAGGAGGATTTCTGGCTTTGCATTCAATGCTATCTGGATATGACTCTGGCAGAACATCATGAAGAGGCAAAAGAGTATTATTTAATGGCTAAGGCAGCAAAGGAGCATAATGCCTGCTATTGCGTCTGGATTGCCAGAATACTGATTATTAATGAGTATTTTGAAAATGCTCTTCTTTGGCTTGAGATGGCTCTTGAATCAGAGGATAATACCCCGGATCAAAAACTGTGGATATATCAGCAGCTTGTTAAGGCTTATATTGGATGTGGCCAAATTAAGGAAGCTGCAGATTTTAATGATAAGGTTTTGGAGATTAATCCGGCTAATCTGGCTGCCAGAACCAATCGATTAATTCTTGAAAAAAAGCTTAAGGAAGAATAGAGGAGAGTTTTGGAGGAACAGGTATGGACAAGGGCGTTACACTGAGTGTATGTATGATTGTCAGGGATGAATCACCGGTTCTCGCCAGATGCCTTGATGGAGTCAGAGTCTTTGCAGATGAGATTATTATTGTAGATACAGGGTCGGTTGACGATACTCGCGAGATAGCGCTTCGATATACTGACAAGGTCTATGATTTTCCGTGGATAGATGATTTTTCCGCTGCAAGAAATGCCTCTTATTCACATGCCACCATGGACTATGTCATGTGGATTGATGCTGATGATGTGGTTTGTCCTGAGGATGCAGTAAGATTAAATTCTCTGAAAACATCTATTTCTCCTGAAACAGATGTTGTATTTTTGCTGTATGGAAGTTCTCCGGACCAAAATAATATTTTTAATAACTCGTTTGTTTTTCGTGACAGATGGGCAAAAAGAAGCTTTAACCCCACATGGCACGGACGACTCCATGAATGGATAGAATATCCCAAAGGAGCAAAAAAGTATTTTGCACAGGATATTATGCTCCGTCACTGTAAGGTCAGGGTAAATGATCCCGATAGAAATATGCGTATTCATAAGCTATGTCTTGCTGAAGGAACGGAAGCCCCCACCAGAGACCTTTCTTTTTTATGTGGTGAATATAGTTCAAAAGGTAATTTTGAAGCATCGGTCGCAGCTTTTTATGAACTGGCTGAAGAGGAGCCATTTCCTGAGTCTGATATATATAATTCACTTTTTTCCTATATCTGGAGCATGAAACAGCTAAAGAGAAACGATGAGCTGATAGATAAGCTTGTTCTATTGGAAGAAAAGGGCATCGCAGGCGAAATGCTCCTGTGTGAACTTGGTGGTCTTTATCTTGCCCGTGAAGAATATGACAAGGCAGAAAAGTATCTTTTAGAAGCTCTTGATACACCGGTGGACTATAAGGATATGAGAGTGCATTTTGAGCCGTATCATGAGTTTATACCATGTCAGAAACTCAGTAAGCTATATGCTGCGCTGGGGAAAATGGATATTTCATATGAATATTTCAAGCGGGCAGAGAAAATATATCCTGAAAATACTTCTATACGTTTGAGCAGAATGTATTATAATAGACTTCGCGCGTCCACAGGCAACTGATGGTAACGAAGTAGATTTAATAAAAATGGGGAGTTAATATAGCATTAACACTGATGAGAAACAAAAGTATAACATCCGGCTCCATATGGAAGAACATGCTGACATTTTTCTTTGCACTTCTCCTGGGAGCTTTTTTTCAACAACTTTATAATACAATTGATGCCATAATCGTGGGCAGAGCTGTGGGAAGCGATGCACTTGGTGCAGTAGGCGGATCAGCAGCGATGGTGGTAAATCTTTTCCTGGGCTTTTTTCTGGGGCTGTCTTCAGGAGCGACAGTTGTCATTTCCCAGTTCTATGGTGCGGGCAAAAGGGAAGAGATTGATAAGGCTGTACACACCGCAATAGCGCTTTCCATAGCAGGTGGCGCAGTTATTACTGCAATAGGAGTACTGATATCGCCATGGCTTATAAGTGTGATGAAAACACCGGTTGAACAGGCTGAAGCAGGCACTATGTATCTCAGGATTTTCTTTCTTGGAATGATACCTAATCTTATTTACAACATGGGAGCAGGGATACTGAGAGCTGTAGGTGATTCAAGAAGACCGCTGATTGTATTAATTATTAGTTGCATAGTTAATATACTTTTAGATATTATATTCGTAGTTGGTTTTGGTCTTGGCAGAATGGGAGATGTCTATGGAGTAGCCGGAGTTGCGGTTGCAACCATTCTGTGCCAACTTATTAGTGCCGCTATTATTATCTTTATTCTTGTAAGGAGCGACGATAGCTACAGACTTGATATCAGGAAAATCAGATTTGACGCTATTATGCTCTCCAAAATAATAAAGATAGGTATACCTGCGGGATTCCAGACTACCACCTATACACTTTCAAATACGCTTATACAGGTATCTATTAACAGCCTTGGAAAGGATGTTGCATCAGCATGGGCAGCATACGGCAAGGTGGATGTACTATTCTGGATGACGATTGGCTCACTGGGAACAGTGGCTACTACCTTTGCCGGACAGAATTATGGAGCCGGTAAATATGACAGAGTCAGAAAAAGCACCAGACAGGCTCTGGCGATAGCGACAGTTATTACGATTCCGCTTAGCATATTCTTTTGCGTCTTTGGGAATATTCTGCTCGGAATATTTGTAGTGGATAAAAACGTAATAGATATAGGTGTACAGATGATATATTACCTGGCTCCCTTCTATATAACATACGTTTGTGTGGAAATATTTGCGGGAGTTTTGCGGGGGATGGGAGATGCATTTATTCCGATGATGATAACTCTGTTCGGAATCTGTGTACTTCGCGTAATATGGATTTTGTTTGTTTTCCCCATGCACAGAACAGTAGAAATGATTGAAATGAGTTATCGGGTAACCTGGTGTACTACATCTGCTATGTTTTTAGTGTATTACTTAATTTACATTAACATGAAGGGGATAAAAAATGAAAAAGCACGAGGGGAAAATGACGAGAAAAGGGCACATAAGCTTTAAGGGGGTTATGTGCGCTTTTTTTATGCTACTTACTGTGGGTAGTCTGTTTTCGGATTCAATGAGTGTTCAGGCAGAAGAGCCTGGGGAGATATCATGTCCTACAGGGGATAGGTTTGAGCCCAGAATTCCCAAAGGTAATGGGAAAATCGAGCAGATATCTGAGGAAGAGTATTACGGATTAGTCGAAAAAACATCTAAAAAAATAGTTAAAAACGCAAATATTAACGAAGATGATTACTATTATAATCAGCTTGATGACAACGATAAGATGTTTTATAACGCTTTCCTTCAGCTCATGAGGGAAAACAAAGGCGCGGCACCTGAGGCTAAAGCTGAATACGTGGCTGATTATGGATTTCCTGTTTTTGAGGAAGTTACTGAACCGATGAATATTGATTGGGCTTCGGTGTATACTGCACTGGAATTTGATCATCCGGAGGAACTTGAACTCATTGTTTATGATATAGATTGTGTTATAGTCACTACAGAAAAAGACGGCCAGGTAATGTATTCCTGTTTTGCTATATTCATGAAGGGGCAGGGGACTGACTATTCTGGTGCACAGATAGCACAGATGGAAGCGAAAACGCAGACAGCATGCGATGCATTTTTTAATAAACTGAATCTCACCGGGGATGCATTTAACAAGGAACTCATAATTCATGACGCCATCATGGAGAAGATGGAATATAACTATGATGCGCTGAATCATCGTTATCCCAATCACGTATGTCACACATCTTACGGTGCATTTGTGGAGCTTTTGCCTGTGTGCGATGGCTATGCTAAGGCCTTGAAGATGCTGTTAAACAAGGCCGGAATAGAGTGCCATATTGTTGCGGGACTTGGAAATGGTGGCGGTCATGCCTGGAATATCGTAAAGCTTGGAAATGATTATTATGAAGTTGATGTTACCTGGGATGATAATAGTGCCCGCAATGGCCGTATCTATGGCTACATGATCGGACATGATTATTTCAATCGTACGACAGCTGATTTTACAAAGCATGTTACGGATATACCGGGATATGCCTCCGGAAGGACAACAACTCATATCAGGGATCAGAGATATTATGGATATTTAAATCCTGCTATTGCAAATGGAGAAGAGTTTTCTTATAGCAATATTAAACAGGTTTATAAAGTTACTTTTTACAAAGTAAAGGATGAAGCAACCTTCAACATGAAAGCTGCTCCCGCTGCTTTTACCTACGAAGGCAAGATACAGGATATGCCCACAAATGCAAGGCTGGAAGGCTACACTTTTGAGGGATGGTTTACGGAAAAGGATGGCGGAACACCTATAACCAAAGACACGATCATAACTAAGGAGACCAAGGCTTATGCCAATTGGAAACCGGTTAGCGTATGTGTGAACTTCTATGCGGATTCAAGCAATGTGCCGGTTCAAACTGTTTATGCTGATTTCGGCTCGACCTATGGCGACGTAATGAAGAAGATAAAGCAGCCTGAATATGAACAGGGTGATTTTACCGGATGGTTTACCGGATATGATACAGATGTGAAAATTGATCCCGATGCAGTAATCAATACGACGGAAGAAATAAATCTGTATGGTCAGTGGGTTAAGGTAGAATACACTTTAACCTATAACGCTAATGATGGTAAGTTCAAAGATGGCGCGGAGGTTAAAACGAGAAACGCCATTAAAAATGAAACTGTCGATGTGGATGATATGGAAATCCCTGAGAGGGATGGTTACATTTTCCGTGGATGGAGTAGAAAGCAGAATGATTCTGAAGCTATAAGTCAGGTGAAGGCTGATGAAAATATGGACTTCTACGCTATATGGGAAGAAGAAAAAAAGCCAGAGGATGAGCAAAATGAAAATCCTGAGCCTGAGGATCCTACAGTAGAGGAGCCTGAAAAACCTGCGGAAGGTGCACAAGAGAAACCGGCAGCAGAGGAGCCTGAAAATCCTGCAGAGGGTGAGCAGGAGAAACCGGCAGCAGAGGAGCCTGAAAATCCTGCAGAGGGTGAGCAGGAGAAACCGGCAGCAGAGCCTGAGAATTCCTCGGCAGATGGCCAGGAGAATCCTTCAGGAAGTGAGCAGGGTGCTCCAACAGCAGAGGGGCAGGATAATACTACAGCGGAGGAATCTCATAATCCTACACCGGTTGAGCCACAGACTTCTACCGTGGTAGAGCCTGAGAACACCACTACAGTTGATCCTCAGCCTTCCGCAGTGGTTGAACCTCAGAATTCTGCAACATCAGAGCAGGAGAATCCTGCAGCTGCTGAGCAGCAAAATACTACAGTCAGTGAGACACAAGCTCAGCCTAGTGATGAACTTCCTCCGGGTGGAATAATTGAAAATGGCGAAGCTACATATTCAGTATCTGCCGAAGGATCAGCTACAGCCACTCGTACAAATAATGCAAAGGTGAAGACCGTACGCATTGGTAACGAAGTGTCTTATGGCGGGAAGACATATAAGGTAACCGGGATTTCAAAGGGTGCTTACAAGAATTGCAAAAAGCTTAAGAGTGTAAGGTTAGGCTCAAATATTACAAAGATTGGTGCAAATGCGTTTAAGGGTTGTAAGAGACTCGGCAAAATCACAATCAGAGCTAATAACCTAAAGTCCGTAGGACGTGGAAGCTTCAAGGGAATTAAGGAAGGCGCTAAATTTACTATAATATGCAGAAATAAAAAGACCTTCGGGAAGGTTGTGAAAAAGCTCAGGAGAGCAGGAGCTACTACAGGAAGTTTTAAATTTAAAAAGGGATGATAATTCATTAAGGTTATAAAAATATGATTATAGGTTAGTTCAAGACGTTAGAATGGATAGATTCTTTTTGTATAAAATGTGTATTGGTTTTTATATTCCTGTCGATATAATGAGAGTAGAAACAGAGATGTTTCCGATGTAAGAGCATCGTAAAAAGTTGTGCTGCGGATGGAGCAGGGTAATTTTTCCATCTCATAAGATACCATTTGCAGGTATCGAGCCCAGCAATGGGGATAAACGTTGTAGTCCAGGCAGGGGACTTAATTATTTCTGCACCTTTAAGGCATCTTAACTGGATGCCAAGGCTGACAACCAGCAGAAAACTCTTAACAAAAAAATTGAGAAGTGTGTTTAACCGCACACTCCTTTAAAAGATGCAAGTAAATCAGTATATGATACTTTATCAGTTAGGGATGAGCGTAAAGATATACACAAATGCATACGGGCACTTTTGATTAAAGATTTCTATGAGCCTGAAGGAATTAAACAGGAATTATTAAGACTTATGTATAGTTGAAAACATGTTCAAATTCAAATTAAGTGATGCTCTATTTTTACCAAAAAATCAGCATAATGTTTGGCTAGATTGATTAGAGTTTATAAATTATTCAAAAACAAAACTTATAAAATCATAAATTGTTTCAATGTTGTTGACTACAGTAAAACACATGATTATACTCAAAAGTGACCGGGGAAATAATTCCCCGGTTTTTTTTCACTTTTTTTCTTTAAAAGGAGGGAATTCTTATGAGAGTATTCGAAAAGATTTCAAGAAGACTGGCAATTTATATGGCAGGTGTTGTAGCAGCATCAACATTCGCAGTTCCTATGGCACCTGCGATCACAGCCTATGCAGAAACAATAGATCCACCCAAGGATGCTGATGAGTTGAGACTAGATAAGGATATAATTGCAAAATTGCAGGCTGAAGCAATTCAATTAGAGAATGGAAAGACAGTTACAGTAACTCTTGAACCTGAACCGAAGCCTAATCCGGATGCTCCAAAACCTACAGAAGAGGAACTTAAGGAACTTATGAAGACGAAGCCGCAGATGAAGCATGCTGCAGTCTACAAAATTAAATCAGGTATCGATGGGAAGTTCCATGTTACTGTAAAGGCTACAGAAACAGTCAAAAAAGTTTGGGTAGAAGTTTTCAAGAAGGATGCTCAGGAAGCTGCAAAACGTTATCCTATTGATAATTTGGCTAAGGATGCTGAAAAGGATGAGGAAGTTGATGTTAAGAAGGATGAAGAATGGTTTATCCTGGTAACAAATTCTGATGAGGCAGCAGCAGCTAAGTTTGAACTTACAGCTGAAATCAGACAGAACGGCAAAAAGACCAAGCTTCGCTCTGTAGAATCTCCTGCAAAGAAGACAGCCAAGGCTACATTCAAGAAGGTTAAGGATGTTGATGGCTATGAAGTAATGGTATCAACAAGCAAAGACTTCGATAAGAATGTTAAGAAAGCTTCCAAGAAAGCTAAGAAGGTTAAGTTTGATAAGAAAAAGGCTGGCTCTATTGAAGTTAAGAAGCTTAAGGCTGGCAAGAAGTATTATGTAAGAGTAAGAACATACGTTGAAGAAGGCGGTGTTAAGTACTACTCAGACTGGTCAAGTGTAAAGAAAATCAAGAAGGTTAAGTAATTTAACCTGACGCTTGCCATAAGAAAGCAGAGGCACTCATGATTTATTTCATGGGTGTCTTTGTTTTTTATCATAAATTAATATACCTTTTAGCCTTATTTAATATTGATAATGGATAATGAAAATGCAGAATAATTCATTTCCTATGAGGGTGGAAAATATGGTGAAGAATTTTTCAAAGAGAATTATTGCAACAGTATGCACATTATCCATGACAGCAGGGCTTTTTACTATAAACAGTGGAACTACTGCAGCTGCTGCAGGAATCAAGGGGAGTCAAAAATCTGAAGGAACGAAAAAGGAATTTCCTCTTTATATAGCTGATACTGAAAGCAATGAGGATATTGAGCTGTATTTTTTTGATAAGTCAAATTCTGTACCATATATTTCCGTGAAGAATACGGGATATCTTCTAAAGCAGATCGGGGATTATTTAGGATATCCTGATAAATATGATTTTGAGTATTCAGAAGAAGGGAGCAAAGCGACACTAACCAGGGAAACAGATTACTCTATGATAGTTGATGCTGATAAGGACACCATAAACTTCCTTGATTATGATGCATTCATGATGCCGCCAAATTCAGTAAGACTGATTGATATGCTTGGTGAATTTGAAGAAAATGATGAAGGCACTACAGAACTTTTTATGCATTCGGATTATGCATACGAGAGATATGGGGATGAGATTACGCTTAATCTTTCCGACTATGATATTGATATAGTCCGGACTGATAAAGGATGTTTTCTTCCTCTTGCTACAGTTGGGGATTTTCTTGTATCACCCACGTATCTGAACATTCTCTATAATGAGGAGTCCGTGATTATCATGCCTTACATGGGCTTTATAGATGACGACGACAATATTACCAGGTTGGGTGAACTTTATTATTCCGGTTACAATGAGGAGCTATCGGAGGAGATGGCTGCTTTTTCCTATAATGAACTTTGCCTGGCAATGGATCATCTTTATGGGTTAAAGGATATACACGGAATAAAGGATTTTGACACGCTTTTTGATAATACAGGTATTAAAGAGGGAATGCTGAGTACTGATCCTAATGATGTTGATAACTCCCTCAACGAACTTTTGACCGTTCACATTGATGATTTGCATACTGTTTTTCTTGCACCTACTTATACTAATGGAAAAGTTGAATTTGATGAGGCTGAAGGCAGTGCTGACTTGATTTACAACATGATTGAGGAAAAATTCGGGGCAGTCAGGGAACGGTACTATCCTAAAGGGGTTCCTTTCTATGAGGAGATTGGCAACACAGCATATATCACCTTTGATAGTTTTACACCTGCTGTGCCCGGGCTTGATTACTATAGGAAAAAGCCCACCGAAGCTTCTGATGATACCATAGGTATCATGCTTTATAGCTTTTCGCAGATTACACGAAAAAACAGTCCTGTCAAGAATGTGGTGCTTGACCTGTCGATGAATGTCGGTGGTAACATACAGTCTGCAAGCTTTGTAGTAGGCATGTTCCTGGGACTTGGAAGATACTCCATAAGGAATACCATGACAGGAGCACTTACGACAGACTTTTTCTATGTAGATGCCAATCTTGATCATAAGTATAACGAGAAAGACTATTTGTCAGATTACAACCTGTACTGCATAGAATCACCTTTAAGCTTTTCATGCGGAAACTTTGTTCCATGCATCTTCAAGAGCAGTCATATGGTAACGCTCCTGGGGCAGACCTCCGGTGGTGGTTCCTGCGCTGTTCTTCCTATGTCAAGTGCAGCAGGACAGATCTTCCAGATGTCCAGTCCTTACCAGCTGTCCTTTGTGAAAAATGGAAGCTTCTACGATATCGACCGCGGCGCGGAGCCTGATTATTATATTTCAAATCCTGATAATTACTATGACAGAAAAAAGCTGACAGATTATATCAATAGTTTATATTGATAATCTGACCCAAAAAAACATTTTATGTTATAATATTTTGGAATATGTTTTCTTTGGGGAATCTTTTTAGTGAATAGTGTTATTGACCGAATTTTAAATGGACAATTTGAGAATACAGAAAGATCATTAAGTTTTTCTCTTCCGCGTCTGGAGCTGAATATCAAGCCGGGCGAGATTTCTGAGGGAAGCTTTATTATCTATGGACCTAAGGACAAAGCAGTGCAGGGGCTTATTTCGACCTCTGAGCTTCGTATGGAGGTTCTCACAGCTGATTTTTCCGGATACGAATTTGAGGTTGGATATCGCTTTGATGGTACAGGGCTAAGCCCCGGAGATGCCATTAAGGGCGAGTTTAACGTCATTTCCAATCAGGGTGAATATCAGCTTCCTTTTGTTGTGAACGTAGAGATTAGCCATGTTATGTCAAGCATGGGACCTATCCGCAACATGTTCCACTTCGTTAATGTAGCTAAAAATGACTGGGATGAGGCTAAAAAGATCTTTTACTCAGAGGAGTTTATAGAAGTCTTTGAGGAAAACGAGCCGGGGTTTGAGAGCCTTTATCGTGGTCTTAGTGCTGTTCCCGGCTCAGAAGCCAATATGGAGGAGTTCCTTATCTCCATTAAAAAGAAGCAGCCTATTGAATATATTCCGGACAGACCGGTAATTGAGGTGGACAATCCGCCAGCTGATTCAGAGCATACGATAATGCTTGTCCGTAATGGCTGGGGATATACTAAGCTTGAAGTGGAATTTGACGGCAATTTTATGTCCTCTGATTCTTCAGAGCTGTCTGACAACGACTTTATCGGTAACAATTGCTTTTTCAAATTCAGAATAGATGCTTCTCTGTTGCATGATGGTAATAACTTTGGAGCTATTATTTTCCGCACTCCTTATGTAGAGGTGAAAATTCCGATAACCGTAAGGGTTAACTTAGGAATAGAGCACCTCAGTACCATCGAGATGGAGAAGAAGAAGCTCACTGTTGAGCTTGTGAAGCTTTATGAGGATTTCAGAGCCAAGAAGATCGGCTCCAGGGACTGGATTGCAGAGACTGGAAGACTTGTAAATAAGATGAATGCCACGGATGCCAAGGATCCGGCCTTCAGACTTTATACATCCCAGTATCTTATTACTGCAGGGAGAGTCAGTGAGGGTAAGTGGATCCTCGATCAGATGAAGACTGTGCTTGAGGATGAGTATCCGGATAATGATACGCTGTTTTGCTATTATCTTTATCTGACAACCCTTGTTGAGCGTGATGAATACTCGACTAATGAAGTATCACGCATGATGGAGGGGATTTTTTCAAGGAATTCAGCTGACTGGCGTATTGCATGGCTGCTTCTTTACATATCGGAAGAGTATTCCTCCAGTCCTACCAGCAGATGGCTTTTACTGGAGCAGCAGTTTAACGAGGGCTGCAGAAGTCCGATTCTTTATATTGAGGCTCTTAATCTCATGACGGAAACTCCTACAATGCTTTCAAAGCCCGGAGATTTCGAGCTGCAGGCACTTAAATATGGTGTGAAAAAGGGAATTCTCCAGCCTCTTCTCATGGATCAGGTTATTTATCTTGGGGCCAGGGAGAGGAACTATAACGAGAGACTTCTTAAGATCCTTATGGCCTGCTATGAGGAGAGACAGGACAGGGAATCTCTCGAGGCAGTCTGCTCACTTTTGATAAAGGGCAACAGGACTGATCCCGAGGCCTTTGACTGGTATGCTCTGGGAGTTGAGGAAGAGCTTCACATCACGAGGCTTTATGAATATTACATGGCATCCATCTATCTTGATGAGGATGGAATGCTTCCATGTGAAATCTCTAAGATGGTGCTGATGTTCTTTTCATATCAGAGTAATCTTGACTATGAGAAAAATGCCATACTTTACAGGTATCTCCACGAGCATAGGGATGAGTATCCCGATCTTTACGATTCCTACAGACTTCAGATTGAGAAGTACCTGCTGGAACAGCTCGACAGAGGCCGTATAAACAAGGATCTCGGATATTTGTATAAAAACCTTCTCACCAGGCAGATGGTTGATGCGGGTAACTGCGATAAAGTAATGCGTATTCTCTTCAGTAATGAGATAAAGACCGACAATAAGCGCATGACTAAGGTTATCGTCGTATACGATAAGCTTGAGAAGGAGCTTGAGTATCCACTGGCTAACGGCCTTGCTTATGTTCCTTTATATGGAAGTGATTATTCAGTTTTCCTTGCAGATGCTGATGACAACAGATTTGCAGAGGGTATACCTTATATTAATTCCAAGCTTATGCTTGTCGGACAGCTTGCATCCTATGCTGTTCCTTACATTCAGAAGGGCGAGGAGAGCATAGAGCTTTTCCTTTGTGAGATTGAGAAAAATTCTTACACCATCACTATGGAAAATGTGGGGAGATACAGGGCTCTCGCAAGTGATCCGCAGATTCGCAGCATTTGCAGACATAGAATCAGAGAGAGTCTTATAAGATTCTACTATGATAACAGCTTCGAGAGACAGCTTTCGGAGTATCTGGATGAGGTTGATACCGAGAGACTTGGAACAACTGACAGAACAGCCATGTTTGAGCTTATGGTTATGTCCGGTAACTACAACATGGCGTATAAGCTTGTGAGCAGATTCGGAACCTATAAGCTTGATCCGAGAGTTGTAATGAGGCTGTGCGGAAGACTTATGGACAATGAGTCCTTTGAAAATACTGAAGCAAATGCCAAGATAGCATGGCACGCTTTTTCCAATTCGAAGTATGACTCGCAGCTTATTACTTTCCTCTGTGACAGCTACACAGGCACCATCAAGGAAATGAGGGATCTGTGGAAAATAGCCAGCAACCAGGGCGTTGATGTGTTTGAACTCTCGAAGAGAATGCTTACGCAGATACTCTACACGGGAGCGCATATAGGCGATAAGATCGCGCTTTTCAGAGGCTATGTTGAAAAGAGCGGTGGTGGGGACAAGCTTGAAAAGGCCTTCCTTGCCAAGTGTGCCCACGACTATTTTGTTGATAATATGGTGACCGATACATATGTATTTCAGCGTATCGGTGAGCTTGCCAAGTCAGGCGCTGAGCTCCCTGTTGTTTGCAAGATGGCTTATCTTAAGAGCTTCACCGAGACAGGCCACGATGAGCTAAAGCCTTACAATGAAATAATAAAAGAGTTCCTTATGGAGCTTCTTGATAAGGATATTTATTTCTCGTTCTTTATGCATTATCAGAGCGAGTTTGCAGAGATGCATCAGTTCTGCGACAAATCAATTGTCGAGTATCGCACGACACCCGGTACCAAGTGCATCGTTCACTACATCAGTAGTGAGGATGATACCGAGGATTATAAGACCAAGCCTATGCAGGAGATGTATCCTGGCATATATGATGCAGACTTTATCATTTTCTTTGGTGAGCAGATTCAATACTACATCACCGAGGAGAATTACAACGGTCGAGGCGAGAAGCTGACCGAGAGCGGTACCATCTCCAAGAGCGATATAGTTCAGGAGACCGCCGCAGGAAGATACTCCATCATAAATGATATTATGATCGGTAAGACACTACAGGACTACGACACCGTCGACAGACTCCTGTCGGAGTATTACAAGAAGCGCTTCTTAACTAATAAATTATTTAGAACAATTTAAAGCCTTCCCTATGGATGGATGAAAAATATTTTCAGAGGGGAAAAGTAAACATGTCAATATTCAAAGAATCAAAAACCGCAAGAAGATATGTACTTGGCTACGATCTGGGAGAAGAAGTCTCGCAGATCAGTTTTCTTGCCTCCGATTCCGACCTCCCCGAGACTCTTTCTGTCCTTGCAGGTGCAGAGGCCTACAATATTCCCACAGTCCTTGCCAAGAGGAAGGAAGTAAACCAGTGGTTCTACGGTAAGGAGGCCTTGGCCAAAATTGAGGCAGACGAGGCAGTACGTGTAGACAGTCTCATAGAGAATGCCAGAATGGGAAAGCGTGTTAACGTAGACGGTACAGGCTACGATCCGGTATCGCTTCTTACACTTTTCGTTAAAAGAACCCTATCACTTCTTTCTATGGAAATGTCCATGGATATGGTTGATGCCATAGCTTTCACTACAAGAAATATGGACACCAGAATGATTGAGGTGCTGTCTGAAGTAACAGGTGCCCTGTCACTTCCCGTTAAGAATGTCTTTTATCAGAGCTATGAGGACAGTCTCTATCACTATATGCTTTATCAGCCGGATGACCTGTTATCACATGCAGTAATTGCCTGCGATTACAGCTTCGGAGAGATGATGGTTTACGACATGAAATTGAATCACAGGACAAAGCCTGTAGTTGTAACCATCGATAAATATTCCTACGATGAAATGGCACTTTCTGAGGGCAGGCTTTCGGATAATGCAAATGACCGTGCAGAGCAGGTTGCCAGACTCGATAACAAATTCCTTGAGTTTTCGGAAAAAACAATGGAGGGCAGAATTGTAAGCTCTGTTTTTCTTCTTGGAGAGGGCTTCAGGGAACAGTGGATGCAGAAATCCCTTGAGTTTTTGTGCAGAACAAGGCGTGTTTTCCAGGGGAATAATCTTTTCAGCAAGGGTGCCAGCATAGCTGCAAGAGAGAAGGTTGGCCCCAGTGGACGAATGGAGAAGTACGTTCTTCTAGACGGAGGAAAGCTCAAATCCAATGTGGGAATGATGGTGAAAAAGCAGGGGCAGCAGGTGTACCATGCACTTCTTGATGCAGGTGAGAATTGGTATGATCTGAGCACCGGACTTGATGTTATTTTGGATGATGAAAATGCCATAGATATAATGATAACTCCTCTTACGGAAGGGGAAAAACATATACACAGAATTGATCTTGAAGGGCTTCCGGAACGTCCGCCGAGAACCACAAGACTTCGCATGAAGGTAGTGATGAGTGCTGCCGATAAAGTCAACATTCATGTGGAGGACATGGGCTTTGGCGAACTTTTCGAAAACTCGGGAATGTTTTGGGATGAGGTGATTCCGGTATGAGCGATTTAATTCTTTGTACCGGAAGGTACGCATTAAAACCATATTATATGGAAAAAATCGGAAGACGAATCTATTCAATTGAGGAGCTTTGCTACTGCATTACTCAGAATGCATTTTTGATGGATTCGGATTCCTTCGAGATGGGGCTTGTGGACTGGATAGGCGATGAGCTTGGACTTTCCAAGCTCTCGGATGAACTTAGGAAAATGCTGGTTCATAACTGTTCGGCGGCCTCCTTTGCAGGTCTTCTTCTTGAGTACGTGGGATATTCTACCAAGGAAGAGGTGGACAATACCGAGGAGATACTTAAGAACAACGCCGACATGGACGTTTTCGACAAGCGTATGGCGAGAGCAGACTTTTTGATGAAGCAGGGGCATCTTAAGCAGGCCTTTGCTGAGCTGGGATATCTTACTAAGCAGGTATCGGAGCTTGATAAAAATGTCCGCGCTAAAATTGAGCATAATCAGGGTGTTATGTTTGCACACCTTTTCATGTATGACAGAGCGGCTGAGTATTTTTATAAAGCCTGGGAGGACGGTGGAGATGATGAGTCCTATCTGGGATTTCTTGCCGCCAAGCGAATGACCATGAATGAAAAGGAATACGTGTCCTTTGTGAGTAACCACAAGGAGGCGCACAATCTGTCTCTTAAGCTGGAGCAGCGCATGGATGAGGCAAATGATCTCTATGATGCCAGCAGTGCTAATTTCAAGATACGAAGTCTCGAATTGTACCGCTCGGGGGCCAAGATGAGCGAGTATTACGAGGAGATAGACAGAATTACCGAGGATATGAAGGAAGAGTACCGGGGATTAGTTGAGTAATGGGGTTCTTTGATTTTTTTAAGAAAAAAGATACATATCGTATAGAGCGCCATCAGCAAAATGAGCTTGAGAATTGGAACGATATTGCCTACTCCAGGAAAAATATCGATATAGACGATCCAGCTCAGCGACGCGAATATGTGCAGAACTGCCTTCAGCAGATGGCTGAGGCCAGTCGTGACATGGATTCACTGCAGTTTGAATATCGTGTTGTGACATCGCATCTTCGTGATATGGAGGAAATTGATGCACTTCCCCCTGAAAACAGGGAAGAGGTTAACGAGTGCGCAAAGCGCATTATAGACAGTGAAGAGCTGCAAAAGAGATTCAATAAGCGCAAGAGCAGGATGACGGACCAGGAATATGAAAAGATGGAACGCCTGCATAATGACGCAAAAAAGGGAGCTAAGGCACTGCTGGATGCTGAGGAGCACCAGAAAAAGGTAAAGAATGACCTTCGAAGACTTGATGATGAGAGAAAAGCGTACGAATTCAGAAAGGCTGAAATCGAGATTTCTCTGGATAACATGCAAAAGCTTATGCTGGTAATTGCAGGGGCGCTTGGCTTTATAACGCTTGTCTTGGCGATTCTGTCACTTGCATTTAAGCTTAATGTAACCTATGGCTATATGGTTGCTATTGTAGTAGCGGCCGTATCCTTCTTTTTCATAAATCAGAAGATTCATGAGCAGCGAAGGGAGAAAAAGGTTGTACTTAACAGTATGGCAAGACTTATTCAGCTACAGAATACTGTTAAGATAAGGTATGTGAATAACAAGAATCTTATTGACTACGAATGCCTTAAATATGGCATTTCAAATTCCAGGGAGCTCACAAGTCTCTATAATAAGTATTTATTGGAGAAAAAAGAGCGTGAGAGATATGCTGCGGCAACTCAGGAGCTTGATGCCAATCAGAGGGCACTTGTATTTACTCTTAGAAAGTACCGCATCAAGGATCCTGAGATATGGGTTCATCAGGCTATTGCTCTTATTAACCACAACGAAGAGGTTGAGATCCGCCACGAGCTGGTTGGTCAGCGTCAGGCTCTTCGTAAGCAGATGGATTACAAGCGCGATGTTGTTGCCGGTAATGCCAAGACTGAGATAGAAGAACTTGTTAGGCAATATCCTGCATACAGACAGGAAATTCTTGATATGGTTGATCGATTTGAACAAAGATATCCGGGAGCATGAAAATGCTCCCATTTTTTTGTTGCTAATGAGAATAAGATATTGTAGTATGTTTGGTGTTGGGCAGGGGATGTCTAATAAGAAACTTGAGTTTATTTATTATAGGTAAACATATGGCAAATTATTATTACAAAGAAACTGACAAGATTGGCGAGGAGTGCGGCGTTTTCGGGATGTATGATTTTGACGGCGCGGATGTGGCACCCTCAATTTATTACGGACTGTTGTCGCTCCAGCACAGAGGGCAGGAGAGCTGCGGTATAGCTGTCAGCGAGACAATGGGTCCAAAAGGAAAAGTAACGAGTCATAAGGACATGGGACTGGTTAATGAAGCGTTTAATCATGACATCATTTCAGGGATGCATGGTGATATAGGTGTAGGGCATGTGAGATATTCCACAGCCGGCAGCAGCACCAGAGAAAACGCTCAGCCCCTTGTCCTTAATTACGTTAAGGGGACTCTTGCGATGGCGCACAACGGTAACCTGGTTAATGCACCGGAGCTTCGAGAGGAGCTGGCATATACTGGTGCAATTTTCCAGACGACCATTGATTCCGAGGTCATTGCGTACCACATCGCAAGGGAGAGACTTAATACTCCAAACGTAGAACTGGCGGTGGCTAATGCCATGCAAAAGATAAAGGGAGCGTATTCCCTTGTTATCATGTCTCCCAGAAAGCTTATCGGTGCGAGGGATCCTAATGGATTCAGACCGCTTGTTATCGGAAAGCGTGATAACTGCTACATCCTTGCATCTGAGACCTGCGCCCTTGATACCATAGGCGCCGAATATATCAGAGATGTAGAGCCCGGAGAGATTGTTACCATATCTCCTGAAAAGGGCATAGAGTCCAACAGACAGATGTGTAACAGTGTAAAGCATGGTCATTGCATTTTCGAGTATATTTACTTTGCAAGACCTGACAGCGTTCTTGACGGAGTGAGCGTATATGAATCCAGAATTAAGGCAGGAAGGTTCCTTGCCATGGATTCACCTGTTGAGGCAGATGTGGTTGTGGGTGTTCCCGAATCCGGAAACTGTGCAGCACTTGGATATTCCATGGAATCAGGAATTCCTTACGGACAGGCTTTTGTAAAAAACCAGTATATAGGAAGAACCTTCATAAAGCCCGGACAGAAGAGCCGTGAGAGCAGTGTACAGGTAAAACTTAACGCTCTTGGTAACGCTGTTAAGGGAAAACGTGTTATCATGATAGATGATTCAATTGTCCGCGGAACAACCTCCGACAGAATTGTAAGAATGCTAAGAGATGCCGGAGCAACAGAGGTTCACATGAGAGTGAGCTCACCGCCGTTTTTATGGCCCTGCTATTTCGGCACGGATGTTCCCGCAAGAGAGCAGCTCATCGCATATAACAGAAGTATTGATGAGATCTGCGAGATAATTGGAGCGGATTCCCTTGGTTATCTCAGGGAGGAACGCCTCGAGGAGATCGTAGGACATAAACTTGATATATGTAAAGGATGCTTCACAGGAGACTATCCCGTCGCTCCCCCGGAAGAGGATATTAGAGGAGAGTTCGAAGCATAAAGGAGGATTAATATGAGTACAGATCGTTACAGCAGCCCGCTTTCAGAGCGTTACGCAAGCAAGGAAATGCAGTACATTTTTTCACAGGACATGAAGTTCAGAACCTGGAGAAAGCTTTGGATTGCCCTTGCTGAAATAGAAAAAGACCTCGGTCTTAACATTACACAGGAACAGATTGATGAGCTTAAGTCCCATCAGGACGACATCAACTACGAGATAGCGATTGCCCGTGAGAAGGAAGTTCGTCATGACGTAATGAGCCACGTTTATG
>JAEEGL016010214.1_pt1 | contig 21867 bp, 13 predicted proteins | sample 9134231 | NCBI WGS metagenome assembly JAEEGL01 (sample SAMN16246548, study PRJNA631951) | gut metagenome | biome: gut microbiome; feature: rumen; material: fiber-attached | host: Bos | place: Iran: Karaj | collected 2018-10 | reverse complement strand
TAATAAGAACTGCCTCAAATCCAGCAGGGATAACCTGACCTTCAGTAACCCACTTGCCTTCAGCATTCTTGGTCATTGTAATCGAACCAGTCTCTGTCCATGGGTTGCCCTGCTTGCCATAGTTGATTTGATAAGTCACATCAAGTGCAACAAAAGTAGCCGAAACTTCAACATTGTGATTAGGCATTGTGAAGGTATAGGTATTATTATTAACCAAATCGATTACATCCGCTCCATCAACAACGAGACTCTCGAGCTTATAGTCACCAATTGGAGTTGCTGTAATAGTGACCGACTCACCATAATGCGCTGTCTCATGATCTGAAGCAACAGTACCGTTAGCACCTTGAGTTATGTTGATAGCGTAGTCTGCCAGCTTGAAAGTAGCAGTAACAAAAATGTTATGATTAGGCATGGGGAAAGATGGGTCGACCCTATATTGACGCTCACCTGTTTGTAGTGGTGCAATTTCCAATAAAGCATTTACATCTACTGTTTGACCATCAATGGTTAGAGATTCAGGCACATAACCAAGTTCTGCAGTGAGGGTGATAGTAATCAAAGTGTCTTCTTCACCACTGCTAGGGTTAGCCGTTACGCTACCATGAGTGATGTTCTCATCAATATTGACATAAAATATGCCTTGCTTAATAGTGAAGGTCAATGTTACTGTGCCAGTATATTTGCCCTTACCAGTTACAATAATAGTACCCTCACCTGGATTAACGTTAGCACCATATTCTAATGTATAGTCAGTTCCCTCAACGAGAGTGGTCTCGCCATCCTTAACTGTAATTACAGGTTTAACCTGCTCACCTGTATAATCCTGATCTGGAATAGGATTTGGCTGAATCATATCTGCAGTGATAGGAATACAAGCTTGGAACTCAGCGCTAACTTTTGCGCCATAAGGAGATTCAGGCATTGCAAAGGTGAAGGTGTTTGGAACCTCACTTGCCTGAATATCAGTAACAAATTGTCCTACGCCAGGACCATCAGCTTTCAGGCCAGGAGCCTGAGCCGAGCCGCCATTGATTGTCTTCTCGACAGTGATGTTTCCTACCTCAATGTAGTAACCATCGGCAGGAACTGCAGTAATAGTTACTGTCTCACTAGGAAAAGCCTGTGTTGGATTGACAGTAACATTGCCATATTGAATGCCAGTTTTTACTGTCACTGGAGCTTTTGTGCCAATGCGCATCTTTCTATTGGCATCAATAACAATAGTGTAAGTACCAGCAACATCAACATGCAAATTCTGACCGCCATCCAAAATAAGGTTAATCACAATGCCATTGTTGAGAACTGAGGCTGTCACGCCATAATACTCTCCATCAGCCTGAGCGCCAACCCAAGTTCCATCCTCTTGGAACTTAAACTCTTCACCCACGGCAAAATCTTTGGTAAGTGTCCATTTGTCGCCGTCTTGTGTCATTGCCATTCCTTCGCCCCAGTTGTTGAAGGAGCCTTTTAGAACATAAGCAGCACGAGCCGACAGCGATGTCGTCATCATCAGCACCATCATTGTGAGGATGCCAATCAGTCTTCGTGTTAGTTTGTTTTCCATAATGAATAAAATTAGTTAATGTATAAAGTTATTTATCTTATTTTCTGTTCTTTGCCTCCCTCGACTGAGGATGTTGCAACACTTAACAAACAACTGATTTTTCTGAACAATCTGATTGTTTTCTGTTTCAGGTAATTAAAAATCAGAGAAATCAGATTAATCCGTAGTTTTTAATATTTTAGGTATATTGCAACACCCTCATGAGGGATGCTTGAAATAAACGCGGCATAAACCCAATTCCGCATTTTGCATTACTTAACAATAACCTTCTTGCCGCCACGGATGTAAATGCCGGGAGCTGGGTTAGTCACAGGCTGACCCATGAGGTTGTAGTAAGTATTGTCGCCACTGCCATTAGTGTTGATTGTCTCAACGCCAGTCACTGTGCCAGGAGCGCCAATCCTAAGGACAGGAGCACCCTGAGTGCTAGTGCTCATTGGCAAGTAGCATCGATGAGCACCTACAGTAGTGCCATCCTGAGCCAGGATGAACTGGTTGTTGTAGAGCAAGTAAGCGTTGCTTATAGTTTGAGCCTCAAGGCTACCCACGAGCAAGTTGGTTGGAATTGTGCCAGCCTCGCCAGTATAAGGCATTGCGCTAACGCTCTCGGCTGCAGTCTCTCTGTTAAGCAGCACGCCTGTATTGGCAGGAATGTAATCTAATGCCTCAACCGCAACAGCCTCGCCTTGAACACCAGTAACAACATAGGCAGTAACACCCTCTGGCAATGCAAGATTAGCGTCACCATACCAAGTAGCCCACTGACGGTCAGCAGTAAATGCCACACCGTCGAGAGTTACTGGCTCTATCACCTCTTCGTAGCTTATTATGTAAAACTCTGGTCCATTATTGTAAAGAGTCACAACACCTACAACATTGAATATCTTGCCTTCAATATCCTCAGGCATTGTTATTCCAAACTTATTATAACCAGAAAGTACATTATTGCCATCAACGATGTTGAAATTGTTGGTATTTGCACTCAAAGTAATCTCACTGATTCGATAGAAGGCATTTACATCGCTTGCGGTAATCTCATTGACAAGTTTTTCTACAGGAGCTGCCTCTGCTGTCTCAGTAGCATTCTCCAAACCAGTCACATTAGTAATCTCTGGGATGCCATTATAAATGGTCTTCTTACCTCCCCATCCAGTAGGTATGACATTTCCATTATTATATTCAGGCTGACCTGAAGCATAAATCAAAGCATAACCCGTTTCGTCCTTAATCCAAGTGTTGCTGCCATTCTGATATGTGACCACAGCATCACCAGTGAAGACAAACTCAGCATTGTCATTAAGATCAATATATTCAGCTATTGTAGCAACTCTTGGTATCTTCTTAAACTCTTTGCTGACAATGCTGCTGCTATTTCCATTCTTAAATGCGATTGCCTTAACTGTTAAAGCCTCATTAATAGTAAAAGGCTCTGTATAGAGATTAGACTCTGCTGTTGGATCTTGCCCATTAAGCGTGTAGCGGATTTCAGCACCTTCGGTTGCACAAGTAATTGTTACTGTTGTGCTCTCCAAGAATGGAGTCTCACCTGAGATAACAGGAGTAAATACTTCGCCTGCCTCAACTTGCTTGTAGAAAGCAATACCCTTTTGAGTGCCAGTATAACCAGAGAAACGCTCATTTCCACTAGTTGAATTATATTGCAAATATCTACTAGTATTAAAATTGTTTTGAACATTCTTTGCACCACCACTCAAATCTATCTTCCAGGTAGCACCGTTGGCTGTAGCATCATCAACAAGCCATAAATAGTTGTTACTATTAGTTGAACTTCCAGTGTAAGCCAAATAACCAGTTCCATTATTAAATGTCCAAGCATCGGTTGTCCCTCCAAGGGTTATTACTGTTGTTTCACACCCTTCTTCGAGAGTTATTGTTTTTTCGCTTTCATTATGGGTGAAATAATCAGTAACTTGTTCGGCATATTGTTTGCCACTAGAGCCTGTAAGGTTTCCTATTAATGCAGAGCCATCAAGATTGGCAATTAAATACTTCTTTCCTGCTACAAAATCTGTCGCATCAGTAACAAGGCGATAAACCATACTTTCTGGTTCGGCTTCCTTGAATATTGCCGAAACAAATACGTCAGCATCAGGCATAACAAATTGCAGGTCATTAACCTCAACTGTGGTCTCGCCAGCCATCACAGAAACATTTTCTAGTACATAACCTTCGTCTGGGGTAACAACAATTGTCACTGTTTCACCAACTACTGCTGTTGTCTTGTTGTCCTTAATTTCAATAGTTCCATTCTCTATGTCACTATCAACAACGATATTGTGAGGTGTCAAAACTTTTGTCACAACAAGTGTAGAGAGGTCTCTATTAACTGTTATTTCATACTTCCCTGCAGCAAGCATCTTAAAGTTCCCGTCTGTTCCCATTGTGAGGTTTGTGCCAAGGTCTGTTGAAGCGATATCTATTCCATTGCCTCCATGCCAATTGCCCCAACCATCATTAAAACCAAACTCCGTATTATCCGTGAATTCCAATGTTTTGGTCCAACCAGTGTTACCCTCGTTATTTTCCATCTCAACACCAGCTGACCATTCATTAAATGAGCCCTTGATGACTACTGGAGACTTAATTACAGTAAATTTATTATTACTGCTATTGTTGTCATCAATGGTCATCGTAAAATTAAATGTGCCAGCGGCATCAATTTTATAATTTTTGCCGCCATTCATAGTTAATGGAATATCTTTATACCATCCTCCATGAATTCCGTATACTTCACCATCGGCGGGACCACCACACCAAATGATTTGACTTCCCTTTACCTTTAAAATCTTGAATTCAACATTATCTGGAAAAGTCACTCCATTGAGAACATATTTACCGTCATCATTCAAGGTGAACTTGTAGTTTGGATCCTGCTGTATCCAATCATATTTATTGGTTTCCTCATTAAATACCTGATTGAAAGAACCAACAAGATAATATTCAGGTTCTGCTTCTGCCACAAATTCTAAAGGCATAAACTGAGCTCCTTCAAACCAACCAGTAACACCATATATGTCATAAGTCTTACCATCAGTTGGAACAGTCACACCGAAACGATTGTATATAGCGACTGTTTCTTCACCAACAGCTATGGTGTTGCCGCTAATAGTAGCCCCCTTGATGACAGCATACTTGAATGCGTTTTCAACAGTTACTTGATTCGGAGTAATCGCCAAGGCATTAATCTGTTCTGTCTCGGTTGCGTTCTGCATATTAGTCATCTCCTTAAGTTCAGGAGCACCCTTGAAGGTGGTCTTTTTTGCACCGAAGCCCGTAGGAATTACATCGCCCTTATTAAAAGTTGGAGCTGAACCGTATAGTAACATGCCGCCTGTTGCATCTTGTGCATAGAGATATTCCTCACTTTGGGCGCTTACTACCAAATTTCCATTGAATACAAATGTTGTGCCATCTGCCAAATCAACTATTTCAGCTACAGTTGAAGGAGTAGGAGTCTTAACAAACTCTTTACTTGCCACTGTCGATGCATTGTTATTGGCGTCGTAAGCGATTGCCTTCACGGTTTTGGACTCATTAATCTCAAAGGGACCAACATATTCAGTTGATTCATTTGTTGGATCTGTATCATCAGTAGTATAATATATTGTAGCATCTTCAGTGGCACAAGTTATAGTTACTTCTGTGCTTGTCAAGAAAGGTGTTTCGCCTGCAATAACTGGAGTAGCAACCTCAGGAGCAACTGCCTCTTCAACTAACACCTCATCAAGGAAGAAACGAGAATTATTTGCTGATTGTCCCTCCCAAACTATTTTAATTTTAGATATAGTAGTTTTTACATAAATAGTATAAGTCGTCCATGCACCCTTTGTCATTGATACAGAAGATAAGGGAGTTGTGCAAGCTTGGTCTGAATAAATAATATTGTTTACCTCTTCTCCATTTTCATTAAGGGCATAAATAAGAAGATTTGTTTTTTCGCTATTTCCATCCCATGCTCCAGCTTTAAAAGCAATTGAATATGTCTGACCTGTTTCAACATTTATTGTTGGGGATGTGGCTGAGCCCAAACTACTAGTAGTACCAAACCTAGCACAAGCATTAGCTGCATTGCCCTTAAGAAAATCCCAGCCAGAGTTGTCTGTCGCGATAGTTCCTGAAGTACTAATATTTGACCATATATCATCATTTCCACCATCTTTATTACATGAATTAAAAGACTCATAAAACAAATATGTTGGTTTTTCTTTGAATGCGGCTGTGATTTCAGTATTGGCATAGATGTTGAATGTGTAAGGGTTCTCAACAACAGTGCCATTGGCTTTCATCCAGTCAAGAACATAATCAGTGCTTGGATTTGCAGTTACTGTCATTTCTGTTCCTGCGGTTATGGAAGTCAAATCATCAGCCCCTGATGCAGTCACAGTGCCACCAGTCAACCCAATGGGGAGAGTAAGAGAAAATAGTCCACCAGATGAAGCACCTTCAGTAAGTTTAACGCTATTTACATAGAATGTGCCTTTTCCTGTTCCGTTTCCAGCATTATTGGTGAAAATGATTTCAACAGCTCCAATAGTAGATTCTCCTTCAAAAATAGCATCAGCGGTTGTATTTGTTCCTACACTCTGAGTACCCCAAGAAGTTCCACCTACTTTTACTTCAATAGTAACTACATCTTCAGTAGGTTTATTGTATTTCCAATTGATTGTAACAGCTTTAATAGGATATGACTGTTCATCAATGTTAATAGAGGGTATCGCGGCATTGTTGTTCAATAGCGTTGATTGTGATTTACCCATATCATGCAAATCACCCTCTGCTGCCCATCCCACGCCTATGGCGAGGATGGACATCATTAAAAATGTTAGTAATTTCTTCATACACAAAGAGTTTTTAAATAGTTAATATGATTAGTTTTTTGATGTTATTTATTTTATATAATGTGTGGCAAAATTAATAATTGATATTAAATAATCAAAAAAAAAATAGTATTATTTTGCTCCTTGTTGAAAACTTTATTTTTGCTCTAACTTTGCAAGTGGTGGAGTTGATGTGTTGATGGTATAGCAATAGTTCCTTTTTTCTTCACACATTTTGCCATGTGAAGAAAACTCCCTAACTTTGTAAAAAATATCATGCAAAATGGCAAATAAGAATCAAGCTATACAGTGGATGAAATGGGGCGCATGGATTGTCGCCGTGGCCGTTATTGTTTATTTCCTGAATAAGAATGATGATGGCGAAGTGCAAGACTCTATCGTCACAGAGCAGTCGCAAAACCTTGCTGCCACTGAGCAAAACACCAGTCAGACTCCAGTTCAGGACTATAACTACGAGACTGTGATGATGCCTCAGGGTATGAGTGATAATGTTGTGAAATACAAGGGGTTCACAGTGCACTTCAACAAGAATTTGCACATTCCAAACTGCGTCGTTTATGAAATAACTGCCGACGAGGCCAAAGGTCGTAGAGAGCGTGAAGGTGACTTTGAGCGTGATAAAAACGTAACAGGTTGCCCCAACTGGTGGGACTACCGCGACTCGGGTTATGACCGTGGTCACATGGCTCCGGCTGGCGATATGAAATGGGATGAGCAGGCTATGAACGAGACGTTTTATCTCACTAATATCTGTCCTCAGGATAATGAGTTGAATGCGGGAATGTGGAACGACATAGAACTCAAAGTGCGTGAGTGGGCACGGCGTGATAAGTCGCTAATAGTTATCACTGGACCTATTGTTGATAAGAACCCCGAAACTATCGGCAAAGACATGGATATTGCGGTTCCTGATGCGTTTTTCAAGGTAATCCTGTCTCCAAAGACCACTCCCATGAAAGCTATCGCATTTATCTGCCCCAACCGCGCTTGCGGGGGCTCTCTTAAGAGTTATGCTGTGAGCATTGACGAGGTGGAGAGACGCACTGGCATGAACTTCTTTAACTCATTGCCCGACAACGTGGAAAATCAACTTGAATCGACTTGCAACACAAACCAATGGCTCAGTCGATAACCTTTGGCATCGTTTTTGCTATGGCGTGGATGATATAACTAAAAAATGATGTTATTATGAAGATGAGGTTTAGCAAAACGATTTGTGTGATAGTCGCCATTGCGGTGGTGGCCGGCACTACTGTTAGTATTGACGCTAGGAGAAAGAAGCACAACAACCGCAACGAAAATCGCACCGAGAAGGTGGAGAAAACAGAGAGAGTGGAGAGGGTTGACAACTCGTCGAGCAATATCAGAAGTCTGACCGACGTGAAAATCAACTCAAAATATCGCAATACCATAAAACGTTATGAGGCGATGACAGTGAACTTCAACACCGCCTACCGAGTGCCTAATTGTGTGAGTTATGTGCTTACTGCCGACATTGTTAAAATAACCGATGGACCTAACGCTGAGATGCGCCGTAACTATAAGTTCAATCGCGATGCATCGGTAGCAGGATGCCCCGAGTGGTGGGAATATAAGAAAAGCGGATATGACCGTGGGCACATGGCACCCGCTAACGACATGCGCTGGAGCCGACAGTCGATGCTAGACTGTTTCTTGATGACAAACATCTGCCCGCAAGACCACAATCTCAACGGTGGCAGCTGGAATAAGCTGGAGCTGAAAGTCCATGCCTGGGCTAAGAGCAAAGGCATTATCATCATAGCCACTGGACCTGTCTTCAATGGCACAGAGAAACGCATAGGTAACGATAACAACATTGTGGTGCCGAGTGGGTTCTTCAAGGTGGTGCTTGACCCCAACCGCAACCGCGCCATAGGTTTCATATACGACAACTTTGAAAGCGGTGGAGGCGTGAAACGCCATGCATGCTCGGTCGATGATGTGGAACGCATCACTGGCCACGACTTCTTCAGTGCTCTACCCGACAACGTGGAGCGCGCTGTAGAAAGCACCTATAACTTCGAGCAATGGTGATTAATCAATGCACAATGCATAATTCACAATGCATAATTCTTCTCATCATGTTTGGAGGTCGAGGCTCACAACTATAAACTATGAACTCTTAACTATGAACTAAAATAATGGACACAATCTGCGCAGTATCTACTCCCCACGGCATGGGAGGTATAGCGGTGATAAGAGTGAGCGGTGACGATGCTCTAAACATAGTGCAACAACGCTGGCGTGGAAAACCCATCGCCGAAATGGCTAGTCACACCGCGCACTTCGGGCATATACTCGACTCGCTAGGAGAAATCCTCGACGAGGCAGTGCTTACACTTTTTCGCGCCCCCAACTCGTTCACAGGTGAGGATGTGGTAGAAATCTCATGCCACGGCTCAATGTGGATTCAACAGCAGATTGTCAGCACACTAATTGATGCCGGATGTCGCGCCGCAACAGGAGGAGAGTTCACCCAGCGCGCCTTTGCCAACGGCAAGATGGATCTCTCTCAGGCTGAGGCGATTGCCGACGTGATTGCCTCACAGTCACGTGCGTCTCACCATGTGGCGATGAACCAGATGCGTGGCGCATTCAGCCGCCAACTGAGCACACTGCGCTCGCAGTTGCTGCAGTTCGTGTCGTTGATAGAACTTGAACTTGACTTCAGCGAGGAAGATGTTACTTTTGCCGATCGTGAACGACTCACTGCCCTCGCTACCGACATAAAAAACGTAATCGACTCATTGGCACAGTCCTATCAGGCTGGAAACGCCATAAAAAACGGTCTGCCAGTGGCAATCGTTGGTCCTACCAACGCTGGCAAGTCAACTCTGCTTAACACCCTGCTCGGCGATGACCGAGCCCTAGTTAGCGACATCAAGGGGACTACCCGCGATGTGATTGAAGACACCGTAGTGATGGGCGGCACTCTGCTGCGATTTATCGACACTGCAGGCATCCGCGAGTCGAGCGACGTTATAGAGACAATGGGCATAGAGCGCTCGTTCAAGAAGATGGACGAGGCACGCATCGTTCTGTGGGTGGTCGATGCCACCGCTCCAATTGCTGAGATAGATGATTTTTACACACAAATCTCAGAGCACTGTCACGATAAGGCAGTGATTGCTGTGGTCAACAAAATCGATGCCGGCGACACACAGCCCATTGTTGAGAAACTAAAAGGACTTGATGTTAAGGTTGCTGAAATCTCGGCGCGTGAAGGCGTTGGAATCGAGCAGCTTAAGCAAGAAATCATCACTACTGCAGCACTGCCACAAGTGACAGATGAGAATGCCGTGATCGTTACCAACGCACGTCATTATCACGCTCTCGTGCGAGCAAGCGAAGCACTCGACCGCACCCTGCATGGTCTCACCACAGGCCTCAGCGGCGACCTTCTAAGTCAAGACATCCGCGAGTGCATGCACTACCTAGGAGAAATCACGGGTGAAATCTCCACAAATGACATTTTAGGGGAGATTTTTAGCCATTTTTGCATCGGTAAATAACTATCGTTTTTTTACCTAATATAGTTCCACAAAATTACGCACCATCTTGAATATGGGTTCATAGCTGTCGAAGCGAACTGTCTCATAGGTGTCGAAGATGGTGTGGTAGTATTGGAAGGCGTCACCTTTCTCGTTCTCCAAGAATATGCATGGCACATGGCGCTTGGCAAAGGGATAATGGTCGCTGTTGGCTGCCAAGTCGCCACGATTTAAGGCTTTGAAGTAATGCTCACTTTCATTAATTTGCTCAAAGAGCGAGAATCCGTGCATGCCCTCATCGCTCACCTCACAATACTGAACAGGATTGTTGTCGCCAATCATATCTATATTAAACAGATACTTGATTTGCTGAAGAGGAACTATTGGGTGCTCTACATACCAATTTGAACCACGCAGGTTGGCGTCCTCTCCCGAGAATGCAATGAAGTACATGTCATATTGAGGACGGTATTTTGCGTAGTGTTTGGCCAATGTCACGACAGTAGCGGTGCCTGAGGCATTATCGTTGGCTCCAGCATAGAAAATGTTCTTTCCCAGATTGCCGATGTGGTCGTAATGCGCTGTAAAAACGTAGCAACTGTCGTGTCGCTGCCCAGCAACTTTGGCAATGACGTTGAAGCACTCATAATCCTTAAGGAACTTGTTGTCAACATTCACTTTGACGTTTTTAATTCCATCTATCGCCTCAGGTGTTACCCAAAGAATGGGTTTATCCACCACATGGTCACCATAGGCCTTGAAAAACTTGATGGGTGCCTCCCATGTGTAGATGAGCCCGGCATTAGTGCATTCTCCACTTTTCTGCAAGCGTGAGAAAGCATCTTTATGGCGATAGGTAAACCAAAACTCGCAGGCCACCAAGCAGTTGGCGTACTCGGGTTTTGCCAAGTCGGCATACATGCGCTCAGCATCAAAGTTCAGAGTATCTACATGATAAACTGGGAATGTGCCGTGCACTCCAGGTGAGTACTCTCGCATAGAAAAATCAACGCCAGCACGGAGTTTCTTGCCGTCGGCCCACATTTCCATCTTACCACAGAATATGTTGATATCCAGCTTAAAAGGTTGAATGATAATCTCATCAACTCCTGCTTTCTCAAACTCTTTCTGCAAGAATTCTCCTGCTTTGTTGGCGCCATCTTTGGCATAACCACGCCCTTGATACTTTTCGGAGCTCAACTCTTTAATTACACGCTTAAAATGCTCCAAGTCTTGCGCGCCAGCCACCATACTTGCCAGTGCCAAAAATAAGATTATAATTGTCTTTTTCATAACTATTTAGGAATTATCAATTACTCTTTTCTCGTTAGCAGTTTTAGCAAAGGTACAATAATTATTCATAATAATTGGCAAAGAATTCAAGAAACCTTGCATAAATTAGTCTGAAAAGTTTTAAACACCGCACTGAATTATCACCGACGATATTAAAAAATAAATAGTTAGCCACTTCTTCATAAGGATAATTATGATTAACTCGTAAAGGCAAGATAGGTGAGATTACAACGCTAGGCGCTGATAAAAACAGGAAAAATAAAAAATAACATTAAAAACTTTTGTCAATAACGATAGTTATTGAAATTGTTTTCGTAACTTTGCAAGTTAAACAAGAGTTTTTTGTTTTTAGACTATATTTTTTGTAGATGACAACAGGAAATTGGATACGTTTTGCTTGCATTTTAGGATTGTGGATCTTCTTGGTTTACATAATCTTGACGCGCACCCCTCGTATCGATTTTATGGTGATATTTGCTATTGTGGCAAGTGGAATCATTGTGTTTGTGCCGCTCTACAAGAAATATGTGAAGAATAAGAAATGATTTAAATGTCAAGCAAAGAATATATACAGGAGCATTTTCCGTTGTTGGCGAAGATTGACAGTCCCGCCGACCTCAAGAAACTCGACGTGGAGCAACTGCCTGCGGTGTGTGATGAGCTGCGCCGGTTTATAGTGCATGAACTGAGCGAGAATCCTGGCCACTTCGCCTCGAGCATGGGTGCCGTGGAGATTGCTGTGGCGTTGCACTATGTGTTCAACACTCCCGACGATCGTTTGGTTTGGGATGTTGGTCATCAGGCCTACGCGCACAAAATATTGACAGGTCGTCGCGATAGTTTTTCTACCAATCGCAAGAAAGACGGTTTGAGCGGTTTCCCTAACCCGAGCGAGAGCGAGTATGACACCTTCCAGGCTGGTCATGCCAGTAACTCCATCTCGGCAGCGCTGGGCATGTCGATTGCTAGCGAGCTTCAGCACAAGCTCGATCGCCGAGTGGTGGCTGTTATTGGCGACGCGTCGATAAGTGGTGGCTTGGCTTTTGAGGGAATAAATAATGCCTCTAATCACAAGAATAACCTGCTCATCGTGCTCAATGACAACGATATGTCGATTGACCGCCCAGTAGGTGCTCTAGGTGAGTATATGACACGACTCACGGCGTCGAAGCGCTATAACAATATGCGCTACAAGACTTATCAGTTTATGCGCAAGCATCACGTAATTGGCGACAGTGGTAAGGGAGTAGTGATGCGTTTCAATAATGCCATGAAGTCGATGCTCACTGGGCGACAAAATATATTTGAAGGCTTGAACATCCGCTATTTTGGCCCCTTTGACGGTCACGACGTGAAGCGCTTGGTGAAAACTTTCAGCGACATTAAAGACATGACTGGTCCCAAGTTGGTGCATGTTCGCACCGTTAAGGGCAAGGGTTATGAGCCCGCCGAGAAGGACCCCACAACTTGGCATGCGCCAGGCAAGTTTGACGAAGATACTGGTGAGCGCATAAAGGGTTCGTCGAGCGGCAAGCCATTGAAGTTCCAGGATGTGTTTGGTAAGACACTAGTGGAGATGGCCAAGGACGATGACAAGATTGTCGCTATCACTGCTGCAATGCCTTCGGGAACCTCAGTATCGTTGATGCAGGAAGCTTATCCCACTCGCACTTTCGACGTGGGCATCAGTGAGGGACATGCCGTGACCTTTGCAGGAGGCTTGGCAAAAGAAGGGTTGAAACCTTACGTGGCTATCTATAGCGCCTTCTTGCAGCGCGCCTACGACTCTATCATCAACGACGTGTCTATAGCGCGGTTGCCAGTGACCTTCTGCCTTGACCGTGCTGGTCTGGTAGGTGAGGACGGCGTTACGCATCATGGCCTATTTGACTTGGCATTCATGCGTGCCATCCCTGGCATGGTGGTTAGTGCCCCAATGGACGAGCACAGTCTGCGAAACCTTATGTTCACTGCCAACAACTACAACGATGGTCCATTCTCCATCCGTTACCCTCGTGGAGCCGGGAAAATCGTTGACTGGCACAATGAACCAGTGCTTTTGCCCCTTGGTAAAGGCCGCAAAATTTGCGACGGCAATGACGTGGCTATACTGAGCATAGGCACCATTGGCACCAATGTGATAGAGGCTTGTGCCTCGCTCCACGAGCAGGGTATTGATGTGGCACACTATGACATGATATTCCTTAAACCCCTAGACGATGAAATCTTGCAGGAGGTGGCAAGTCGCTACCGCAAGATTATTACCATTGAGGAAGGCACTATTACAGGAGGCTTGGGCGGCGCAGTCGCCGAATGGCTTGCAGATCGTAACATCAGCGCACGATTGGTGCGCTTGGGCGTGGCCGACACGTTTGTTGACCAGGGTACCGTGAAACAGTTGCATGAGATGTGTGGTCTCGACCCCGCATCGATTGAGAAAGAAGTGAAACTATTGCTAAAAGATACCGACAGATGAGAATCGTGATCGCCGGAGCTGGCGAAGTGGGCACCCACTTGGCCAAAATGCTCTCTAATGAGGAGCAAGACATTATCGTTGTTGACAAGGATGTGAAAAAACTTCACAACCTCGACAACTATAACCTGATGACGGTTATAGGCAGCGCAGTGTCGTTTGATGTGCTCAAAAGCATCAAAGTAGGGAGTGCTGATATCTTTATAGCAGTCACTCCCCATGAGACCATCAACGTTATAGCCAGTTCCATGGCTAAGAGTCTAGGTTGCCGTAAGGCGGTGGCTCGCATCGACAACTTCGAGTTCATGAAACCCGCGTCCAAGAAGTTCTTCTCCTCCTATGGCATAGATGCTCTCATCTATCCTGAGTATCTTGCTGCCCTCGAGATTAAGACTGCTATTGAGCACAACTGGGTAAGAAACTGGTTTGAGATGCTTAATGGTCAGCTCATTGTGGTGGGAGTGAAGATTAGGGAAAATTCCCGCCTTGTGAATCACAAACTCAAGGACTTGGGGCATATATCAAGTTTTATGCACGTGAATGCCATAAAGCGCAACCGTGAGATTATCATCCCTGGTGGATATGACGATCTCTTGGCTAACGACATCCTCTACATTGCCACTACCCCCAATAATATGAATGCGGTGATGGAAGTGTGCGGAAAAGACAATCATAAGGTTGAACGAGTGCTCATCAATGGCGGCAACGAGATAGTGAGGCAATTGGCCCAGCTCATCTCGGGCAAGTACAAGGTGAAGATCATGCATAGCGATCGTGAGCGTTGTGAGGAACTTGCCGATGAGTTGCCCGAGTGCAACATTGTGCATTATGAGGCAGGCAACAACGATGTGCTTGAGGAAGAAGGCGTGGAAGACTATGACGTGTTTGCCGCTATGGGCGACAGCAGCGAGAGCAACATCCTGAGCTGCATCATGGCTAAAGAATTAGGCATGAAGAAGACAATAGCCCAAGTTGAGAACCTTCAGTTTATCAACGAGGCCGAGAACTTCAATATTGGTACAATCATCAACAAGAAACTTATTGCCTCGAGCACCATTTTCCAAATGATGATTGATGACGACACCGACAATGCCAAGTGCCTTGCCCTTGCCGATGCTGAGGTCGCAGAGCTCGAAGTGGGTGCTGGAGCTAAGGTCACCAAAGCTATGGTCAAAGATTTGAAGCTCAGCCGCGACATGACGATTGCCGGAATGGTACGTGGTGGCGTGGGACAGTTGGTAAATGGCGACACCCAACTGATGGCAGGCGATAAGGTGGTTGTCTTTTGTCTATCGGGTGCTATACACAAGATAGAGAGAATGTTTGGATAAAAAAGTGGTTAGACAACCGAGCAACAAAGAAGAACGATAAAAAAGATAAAGATTTATGCATTTATTGGTAGCACCACGCAAGTTTAGTCACACCTTCAACTTTGCCATTGTGCTGAGAGTTGTGGGATGGCTTCTTATGATTGAGGCATTATTTATGGTAGTGCCTCTGGTGGTTGCTATTATCTATGAAGAGATGCTGGTAGCAGCAGAGTTTGGCGTTTCGGTGGCATTAACATTTGCTACAGGCTTGGTGATGAACCATTTCATAAAGCCCAAGAGCAAGACAATGCGCAAGCGAGAGGGTCTGCTGCTCACTGCCACAGTGTGGATATTCTTCTCTATCTTTGGAATGCTGCCTTTCATGTTCTCGGGCACCGTGACTAGTGTAACCGATGGATTCTTTGAGTCGATGTCGGGATTTACCACTACAGGAGCGTCGGTAATCACCAATGTTGAAGCCCTGCCACGAGGTGTGCTTTTCTGGCGCTCGATGATGCAATGGATAGGCGGTATGGGAATCATCCTGTTCACCCTTGCGGTTATCCCTATGCTCAACTATAAGGGCGGTGTGTCGCTCTTCAACAGCGAAGTGACAGGCATCACCCATGAGCGCATGCGTCCTCGCGTGAGTCAGACCGCCAAGAGCTTGTGGGGAATATACCTGGTGTTTACGGTAGTTCTTGCCGTGTTGCTAACTGTTGGTCCCATGGACTGGTATGATGCTATATGTCACACTATGAGCACGGTATCCACTGGTGGTTTCTCAACCAAGAACAATGGCCTCCACTTCTGGCACGACTATTACACCGATATAGTGATAATAGTGTTCATGGCAGTGTGTGGTATCAATTTCACCATCATCTACAATGTGGTGGTTCGTGGCAAGTTCAGTGAGTTCAAGCGCAGCGACACCCTTAAGTGGTATTTCTTTGTAATCATTTTCGGCTCGGTGGTGGTTTTCGCCCGCATCATTTATATGGGCTTTGTTGAGGAGTGGGACTATGCTTTGGTGCTTTCGGTGTTTGACACCATTTCAGCCATTACGTCAACAGGCTTTGCCACCTACGACTATGAGCATGAAGGCGAGTTTATCTTCTTTTTCTTGATGCTGCTTATGTTCTTTGGAGGTATGGCGGGTTCTACTGCCGGTGGTGCCAAGATTGACCGCTTTGTAGTGTTGCTGAAGAATATAAAGAACGAGTTGTATAAGGTGGTGCATAGCAATGCGGTGACATCAGTGCGACTTGACGGCAAGTCGGTGCCACATGTGATTGTTGAGAAGGTGCTGGCATTCCTGTCGATTTATGTGGCGGTGATGGTGTTTATGGCGGTGATTCTCACTTTGTTTGGCATGCCCGCCTTCGATGCGTTTTTTAATTCGCTGTCGGCTATAAGCAACATTGGCTTTGGCTATGGCGAGATGACGGGTGGCGACGACAAGTTTGCCATGATTCCTGATGTGTGCAAATGGCTGCTGGCAATAGAGATGATGATAGGCCGTCTTGAGGTGTTCACCGTTTTGGCGTTGCTAACCCCCAGTTTTTGGAAGAAAGATTGAAAAAATAAAAATAACGAGTATATTGTAGAATTGCCCTAACGAGGGTCTGAATGAAATGAAAAAATGAGTAAAGAGAGTCAAATGTTTGAGCACGTCGATACGTCGGCGATAAAGGAGCGCTCAAAGAAGAAACAAGAAGAGAAAAACAAGCGTCAAGAGATTGAGGAGGTTTCTGCTTGGAGGCGGTTCCTGAATTTCTTCAGTCATGATCGCACCCGCCTTGCCGGTGGTGTGATACTGATGATACTTGGAGTGTATTTGTTGATCACTTTCTTGTCGTTTGTACTTTTCTCTGGAGGTGCCGATCAGGGAAAGGTGTATAATGGCAATGTTATCAATAATGCAAAAGTTGAGATGACAGAGCAGCAGATGAAAACGGCTATTGACCCTGCTGAGGCAACACCAAAAGTGAAGAACCTGGGCGGGTCGATAGGCGCCGCCACTGCCGAGTTCTTCATCAAGAATGGTGTGGGTTATGCGGCATTTATTATCGTGGTTTGGTGTTTTGTCATAGGTCTTAGGATAATGCGCCGCCGTCGTGCCAATTTCTATCCTTACACTTTCACGTCGCTATATAGTATGCTCACCTTTTCGATGGTGGTTTCGGCATGCACGTTCTTTGCCGAATTCTCTTTTTTCAGGCCAGGTGGCGATTTGGGGCATTATGCTAACCAGTGGCTCTATGGTCTGGTGGGCATTCCAGGCATGATAGCTGTAAACCTCATCTTGTTGGTGTTGTGGATATTGATATGCTACCAACTTATTGTTGATGTTATAAATACTGTCAAGAAAGTTAGGAAGTTACGCATTTTACATAAAGGGAAGGATGCTAATGATGGCAACACTACTGAGATGACTGCCGAGTTGGGCGATTTCAAGGGCGATGAGCATAGTGAGACTGTGCCAATGCGCAGTCGCCATAATCAAGACAACAAGCAGGACTCCCCAGTTAATGATAAAAAGGAGCGCCGTGTTTCTCGCAAGTCAGGTCGTGGTGACAAAGAGCCTGATATGAAGATAGAGAAGTCCAAAGATATAGAACTTGCCAAGGGTATTACCAACCCTCATGACCCAACAGGTGAGTATATGCATTATCGTTTCCCGACTCTTGACCTGCTTGCCGACCTCAAGACTAATGTCGATAACGTTGATGTCGCAGAGCAAGAGGCCAACAAACGTCGCATTGTTGAGACGTTAGGACAATATGGCATTGCCATCAAGACCATTATCGCTCATGTGGGTCCCACAGTGACTCTCTTTGAGATAGTGCCTGAAGAAGGCGTGCGCATCAGCAAGATTCGCAACCTTGAGGACGATATAGCCTTGAGCTTGGCGGCTCTAGGCATACGCATCATCGCGCCAATGCCAGGCCGTGGAACTATTGGCATTGAGGTGCCTAATCATGACCCGCAGGTGGTGCCAATGCGTGAGGCTATCGCTTCGCGTGCATTCCAGGAGAGCAAGGCCGCGTTGCCTATGGTGCTTGGCAGCACTGTGAGCAACGATGTGTTTGTTGCCGACCTCACCAAGATGCCTCACTTGCTTGTGGCTGGTGCTACCGGACAAGGTAAATCGGTTGGACTTAATGCTATTATTGCCTCTTTACTCTATAAGAAAGGCCCAAGCGAACTGAAATTTGTGCTTGTTGACCCCAAGAAGGTGGAGTTCAGCCTCTATTCCTCGCTCGAGAAATACTTCTTTGCCAAGGTTGAAGGCGAGGATAAAGCCATCATTACCGATACAGCTAAAGTCGTGCAGACCCTTAACTCACTTGTTCAGGAGATGGAGAACCGCTACCTCGTGCTTGAGGAAGTGGGTGAGCGCAAGCTGGAAGACTACAACAAGCGTTGGCGCAAGGAACTGCGTCACAAGATGAATGAGAAGGGCGAGTTCTACCAGTATATGCCTTACATTGTGGTGATTGTAGATGAGTTCAGTGACCTGATTATGACCGCTGGCAAGGAGGTGGAGACACCCATTGTGCGCATCGCTCAAAAGGCTCGTGCCGTGGGTATCCACATGATTATCGCAACTCAAAGACCATCGTCTAATGTCATTACAGGTCTTATTAAGGCAAACTTCCCTGGTCGCATCGCATTCCGCGTGTCGCAGCTGGTTGACAGTCGCATTATCCTCGACCGTCCTGGTGCTCAGCAACTTATTGGCCGTGGTGACATGCTGTTCTCGGCTAATGGCGAGATAACTCGTCTGCAGTGTCCATTTATCGATACTCCCGAGATTGTAAACATCTGCTACTATATCAAGGAGCAGGAGGACGCTGATACTGAGGTGAGCCACGAGCAGCCTTACATCTTGCCCGACTATGAGGGTGAGACAGGTGGCGGATTTGACGCTAGCGGCATGTCGGCTGGTGGCGGTGCTAACGACCGCGATCCACTCTTTGAGGAGATTGCACGCCTGGTGGTACAAAAGGACATGGCATCGACTTCTTCGCTGCAGCGCAGCTACAACATTGGCTACAACCGTGCTGGACGCATTATGGACCAACTAGAGGCTGCTGGCATTGTGGGCCCCGCTAGTGGTGGCAAGCCCCGTAAGGTGCTAATGAGTCCTATGGAACTTGATCAGATGCTTTGATTGGTCCCATGCTCACATTTGCGGGAAACTTTAAACCTAACGCCTTCGTAATTGGTCTAAAGAAGAAAAAATGGATATGAGAAAAACAGTTTTATTGATATTATCATTGATAGTGATGGCTGCTACTGCCAGCGCGCAGTCGCCATCAAGTGTTGTTGACAAGGTACTTGGTGCGATGAAATCGAGTAACGCCATTAGTGCTAACTATGTGATGACGTCGTCGCAAGGCAATTCGAGTGGCACTCTGGTGATGAGCGGCAAGAAGTTCCGTCTCTTGGCCAATGATGTAAAGTGCTGGTATAACGGCACCACTATGTGGAGCTATTCCACTGCTACCGACGAAGTGAATATTACCACACCCACTGCCGCCGACCTCCAGATGACCAACCCATATAGCGTTGCGCAAAACTTCAAAAGCACCTATATTGTTTCGAAGGGAGGTAAGGGCAACGGCACCTACACTTTGCGTTTCACTCCAAAGAAAAAGAGCAATGTTAAGCACTTGCTGGTTACAGTCTCAACTACCACATGGCTTATCAGCAAGGCCGAGATAGTACAGACCAACGGCGCAAAAGCCACTATCACTATCAGCAACTACAACAAGAACGCCAGTGTTAACGCCAGCACCTTTGAGTTCAATAAAAGTCAAGTGCCTGCTGGTACCGAAGTTGTGGACTTGAGATGATGTTAGGTTGCTTGAGTTTCGTTGACAACGCAACATGCTGAACGATTGTTTACTAAAATAATTATATGGAAAAAGTTCAATGTTTGATAATCGGTTCGGGTCCTGCGGGATATACCGCTGCTATTTATACCGCCCGTGCCAATGTGAAAAATGTGCTCTTTGAGGGTCTGCAACCTGGCGGACAGTTGACAACCACTACAACCATCGAGAATTTCCCTGGTTTCCCAACGGGAGTAGAGGGGTATGATTTGATGATGAAGATGCGTGAGCAGGCGGTGAATGTGGGTGCCGACGTACGCTCTGGTTTTGTGAAAAGCGTAGATTTGAGCAAGCGTCCATTTGTTGCAACACTTGATGGCGGCGAAACCATTGAGGCCGACACCGTGATAGTAGCCACAGGAGCCTCGGCCAAATACCTTGGCCTTGACGACGAGAAGAAATATGCAGGTCAAGGTGTGTCGGCATGTGCCACTTGCGACGGCTTCTTCTACCGCAAGAAGGTGGTTGCCGTAGTGGGTGGTGGCGACACAGCCTGCGAGGAGGCTCACTACCTGAGTAACTTGGCGAGCAAGGTGTATATGATTGTTCGCAAGGACTATCTGCGCGCCAGTGCAGCCATGCAACAGCGTGTGATGGAGAAAGATAACATCGAAATTCTGTTCAATACCAACACTCTAGGCCTCTTTGGAGAGAATGGGGTAGAGGGAGCACACCTTATAAAATATAAAGGCACCGACAAGGAGGAGGCATTTGACATCGCTATCGATGGCTTTTTCCTTGCTATCGGCCATCAGCCAAATACTGCTTTCTTGGGCGGACAGCTTGAACTTGATGAACAAGGTTATATTGTGACCGATAAGGCCACTACTGCTACAAGTGTGGAGGGCGTGTTTGCCGCTGGCGACGTCGCTGATCCGCGTTACCGTCAGGCCGTGGCGGCAGCAGGTACCGGTTGCCGCGCAGCCCTTGATGTGGAGAAGTTTTTGGCGGCATTATAACAATTAAAAAGTGCGATTCTATTGAATATTGAAAAAAGTGGTCTGGAAGAATCCTTTCAGACCACTTTTTTATATTAATGTGAGAGGATAATGACTGCCGGGTTGTGGGCGATTTGGGCAGGGTTGGTGCCGAGGGCGCCTTCAGGGACTGCCATGCCATGTTTTGCATAGTGTTCTCTCCAATAGTCAAGGATGTGACCTTGCGCGTCATGGAACGACATGTTGATGAGCGGAAAAAGGCGCTGGCCCTTACTGTTAACGTAGCTCAGCTGCACGAGCTCGCTGCAATAAATCTCTTGTGTGTCAATCATGTAAAGGTCATCGTAGGGCTTTCCTAGATGCTCCATTGCATTACTCACGCTCTGGTCGATGCCACTGCGGTCGTGTAATCTTCCGATCAACATGCCACCTTTATTTAGTGTGCGCTCACTGAATTTCTCGAATGGGGTGAGAGTCACTCCCTCGTCGATTGCCTCGAGGGCATATAGCTTGCCGTCGACCCATGTGGCAATTGCCACATGATAGATGGGTAGGGCCGTGGTGTCGTGCACTGTTGCCTCGCTGATTGCTAGCCCCGTGGTTGAGCTATAAGCAAAGAGCAGGTCGCCCTCAAGCACCTCGTCATGTGCCTTGGCCAACAGTGAGATGGAAGCAAAGAGTAGTATTACTAATAGGTGTCTCATGAGTTCATGTTATAAAAACAAAAGCCCCTTCAAGACTTCTTCTCTTGCAGGGGCTTTCCACTTACGTCTGCGCGGTGCAAATAAGTGATTACTTGCGGATGCCAAGCTCCTTCTTGGCAATGATAGCACGGTAGCGGTTGATGTCGGTGCGGATAAGATAATCCAACAGACGACGACGCTTACCTACAAGCATCTTAAGTGCACGTTGAGTCGTATGATCCTTCTTGTTGACCTTCAAATGCTCGGTCAAGTGGGCAATACGGTATGAGAATAATGCTATCTGAGCTTCGGGTGAGCCAGTATCAGTATT
>JAEEGL015231205.1_pt1 | contig 21867 bp, 19 predicted proteins | sample 9134231 | NCBI WGS metagenome assembly JAEEGL01 (sample SAMN16246548, study PRJNA631951) | gut metagenome | biome: gut microbiome; feature: rumen; material: fiber-attached | host: Bos | place: Iran: Karaj | collected 2018-10 | reverse complement strand
TCAAACAGCTGATATTGGTGCTATAGTTGGTGTTTGTGTAAAAGTTATGAAGACACAAACTGGCGAAGTAATAATTAAATGTATTGAATATACACATTTAGTTAAAGCTTTAAGACCATTACCAGAAAAATTCCATGGTTTAACTGATATTGAAGAAAGATATAGAAGACGTTATGTTGATTTAATAATGAATGAAGAATCTAAGAAAGCAGCTTTAATGAGACCACGTATTATTAGATGTATTCAAAATTTCTTAGATAATCAAGGATTTGTTGAAGTAGAAACTCCAATATTAACAACTTTATTAACTGGAGCATCAGCAAGACCATTTACAACTCATCATAATACACAAGATTTAGACATGTATTTAAGAATTGCTCTTGAATTAAATCTAAAGAGATTGTTAGTTGGTGGTTTAGAAAGAGTTTATGAAATAGGTAGAACTTTCAGAAATGAAGGTATGGATCCTATGCATAATCCTGAATTTACAATGATGGAAGTTTATCAAGCATATTCTGACTTACAAGGTATGATGGATTTAACTGAAAATATGTATAAGACAATTGCAAATGAAGTTTGTGGTAAAACAACATTCCATTTCTTAGGACATGATATTGATCTAGCTGGAGAATGGAAAAGAGTTTCTATGACTGATGCTATTAAAGAAAAGACAGGAATTGATTTTAAGGCAATTACTGATTTAGATGAATGTTTAAAATTAGCAGAAGAACATGGAATTGAATTAGAAGAACATGAAAAACAATTTGGTCATATTGTTAATAAATTCTTTGAAAAGTATGTTGAAGAAACTTTAATTGAACCAACATTCTTATATGGACATCCAATTGAGATATCTCCATTAACAAAGAAAGATCCAGAAGATGGAAGATTTACTCAAAGATTTGAGTTGTTCATTTCAGGACATGAATGTGCTAATGCATATACTGAGTTAAATGATCCAATTGATCAATTAGAAAGATTCGAAGCTCAATTAGCTGAAAAGGATATGGGTAATGAAGAAGCTAATGATATCGATATGGATTTCATTGAAGCATTAGAATATGGTATGCCTCCTGCTGGTGGAATTGGTTATGGAATTGATAGATTAGTTATGTTATTTACTGAACAAGAATCTATTAGAGATGTAATTTTATTCCCAACAATGAAAGAAAGAAAATAAGAACTTCTAAAGTTCTTTTTTTGTGTTAAAATAATATTAGGTGATAAGAATGGATGAGAAAAGGGAGTTAACTGAAAAAGAGAAAAACAGACTCGAAAAGGTTAATAAAATAATAGATGATTATAAAAAAGATGGTTATGAAAAAGTTGATCTTACTGTTTCAACGACAAAAGCTAATGCCTTTGCACTTGTTATGGCCGCACCTTTAATGATTATATTCATAGCTATATATTTTATAATTTATGGTAAAAGTGGAATTCCTGATAGTGAAATAGGAATGAATGGACTTTGGTTAATATTAGGATTTGTTGTTTCCATTGTTGTTCATGAATTGATTCATGGTATTACATTTAGTATCTTTGCTAAGAATCACTGGAAAGATATAGATTTTGGCATGGTATGGGTAACATTGACTCCTTATTGTACTTGTATTTCTCCAGTACGTAAGGGTGGTTATTTATTAGCTTTATTAATGCCTTGTATTACTCTAGGGATTATTCCATCAATAGTAGCTGTTGCTATAAAGAGTATGCCTTTATTAATATATGGACTTTTAATGATTTTAGCTGCTGGTGGAGATTTACTAATATGTTATTTAATTATAAAGAATAAAGCCAAAAAGAAAGATGTTATTTATTTAGATCATCCAACTGAATGTGGCGTATTGAAATTTGAGAAATAGGAGTGGAAAATATGAAATTAGTTGAAAAGAAATGTCCAAATTGTGGAGGAGATTTAAAATTTGGTATTAATGATAAAGAAACAAAATGTGAATATTGTAATAAGGCATATGAAATAGAAAGAGAAAATGATGATAAAGAAGAGTTATTTAATGCTGATAACTATAAGTTTATAGAAGAAGGCGCTGAAGCAGCTAAAGCAGTTGTAGTAGGTTTTGCTGCTGCTCAAATGATTCCAATCTTTATTTTTGCTATTTTCTTTATTATGATAGTTGTATTTGGTATTTTCTTTGGTTTTAGACAAACTGGTAGTAATAGAGTAAATGATAAAGAAAAGGTAGTCCAAAAAGTTGAAGAAAGTGATAGAGAAAAACTAAAAAAGGAAAATTATGTTCTTGAATTAAAGAATTTAGAAGAAAAAGATTTAACTGAAATTCATAATAGTACTACTAGTACTTTAAATACAACTATAAAGAGACATGAAACATTTACTTATTCTCATGGTAGTTATTCATATGTTGGAATGTATTTTATTTTAAGTCCAACTGGTAATACACTTTATGATGTTTATAAAATAACATTTAATATTGATGGTACTGATAAAGAATATTATTCAGCAGTTAAGTATGGTAACATCAAGAAAATAGATGGTAAATTAGTAGCAAATTTAGACGGTTTTGAGATTAATCCATATGCTACTAGTGGCAGAAAGAGTGTTTTAGGATATGAAAGCTGCCAAGAACTATTCAACAAGAATATTCGTGGAAGATTGGAGAACTCAACACTAGAAGTTAGTGGAGATGTTTATAATGATTAAACTAGTTAAAAACTAGTTTTTTTCTTTTATTTAGGGTGGTTATGCGTTATAATTTTAGATAGGGAGGTAAAATATGAAAAAGAGAAGCGATAAGATAGTTATGCTACTACTTATTCTACTAGCTTTTGCTGTATTATCATGGATAATTCCAGGTGGATCATTCGTTGATGGAGCTTATCAAGAAACAGCAGCATCAAGAGCTGGAATCTTTGACTTTTTCTTATTAATATATTCTGCTTTTTACTATAAGATACCAGATGTATTCTTTATTCTTATGGTTGGTGGAACATATAGTGTTTTAGCAAAAACAAAGATGTATAGAAAATTAGTAGATAAAACTGCTGAATTTATAGAAGGGAAAGAAATTTGGGCTATACTTGTATATACATTAGTTACTGGTGTATTTGCATCTCTAACATCTAACTTAATGGTTATTTTTGCATTAGTACCTTTTGTAGTAACTGTTATGTTAAAGAACGGGTATAGTAGATTAACTGCAATTGCAATGGCCTTTGGTGGAATGTTTATTGGTTTCTTTGGAAACACATTTGGAACATATGGTTTAGAAAGATTTGCTAATCATACAGGCTTAGAATTTGGTTCAATTTGGGGTGTTAAAATTGTATTATTCGTTATTACCTATGCTTTATACAACCTATTTGCTTGCTTACATATTAAGAACAATGATGGTAATAAAGATGAAACTGAATATGACTTATTTAGTACTGAAGAATTAGAAGAACCAAAAGGTAAAAAATCTAAAGTTGCTTTATGGCCAATAATAACAGTTAGTGTAATTGTAATTGTTATATGTGTTTTAGGATATATTAATTGGGAAACTAGTTTTGGTGTCACTGTATTTAATGAATTCCATACTAAGTTTAGCCAAGCAACTATGGTTAAACAAGTTCCAATATTAAGTTCTATACTTGGTACCCATTTTACAGCATTTGGTACTTGGATTGATTTATTAACAGTTGCATTCTTAATGTTTGTTGGTATTGTAATTCTAGCCTTAGTTGAAAAGATTAGTGTAGAAAACTTTATTAAGTTGTATAGCAATGGTATTAAAAAAATATTTAAAGTAGCCTTCATTTATGGATTAGCATTTACTGTATTATTTGCATTTACAATGTATCCTTGGGGTGTAACAATAATCAATACAGTTCTTGGTAATGGTAAGTTCAATATATTTACTGTATTCATCATGGGCTTATTAGCTACAATATTTATAGGTGATATTGACTTTATTGGTGAAGTTCTTGGAACATTATTTGCGTTATTGTTTGTTGATTATTTAGCACCTGCTGTATTGATATTACATACAGGTGAAGCATTAGCTTTATTAATTGCTCCAACAAGTTTCCTATTGCTTACAGCTCTAACTTATTTGGATATTCCTTATAAGGAATGGATGAAGTATATTTGGAAGTTTGCAGTATCAATTACATTAGCAAGTATATTATTCTTTGTAATAGTACTTTATATGTAAAAAGAAGGAGTCATTTCTTCTTTTTTATTTTGGTTAAAAGTGATAAAATATAAGCACTTGAAGAAATAATTGGAAGGTGGAAATTGATATGAAAATATTTAATACTTTAAGTGGAAAAATCGATGAGTTTAAAACAATGGAGGACAACAAGATTAATATGTATGTCTGTGGTCCAACGGTTTATAGTTATGCTCACGTTGGTAATATGTGTCCAGTTATTATCTTCGATATGGTATATAGATATTTTAAGTATGCCGGTTATGATATAAAGTATGCTAGTAACTTTACTGATGTAGATGATAAGATCATTAAAGCTGCAGCTGAAGCTGGAATTACAGAAAAAGAATTAACGGATAAATATATTAAAATTTATTTGGATGATGTTAAAGCATTGAATTGCTTAGACATTGATTATCGTCCTCGTGTTACTGAAACAATGGATGAAATAATTGCTTACATTAAAGATTTAATGGATAAAGGTTATGCTTATCAAGCTGGTGATGATGTTTACTTTAGAGTTGGCAAAATTAAAGATTATGGTAAATTAAGTGGTCAAGTAGTAGATGACTTAGATTATGGAAATAGAATAGATGTTTCTGAAAATAAAGAAAATCCATATGACTTTGTTTTATGGAAGAAAACTAAGGAAGGTATTACTTGGGATAGCCCTTTTGGTAAAGGAAGACCTGGATGGCACACAGAGTGTGTTGTTATGATTAATAAATTATTTGGTGATAAAATTGATATCCATGGTGGTGGAGTTGATTTGAAGTTCCCTCATCATGAAAACGAAATGGCTCAAAGTGAAGCTCAAGCTGGTACATGCTTAGCAAACTATTGGATGCATAATGGTCACGTAATGGTTAATGGTGTTAAGATGAGTAAATCTTTAGGAAACTTTATTACTGCTCATGAACTATTGGAAAAGCATCCAGCAAATGTAATCAGATTAAGTATCTTAAAAACTAATTATCGTATGCCATTTGATTTTACTGATCGTTTATTTGAAGAATGTGAAGCTATTGATGATAAAGTTAGAAATGCATTAAAACAAGCTAATCTAGAGATTCAATTAAAAGCTATTAAAACAGGTAATTTAAAGAGAGATCCTAAAATAGATGAAATAATGGAAGATGATTTCAATACATCTAATTTAGTAACTTATTTATTAGATTTAGTAAAAGAATTAAATAATAAGATTAGACAAAAAGAAGATTTTGTTGATACTTATGACAAGATTGGTTTAATAAATTATATTCTTGGTTTAAAATATGAATTTACAACATTATCTGATGAAGATAAAGAAACATATAATAAATGGTTAGAATATCGTAATAATAAAGATTTTGAAAATGCTGATAAAATGAGAAATATCCTAATTGAGAGAAAGATTATTTAGGTGATTTATATGGAATATATTGCATTATATTTATTAATATTAATTATTCCTACTATTGCATCATTAAATATTAACTCAACATATAAAAGATATAAGCAAGAGAAGAATAAAAGTAAATTAAGTGGCTTTGAAGTAGCAAGAAAAATATTAGATGAGAATGGTTTAGAGAAGATGTACATTGTGGAAGTACAAGGAGACTTAACTGATCATTATGATCCTTCACAAAAGGTTGTAAGATTATCAACTGATATTTTCCATGGTGAAACCATTGCTGCAGCCGCAGTAGCCGCTCATGAATGCGGACACGCTATGCAAGATAAAGACAATTATGCTTTAATGCGCATTAGGGCATCTTTAGTACCAGTTGTTAATTTAGTTACTTATATTTCTTATATTGTGTTTCTTATTTCAATGTTTTTTCAATTATTTGATTTAATGCCAATAGCTTTTGTATCTGTTTTAATTAGTTTGGTATTCCAGTTGGTTACCTTACCAGTAGAATTTGATGCTAGTAAAAGAGCATTAGTTCAATTGAAAAAGTTGGAATTAGTAGATAAAAAAGAACATGAAGGAACCCAAAAAATGTTAAGAGCAGCGGCTTTAACATATGTTGCTTCAGTTGTTTCATCTGTTTTAAACCTATTAAGAATTGCTTTAATGCTTAATGGTAGACAGAATGGTAGACGTAGATAAAAGACTTTTAAAGTCTTTTTTTATTGTTTATGTTATAATGAATTTAGAGTAGTGGTGATAATATGTTAGTTGTAGAAAAGAAAAAGCATGATGAAACAAATATGTATTATGGTGTAGACCTTAATGATAAGAAAGCTGTAGAAAAAGAATTTAGAAGAAGAAATAATATTCATAGATTAGTTACTTTGGTCGCTATTCTTTTGATACTTGCTTTAGGTGTAGTATTTGCTGATTTCTGTCGTGTTAATTATATGGGTGGAAGACCAGTATTTGCTAAATATTCAAAAGTAAAAAATGGTACTTTGTTTGAAGGTTTAGGATATAGTGTTTTATATTGTACAAACGGTGAAAGATATGTTGGTGCAGTATTATACAATGACTGTGAATCTATAGATCCAGATAGTAATTCATTTAAAGAAGTATTAGCTAGATCAATTAGATTATATGCTGAAGGAGCAAAACTATCTAAGAAGGGATCTATTGATGAAATAATTATCCATGAGTTTTACGCTGATGAGGAATTAAGTATTGATAATGAAACTATCGAAGATAAGATTAAAAAAGATGCTGAAAAAAAGACTTCTTTAATTAATCCAAATCCTGAGAAGACTAAAGATAAGGATGACGTATTATTATATTATGATTACTATGTAGATTTTGAAGTTAAATGTAAAAAAGGCGATAACTGTTTAAATCTAGAAAAGGACTTTGAAGATCCATCTCATCTTAAAGTAATTGTTAGATTTGACTGGTTTAATGATATAGTTCAAATCTTATATTCAAAAACAACTGGTGAACATGCTAAGATTATGGGCGCTGAGTATTCTGAAAAAGTTAAGAATTATTTTGTATCTGATGGTAAAGCTACAGAAGATAATATCAAGAGTATTGAAATTACATTCTTAGATACTAAAGGTAAAGGTAAGTTTAGAGGTACTTCTTATGCTGAATCATACTTAATTAGAGTTGATTATAGATGTTTAGATGATGGAAATGCTTGTATTACTCCATATGATAAAGAAGATGAAGAAGGCGATTTTTCTAACTTATCATTTAGAGCTTCTATGTTCTTAGATGGTGAAGGAAATATCATTTCAATGGGACCAAAAGAATATTTTGATTTATAGACCTTTTGAGGTCTTTTTCTTTGGTATAAAAATGTGGTATATTATAGTAGGTGATACTATGAATAGTGAAGCAAGCTTTGTATATAAAAAAGATTTTATTGATAAGTTATTTACTTTTTCTCTTTCATATGTAAATAAATATTCTTCATTTATTTATGAAGGTTTGGATAATACTTGGAATTTATATATTCATAGTCAACAAAGCGCAACTAAGAGAAAGAGATATCATGATAAGTTAGTAAAAGATATTGAAAAATTATCAACTATTGAAGGTCGTAAGAGTAGTTACTACGATTACAGTTTAATTGCTGATGATATAAGAAATTGCATTGACAGTATGGAATTTAAAGCTAGTGCAAGATTTGTTAAAGATTTAATGCAAGAGATTTATTACATAGGTAGTTTGTCACAGTTATTATTATTTTTACTAGATAAGAATGATGAGATAGATCGAAAAATTATTAAAAAAGAAATAAAAAAACTAAAAGAAGATAAGATTTTATTACCACAAAAGATGGTAGTAAAAAAGCAAACTATTTCATATGTTGTTGATAAGAACGGTTATATCTATTCAAACTTAGCTAAAGATAAGAATACTTTAGTTTTTGATAAGAAATCTTTCCAATATGAAAATAAATTATTTGATGAAGCTGTTAGTGAAGATAAAGAATTATTAATGATAATACCTAATGATGTAGAAGGTAAAATATCTCCATATGAGAAGAAGAGAAGAATCTATATTCAAACAATGTTAGATCTAATTAAGAGAATTAATAAACTAGCAAGTAAGAAAATAGATATAACTCATCCAGTAGAACAATACTATTATTGTAGTAAGACTCTAGTTGATAATCTTTATAAAGAAATTTGTGACTTGGGTGAAAAGAAAAGTGTTCTTAATTTATTGTTAAATGAAACAATAAAAGCTTATGGATGTGAAAGAATGCTTAGGGAATATGAGCATGTATCTATTAGATTTATAGATAAGATGAAAGAGTTAGATACATATTCATCTGATGAGCTTTATAATACTTCATTAGTAACACGTGAAAAGGGAAGTTATTTCTGTTTTAGAAATATAGAATATCCTATTCCTTTATTAAAAGATATTTATAAAGTATTAAATGATAAATTGATTCTTAGTGTTAATATTAACTATAAGGAATATTTTAGTAATTTAGAGAATACTTTAGATAGATTTACAAAGTATATGGATGAAGAAGAAATAGTTCGTTTATATAGTGAATTTAAAGATGTAATATTCAAAAAGAGTAAATATAGTTCGACTGTTATGAATGAAAAGTATATTCAATTACAAATGGTTGTATCGAAGATTATTAGTAAAAAAATGAATATTTCAATCGAAAATGCAACAAATAATTATTTAAATGAAGAAGTTGTATATAAATAGGTGATAAAAGTCACCTTTTTTTATGATATAATTTTATTGAGGGGATTATTATGGTTGATGATCAATACTTAGTAGACTTTGATGGCGTCATATTAGATTCTCAAGAACGCTTTATGCGCGATATGAAAGATAATCGCGATTTATATGCGTGGATTGAATATTTATCATCAATCGAATGGCATAGATTCTTAAGAGAATGTCAGCCGATAGATGATTCCTTAGACGTTTTAAGAGAATTACAAAGATTAAAAAAATTAAAAGGAATTCTTACTAGAATTCATGCATTCCTTGAAGGCAAAGAAAAATGTCTTTATATGAGAGAATCAGGAATACTTGTTCCGGTCTTATATGTTTTACCAGAGCAAAAGAAAAGTCAGGTTATTACACCTAATAAAGGCTTAACTTTAGTAGATGATGACCCTAACAATTGTCAAGATTGGGAGCTAGCTGGGGGTACAGCATTAAGGTTTGATCCACATTATTCCGGTGATGATAAAAAAACTATAAAAAGTTTGAAACAATTGCTTTAATACTTCAATGTTATATGTTATAATGATGAAGGTAGGGTAGTTGGTAAATATGAAAAAATTTGGTAATTTTACAATTTACAACACAATTTAGGTAGTACTCGGAGTGCCACCTATTTTTTAATGGAGGAATTATGAAATTTAGTGAAGAAACAGTCAAGAAGTTTTTAGCATTAATCGCTAAAGAAAAAACTCTTTCAGCAGTTTGCGCTGAGATGGGCATGAGAGAATATGAGGTGCTTGGATTAGTAAATCATATTAAAGGCCTTGGAATTAATATTGCCATGCGTAAAGCTTTTGATGATATATCAATGATTTACATGGGTGATGTAGAATTCCACGAAAAGAATACTTATAGTTTTACTACGGATGAGTATGATGAATTTAAGTTCATTGCTATTGCTGATACAAGATTAGGATCTAAGTCTCAACAATTATCAATCCTTAATGATATTTATCAAAAAGGTCATGAGATGGGATTTAATAATGTTATTTTATGTGGAAATATTTCTGCAGGTTTATATCCAATAACAGATATTTATGCTGAAACTAATTTCCGTGATGACACATATGGTCAGATAGATTATATTGTTAGTCATTATCCAAGAGTTGAAGGAATGAAAACATACTTTATTACTGGTAAAGTTGATGATAAACATTTAAAACAAGAGAAAATTAATATTGGTAAAAAAATAGCTGATGCCAGAGAAGATATGATATATCTTGGTGAAAACTCTTGTGACATTATGATAGATAAAGCCGTAATGCAAGTAATGACTAGTAAGTTAGGTAAGACATATACTGTTTCTTATCGTCCTCAACAACAAATAGATTCATATAGAAGTGAGGATAAACCAGATATATTGTTATATGGTGGTTTATTACAAATGGAAAAATTCTCATACAGAAATGTTAAATGTATTTCTGTTCCAAGTGTTGTAGCTACGACTAAAGAAATGAATGATAAAAGGTACCAAAATACAGTTGGTGCTTGGTATATAACTATCAGAACAAATAAAAAAGGATTACTAGAAAGCGTAAGTGCTGTTAGTTCTCCATATTATTTAACAGCTAAAGATGATTATTTAAAAGCTAAACCATTAAAGGTTAGTGATGATGTTAAGAGATTAACAAAAGCACCTAAGAAAGGAGAACAATAGTTATATGGAAAATCAAGATACAAGTTTAACATATATTAATAAACTATTTAGATATATGAAAAATGATATGTCTGTTGAGACATTCATGCAAAAATTTCAAATTAATAATGCTGAATTAAATGGAATCATGGAATTGTGTAAGCTTTATGGAAAAGATATAACTATCGTTCCACAAGGAGATACTTTAGTATTTAAAAAGAATTCAGCAAGAATTCCTACAACTAGTAAACTAAGTATTGATGATGAAAGATTAGTACATAGTGAAATATGTGTTGTTTCTGATACACATTTTGGTAATATCCATAATCAATTACATCTATTAAATGATGTTTATCAAGAAGCTTATAACAGAGGTATTACAACTGTTCTACACGTTGGTGATGTGGTAGACGGTAATTATCCAAATCGTCCAGAAAATCCAAGACAACAATTCTTACATGGATTCGATGAACAAGCTGGATATGTTGCTGATATGTATCCAGAGATAGATGGTATGACTACTTATTATATTTTAGGTAGCCATGATGAAACTCACTATAAGAATGGTCAAGCTACATTAAATAATTGGTTAGCTAGATGTCGTAAAGACATGGTCTTCTTAGGACAAGATACTGGAGAAATAATGATTGACAAAGTTAAAGTTGTTTTAGATCATCCAGGTGGAGGATCTGCTCAATCAGTATCATATAAACCACAAAAGAGAATTGAAATATTAGAATCACATTTAAAACCAAAAATTCTTTTAATTGGACATTATCATAAGAGCTATGCATTTAGTTATCGTAATGTTCAATGCGTAGAAGTACCTGCTTTATGTGATAAGACTCAGTTCCAACAAAAACAAGGATTATCTAATGCTTTAGGAGCTTATTTCTTAGATATTTATTCTGATAAAGATGGTAATATCCAATATTTTGAACCAGAAGAAGTATTATATGGTAAAGAAGATATTTGGGATGAACCAGGTAAAGATAAGAAGAAGGTTAAAAAATTAGAAATCCGTAATGGTAGATATTAAAAAGAACTTTCAAAGTTCTTTTTTTGTGTTTATAATAAAGATGAGGGTATTATGAATAAAGAAGAAATTTGGAATAAATTGGAATCTTTAGATTTGGATAAAGATGAATATATTATTATTAGTGGTGCTAGTTTAGTTGTTCATGGTTTATTAGATAAAACTAGTGATATTGATTTATCTTGTAGTAAAGAATTCTATGAACAAGTAGACTGGAAAAGTAAAGACGGTTTATTTGATACGACAATCAAATACAAAGATGTATTTGAGATAGGTCCAAATTTCTATTGGTTAGATGATATTGATGTTATTAATGGCTTTCGATTTATGGGTTTAAAGAATTGTCTAAAATTAAAATTGAAAGAAAATAAAGAAAAAGATAAAGATGTAATTAAAAAACTCCAAAAAATAGTTGGGAAAGAGGATTAGCTATGGATGAACAATTGAAAGAAAAAACTAAAGTTAGTGAACAACTTGGTGATAGAGCTTTAGAATTATTAGAATTACCTTATGTTGTTTTTAAGTATGGTGATATTGATTTCTTTGGTAAAGAGGATATTGATGTTATGCAAGAATGGTATAGAAATGACTTAAGTAATGATGAATATTTTGAAGATGAGCTTGGTAGTGAGTATGTAATTATTGGTGTTGATTCAGCTGGTACCGGTGCTAAAGTAGATTTATTTGTTATTAAAACTAACGAACCTAACTATCCTGTTTATTGGTTAAATAATGATGGTGAAGACTGGAAACAACCAACATTAATATGTAATAGTTTGGAAAATTTTAATACGATTATTAGAATGTTAAAGGATTATCAAAATTATTTAGATGTTGGAACTTTAACAATCGATATGAGGAATGATTTAGTTAGTCGTATGGCTAATATAATGCAAACTAATAGTATTAGTAATTATTGGAATAATCTTTTAAATGCATGTATTGAAAATGTATAACAAGGCTTAATAGTGCCTTGTTTTTTAATGTTTAAAATGATAGAATTAATAGCGAATAAAAGTTTGCTACAGAAAGGAGATGATTCTATGTTTAAGATTCATTCAAATTATGAACCTTCTGGTGATCAACCTAAAGCTATTAAAGAATTAGTAGAAGGCTTAAAGGAAGGTAAACACGAACAAGTCTTGTTAGGAGCTACTGGTACAGGTAAAACTTTTACAATAGCTAATGTTATTCAAGAAGTTAATAAACCCACTTTAGTATTAGCACATAATAAAACTTTAGCTGGTCAATTATATAGTGAATTTAAAGAATTATTTCCAGAAAATCATGTAGAGTATTTTGTTTCTTATTATGATTATTATCAACCAGAAGCATATGTACCACAAAGTGATACTTATATTGAAAAGGATGCTTCTATTAATGATGAAATAGATGAGTTAAGACATAGTGCTACTAGTGCATTAATAAATTACCGTGATGTTATAGTTGTAGCTTCAGTTTCTTGTATTTATGGTATTGGCGATAAAGAAGAATACGAGAAGATGATGTTAACTATTAATGTCGGGGATACTATTAATAGAAATGAAATCTTAAATAAGTTGGTAGATATGACTTATGAACGTAGTGATTTAGATTTCCATAGAGGAACTTTTAGAGTTAGAGGAGATTCTATTGATATTATTCCGGTTAATGAAAAGAGTTATGGAATAAAAATAGAACTGTTTGGTGATGAAGTAGATCGTATAGTTACTTTTGACCCTCTTACAGGTGTTGTAATTGAGAGTAAAAAGACGATTAGTATATTTCCTGCTTCCCACTTCGTAACTGGCTCAGACAAGCTTAAAATAGCTATAGAGCGAATTGAAAAAGAATTAGAAGAAAGATTAGAAGAGTTACATAGTCAAAATAAATTATTAGAAGAACAAAGACTTCGTGAAAGAACTAATTATGATTTAGAAATGTTAAAGGAAACAGGTTTTTGTTCAGGTATTGAAAACTATTCAAGACATCTAGCATTAAGAGGACCAGGAGAAACTCCTTGTTGTTTAATGGATTTCTTCCCTGAAGACTTCTTATTAGTAGTAGATGAATCGCACGTAACACTTCCACAAGTTAGAGGAATGTATAACGGGGATAGAATGCGTAAGCAAACATTAGTTGATTATGGTTTTAGATTACCTAGTGCTTTAGATAACCGTCCACTTAAGTATGACGAATTTAATAGTAAGATAAATCAAGCCATTTATATTAGCGCTACTCCTGGTGATTATGAAATGGAACAAGTTAATCAACAATATGTTGAGCAAATCATTAGACCTACGGGATTACTTGATCCTACTGTGGAAGTAAGACCTACCGAAGGTCAAATCGATGACATTATTAATGAAATAGATCGAGTTAAGAATAATGGTGAAAGAGTTTTAATTACAACTTTAACTATTCGTATGGCTGAAGAATTAACTAACTATTTAAAAGATGTTGGAATAAAGGTTGCTTATCTACATAGTGAAGTTAAGACTTTGGATAGATTAAGAATTATTCAAGAATTAAGAATGGGTAAATACGATGTATTAGTAGGTATTAACCTATTAAGAGAAGGTTTAGATATACCAGAAGTAAGTTTAATTTGTATCATGGATGCTGATAAACAAGGATTCTTAAGAAATAGTAGAAGTTTAATTCAAACAATAGGTAGAGCTGCTCGTAATAGTAATGGTCATGTTATTATGTATGCTGATACTATTAGTGAAGGAATGGATATTGCTATTAAAGAAACAAAAAGAAGACGTAGTATTCAAGAAGCTTATAACGAAGAACATGGTATTGTTCCAAAGACAATTATTAAAGAAATAAGAGAAGTAGTAAGTAACGTAGTAGATGAGAAGACTGGTGAAGTTAAGTCACAAGATAAGATGAGCCCTAAAGAAAGAAGAGACTTAATGATTAAGGTTGAAAACGAAATGAAAGAAGCTGCTAAGAAACTTGATTTCGAAAGAGCTATGGAACTTAGAGATATCTTATTTGAACTTAAAAGCGAATAAAAAAGAACTATATTATAAGTTCTTTTTTTATGATATACTTATATAGAATAAGGGGTGGTTATATGCAAACAACTTATATTTTCGGTCATAAAGTTCCTGATACTGATTCTGTCTGTGCAAGTATAGCACTTTCTTATTTAAAGAACAGATTGGGATATAAGTGTGAACCACGTGTTTTAGGTGATATTAACAAAGAAACTAAATTTGTTCTAGATTATTTCGGTTTCAAGGTACCGGAATTTTTGGATGATGTAAGAGTTCAAATTAAGAATATGAGCTACCACAAAGGTGTTATGGTAGATGAATATGAATCTATTTATTCTGCATATAAACATATTATGGATATGGGTGTAACTGGTTTACCTTTAGTTAATACAAATAAGAAATTAACTGGATATGTAAATGTTAAAGAAATATCTAAGTATTTGATTGAAGGAGATATCAATCATTTAAGGACTTCTTATTATAATATTTTAAATACTTTAGAAGGAGAAGAAATTGTAAGAGTAGATGAAGAGATTGAGGGTAAAATCTTGGCAGCTGCTTATAAGAGTGAAACTTTCTTAAGTAGAGTACAATTAACTAGAGATAATATTTTGATAGTTAGTGATCGTATTCAAATTCAAGAATATGCTATTAATTCTGGTATTAAGTTAATGGTTGTAGTTAATAAAGCTCCTATACCTGATTATTTAATTGAAGAAGCTAGAAAGAAAAATGTAAATATTATTAGAACTGCTTATGGTGTTTATAAAACTGCCAATATGATTAAATTATGTAATTATATTGGTGTTGTAAATGTTATAACTGATCCGGTTTCTTTTACACCTAATGACTATCGTAGTGATTTTATAGAAATTAGTTCAAAGACAGCTCATACTAACTATCCAATTGTTAATAAAAAAGGCGTTTGTTTAGGAATGTTAAAGTTGATAGATGCTAATAACTTTGAAAGAAAACAAGTTATATTAGTAGATCATAATCAACCATCACAAAGTGTTGATGGCCTTGAAGAAGCTGATATTTTAGAAGTTATTGATCATCATAATTTAGGTACATTAGGTACTAATATTCCTATAAGCTTTAGAAGTATGCCTGTAGGAAGTACATGCACTATTTTATATAGATTATTTAGAGAAGCTCATGAAGTAATACCAGCAAATATAGCAGGAATTATGTTAGCTTCAATATTATCAGATACTTTACTATTTAAATCTCCAACTACAACAGACTTGGATAGAGAAGTAGGAGAAAAACTAGCTGGTATTGCTGGTATTGGTATTGAAGAATTTGGCTTTAAGATGTTTAAAGCAGCTAGTAGTGTTAGTGGATTATCAGTTGATGATATTATTCATTATGATATGAAGACATTTAAATTTGATAATTCTAATTTAGCTATTGGTCAAGTACTTACTTTGGATTTTGATGAAATTCAAAGAAGAAGTGCTGAATTAATAAAAGGTTTAAATAATATGTGCGAATATGGTAATTACAAAGTAGCTATATTATTTATTACAGATATTATTAAGAATGGATCTTATGTTTTCTATAATGAAGGTAGTAGGTCTCTATTAGAAGAGGCTTATGGAATAGATAACATTAACCAAGGTATGTATATGGAAGGGGTTGTTTCACGTAAGAAACAGATGTTACCTCCTTTACTAGAACTAGACGAAAGAAGATAATAATCTTCTTTTTTTATGATAAAATAAAGATAGGTGATAATATGAAAGCACTTGTTACTGGAGCTTCCTCTGGTATTGGCCGTGATATGGCAATATATTTGGGAGAACTTGGTTATGATGTAATACTAGTAAGTCGTGATGAAAATAGACTTAAAGAGACAGCTAAAGAGATAAAGACTAATGTAACAATCTATCCTTGTGACTTAACTGGACGCGATAATTGTTTTAAGTTATATGATAACTTTAAAGATGAAGATATTGATTTAGTAGTTAATGGAGCAGGTTTTGGTTTGTTTGGAAATACTTGGGAAACAGACATTAACAAAGAAATGAAAATGATAGATGTTAATGTTAATGCCTTGCACATTCTAACTAAATTGTTTTTACAAGATATGGTTAAGAAAGACAAAGGTCGTATCTTAAATATTGCTAGTAGTGCTGGATTTTTAGCAGGACCTTATTTAAATACTTATTATGCTACTAAGAACTATGCTTTAAAATGGACAGAAGGTATTTATGAAGAACTAAGAAGAGCTAAGAGTAATGTTCATGTTAGTTGTTTATGTCCTGGACCAGTAGATACTAATTTTAATAAAGTTGCTGGTGGTTCATTTACCGTTAAAGCACTAGATAGCAAGTATGTTGCTAGATATGGAATTGATAAATGTTTAAAGAATAAGTTAGTAATAATACCAGGATTTGGTGTTAGATGTGGAATTTTCTTTAGTAAATTCTTACCTACTAAGTTAGCTTTAAAGGTTGTTTATAATATTCAAAAAGGGAAGGTGAAGTAATGTTTGGTTATGCTTTAAAAAATTTACCAGCGAAATATGTATATGCTGGATATAGTGTTCGTAAAAGTGTTACTGTTTTAACAAAAGAAGTAGATGGCCAAGTAGTTTACGATACATTCTTATATACATACTTAGATAATTATTTATCTTTCTATTTATTAATGGATTCTGGTAAATATAAATCTGTTGAAAAAAACATAGAAGTTCCAGAAGCTACTGCTGAAGATATAATGAGTAAGCATTTAGGAAGAGGAAAAGTAGTAGAAGTTGAAGAAGAATACAATAAAGATCAAATAGTAGGTGTCTTTGGCGTTAGAGATATTCAAACATTAATGAAACAAGTTGATGAAATGAAGAAAAAAGATGAAACTCATGATATCAGTTTGGAAGCTATGTTAGATATAAAGTCTCAATATATGGGCCTTGAAATAACAGGAGTTATCAATAGTTTTAATAATTTATTAAAATATCCTAAAGCTGCAATAACAATTCCAGCAATTAAAAATTCACCAGAAGATACATTTGAATCTATTATTGGTGATGAGATAGATTTCTTCGATTTAGTTTCTAATAAGGATGCTGATACTATTGTTAGAGATTTAAAACTATTAGCTGATAACTTAGATGGTATTGGTAACGTTAAAGAAGGAAAAGAAATTGTTATTACTAAAGGTACTGAAGAAACAGCTGGTACATTAGAAATTAAAGAACAAGAAGATGATAACTATAGAGGTACATTAGTAATGCCAAATAGTTTTGAAGATAAAAAATAAGACCTTATTTAAGGTCTTTCTTTTTGATCATTTCACTATACCAAATCAAATCTTTTCTTTGATAATTATTTAATTGGGCATAGTTATTAAGTAATTCATTTTGTTGTTCATCTACTATTGAATTAATTCTTTCTTCAAAGGGAGCATCATTATCAGTACATTCTAAAATATAATCGACGGTTGTATTGAGAAATTTAGCCATCTTTTTTAAATATTCAATCCTGATGCTAGTTCCTTTATTTTCGAAACCAGATATTGCTTCTTGAGAAATACCTAATTCTACAGCTAATCTGGTTTGGGTTATATTTCTTTTCTTACGTAGTTTTCTTAAGTTTTCACCAGTTATTTTGTTTTCCATCAAATCAACTCCATAAGTAATCCTAATAATATTTTATATGAAATAATTGTATTAATTAGAAGTGTTGTTTATATAGAAATATAAGCGTCAATTATATTGATAATGTTGTTGAAATCGAACAAAAGTATGTTATAATTGTTGTGGGTGTTTTAGATGTTTAAGAAGATCTATTTAGAAATAACAAATAATTGTAATTTAGATTGCTCTTTTTGTGTTAAGAACAAAAGAAATAAAAAGTTTATTGCTCTTAATGATTTTGAAGAGGTATTATCTAAAATAAAAGGATATACTAAGTATTTATATTTTCATATAATGGGAGAACCTTTATTACATCCTCAAATTAATGAATTAATTGATATGGCTAGTAAAGATTTTTTTGTTAATATAACAACGAATGGTTATTTAATAAAAAAGATTGAAGATAATGATAATATAAGGCAAATAAATATTTCTTTGCATAGTTTTCATGAGAAATATAAGAAGACTTTAAATGAATATTTAGAAAACATCTTTGAAGTTACAGATAAATTACTTTCTAAAGGAACAATAGTTAAGTATCGTATGTGGGTAGATAGTGTTAATAAAACGGAAGTTATAAACAAGCTAGAAGAAAAGTATGGTACTAAAATAGATAATGATAGCGTTAAGCTAGCTCATGATGTTTATTATGAAGTTGAACAAGAATTCATTTGGCCTTCAATGGATAATAATTATTATTCTAAAACAGGTAGTTGTCGTGCTTTAAGAGATCATTTAGGAATCTTAGTTGATGGAACGATAGTGCCATGTTGTTTAGATAGTGAAGGCATTATAAAGCTAGGAAATATTTACAAAAATGAGATAAATGATATAATAAACAGCGATTTATTTAAAGAAATGAAGCAGGGTTTTCTCGATAATAAAAAAATACATGAATTATGTAGAAAATGTAATTTCTATGAATTGAGGAGATAACTAATGAAAGTTAATGGCTATAAGTGTTTTAATAAGGATAAAACAAATCGATATGGAATGCCATTTGAAGAAGGTAAAACCTACACTGTAGATGGACCAATAGTATTTGGTAATGATGGTAATGGGTATCATATGGCAACACATTTATCTGATGTTTTTAGATATTTTGATACAGAAAATGATAATTTTACTGTTGCAAAAGTAACTGGAATGGATGAGTGTGTAGCATTTGATGATGACTATAATGCTTATTATGATATGTATGCATGCAAAACGATTAGGATTAATCATTTCATGAGTAGGGAAGAAATAATTGATGAAATGCTTAAATGTAATATTCCATATCAATTAACTAATTTCTTTAGAACATTTTATTTAACTTATGAAGAAAAGGTTTTATTTGCGAGAAAATTTAGAAATAACGCAGAAGTAATTAAATCATTATTGTTCTATCAGTTTCATTATGATAGAGTTTTTGTTGAGTTCGGATATCAAGTTGATCCTGAACAATTAGAGAAGGTGTTGACCGATGGACAAGATAGTAATCAAAGGGGCAAGGGAAAATAATCTTAAAAATGTAGATTTAGAAATACCAAAGAATTCATTAGTAGTAATGACTGGTGTTTCTGGTTCTGGTAAAAGTAGTTTAGCATTTGACACAATATATGCCGAAGGACAAAGAAGGTATGTTGAAAGTTTGTCAGCTTATGCTAGACAGTTTTTGGGTGGAACTTCAAAACCAGATGTTGATAGTATTGAAGGATTAAGTCCTAGTATTAGTATTGACCAAAAGAGTACTAATAATAATCCCCGTAGTACAGTTGGTACTGTTACAGAAATATATGATTATTTAAGATTATTATTTGCTCGTATTGGTGTACCTTACTGTCCTAATCATCATAAGCCTATTAAGAGTCAAAGTATTGAGGAAATGACTAATAAGATATTAGCTTTTCCTGAAGGAACCAAGATTGAAATAATGGCTCCAGTTGTAAGAGCTGAAAAGGGTAGTCATGTTGAATTATTAAATGATTTAAGAAGTAAAGGTTACTCAAGAGTTAGAGTTAACGGTGAAGTTAAAGACTTAGCTGAAGATATTACATTAGAAAAGAATAAAAAAGATACTATTGAAGTAGTAGTTGATAGAGTGGTAGTTAGAGATAGTGAAAGAAGTAGAATATTCGAATCTATTGAAGCTAGTACAAAGTTAGCAGAGGGAAGAGTTCTATTTAATGTTATTGGTGGAGAAGAAATCTTAATGAGTGAGAATTATGCTTGTGTAGATTGTAATTTCTCAATGCCACCACTAGAGACAAGAATGTTTTCATTTAACAGCCCTTGGGGAGCTTGTGACGAATGCAATGGTTTAGGTATTAAGAAGAAAATAAATGAAGATTTACTTATTCCAGATAAAAAGAAGAGTATTAATGCCGGAGGTATTGTTTCAATAACTATTGATCAAAATATTCAATATACAGAAATAGATACTGTGGCTAAGTACTATGATATAGATCTTGATGCTCCAATAGAAAAAATACCTAGAGAAAAACTAGATATTATTTTGTATGGTTCACCAGATATTATGACGTTTAATTATCTATCTAAGGCAGGTAATACAAGAACTAAGACTGATTTCTATGAAGGTATTATTACTAATTTAGAAAGAAGATATCTTGAAACTACTGCAGGGTGGATAAGAGAATGGATAGAAGGTTTCATGATTGAAATGGAATGTCCTTCTTGTCATGGTAAGAGATTAAAAGATAATATCTTAAGTGTTTATATTAATAAGAAGAATATTTATGACATGACAGCTTTAAGTATTGCAGAGTTATATAAATTCATGCAAAACTTAAAACTTAATGAAGAAGAAAAGAAGATTAGTGAGTTATTAGTTAAAGAGATCTGTAATAGATTAGAATTCTTAAATAATGTTGGTTTAGGTTATTTAACTTTAGCTAGAGCTGCTGGAACCTTATCTGGTGGTGAAGCACAACGTATTAGATTAGCTACCCAAATAGGTAGTAAGTTATCAGGAGTTCTATATGTTTTAGATGAACCAAGTATTGGTCTACATCAAAGAGATAATGACCGTTTGATAGCATCAATGAAAGAAATGAGAGACTTAGGTAATACATTAATTGTTGTAGAACATGATATGGATACAATGAGAGCTGCTGATTACATAGTTGATGTTGGACCTGGAGCTGGTACTGAAGGTGGCGAAATAATGGCTGCTGGAACACCAGAAGAAATAATGAAAAATAAGAATTCATTAACAGGTAAATACTTGACTGGTGAATTAAAAATAGAGGTACCTAAGAAACGTCGTAAAGGCAATGGAGAATTCTTAGAGATTAGAGGGGCTAAGGAACATAACTTAAAAAATATTAATGTTAAGTTCCCTTTAGGAGAATTTATTTGTGTTACTGGTGTTTCTGGTTCTGGTAAATCTACATTAATAAATGATATTTTATATAATGCTTTAACGAAGAAAGTATATAAATCTAAAGTAGTTGTTGGTGATTGCAAGGAAGTTAGAGGTATGGAAAACGTTGATAAAGTAGTTCATATCACACAAGATCCAATTGGTAGAACTCCTAGAAGTAACCCTGCTACTTATGTCGGTGTATTTGATGACATTCGTGATGTATTTGCAGGAATGAAGGAAGCTAAGATAAGAGGTTATGGTAAGAACAGATTCTCTTTCAATGTTAAAGGTGGACGTTGTGAAGCTTGTTGGGGAGATGGAGTTAAGAAAATAGAAATGAATTTCTTACCAGATGTTTATGTACCTTGT
>JAEEGL014202070.1_pt1 | contig 21868 bp, 18 predicted proteins | sample 9134231 | NCBI WGS metagenome assembly JAEEGL01 (sample SAMN16246548, study PRJNA631951) | gut metagenome | biome: gut microbiome; feature: rumen; material: fiber-attached | host: Bos | place: Iran: Karaj | collected 2018-10 | reverse complement strand
TAACGAGCGGACAAACCCCACCCAAAATCTGACTTCCGACCGCTATAATACGAGGCTTGAGCCTTGACGCTATTGGCGGTGCCGTAACTGACCAAACCGCGAACGGTGTAAGTGGTTAAATCCAAAGGTTGCAACGTGCGAATCTCCATCACACCCGCTGGAGAGTTACGTCCGTACAAACTGCCTTGTGCACCGCGTAGTAACTCAATTCGCTTGACATCTTGCAAGGCATGGTCGTAGAGGTTTTTATCCATCAACGGAACCCCGTCCACCACCATTGTCATCACTGGCTCGTTGATACGACTGCCCATCCCTCGAATGTAAATACTGCTCGTCATCGCCGAACCGTAGTCGGGCATGTAGATATTGGGAGCCAACGAACTAATGTCTTTGGGCGTTTGCACCTGTGCTTGCTCTATCAACTTACTATCCACAACGCTCATCTGCATCTGTTGTTGCGAGGCAGGACGGGCGATACGCGAAACGGACACCTCCACATCGGGCAAAGAAACAGCGTCAGCCATCTCAGCACGAAGCACCGAGACGCACAACAAACCAACCAACATAAGTACTTTCCTTCGCATAAATAATCCGTTGCAGAGCAAATATGATGTTTCAATCCAAACGAGTGCGAAGGTACAATATAAACTCTTAAAAATTTTTTAAGATTTTCTTAAGATAAAGAAAAGTCCCCATTGATTGGGATACGCAACTCGTTTACCGTCCCGTTGATGTCCAAGGATAGGATAAAATGCAAGACGGTTAGTTTGGAGGTGAGCCGCAGCATACCAGGTTGGGCATTCGGGAGTAAAGCCTGCAAGACACTATCTAACATCTTCCGAAGTGATTCGGGTTTAATCGTTATCTCGTTCACAAACGGCGTCAGCCGCATGTACACCACGAGCCCCACCGACTTGATTTCGGCTTCGTGACTTTGTAGCCACTCGGTCAGGAAAGAGTGCAAATCGATGGTGTAATGCGTAATTTTTTTCTCAAGCCGAAAGATAAATCCCACTCCACGAATGGTTTCAATAGGCTCTTTGCAATACCAACCCATCTTGCGTCTCAAAGCATTCAGATGAACGTCTATTTTACTGGTGTCATAGTGCGTTTTTTCGCCCCAAACATGGTCTAACACCTCGTTGCGTGTGCAGATACGATTGGCGTGCGAAACCAAATACTCCAACAGACCATACTCAAAACCCGTCAGATGTACTTCAGTGCCGTCTTTGCGTATGCGTCTTTGCGTGCGGTCTATTTCAATATGTTCCGTGAGTGGAGCAAACATGGGCAGTGTCCAATTATAACGTGCAAAAGTAGCAATAAATTCCTGTTTTTGCTCATAAAAAAATGTTGTTGTGTCAAACTTGCCTTACTTTTTTTATCAGAACTTTTCTAAATTTTGCACTCCTAATTTGAATATATTGATTTTCCTTAAAATCATTCCTTGCCATTTTCAAAATCGTTTTACTTTATAGAAAGTTTTTTCTCCTATTCTTTGCACTTCAACTTTTGAAATAGAGGTTTGCAAGCAATCGGGTATTGAAATTTGAATCCGCTTTTTACGTTTGGATTAAAAACATTTTGCAACAAATGAGATATTTTGTATCTTTGCCCCGAATAAACCGAATTATGAACCTCTTAATTTTATAAAACTATGGCAGATTATGGAAAAGTGTTGGCTGCTTTCGTTGGTGGAGCGGTGTTGGGCGTAGCAACGGCTTTGTTGTTGGCTCCAAAAAGTGGTGCGGAAACACGTGCACAAATTTTAGAATTAGCACACTCCAAAGGGATTCCTTTGCGAAAAGAGGAAATAGAAGATTTTGTGAACAAAGTGATAACGAAATTGAAAGATTATTTCTCCCAATCGGACTTGGAACAAGCCATTGATGAGGTTGTAGCAGAGGCACAATAACGAAACAAATGGACAATCAACTTTATCAAAAATTAGTGGACGAAATCAAGTCGTATCTCCAAGTGCGGTACGACTTGGTACGCCTCTCGGCTTTGGAGAAAATGAGCAAAATCTTGGGGCTCGTTTTGGTTACGTTTGTTGTTATTTTGCTCATCTTTGTTTTTCTTTCGCTCGGTGCGGTGGCTTTGTCGATTTTATTGGCTCAATGGTTGCCCACGTGGAGTGCTTTTTTGATTGTGGGAGCATTGGTTTTGGTAATGATAGCGTTAACGATTGCCTTTCGCGAAAAATGGTTTTTGGACCCCATTGTAAAGACGCTGAGTGCCATTTTGTTTGCTGACAAGCCCGAAGAATCGTCTAATCAACCCGAACAAAAACCCGACTACCATGAGTAACTTGAAACAAATCCAGTCTTTTTCACAGATTCAAAGCGAAAGACGGCGTTTGGAACAGATTGCTTTGCAAAAGGAACAAACGATTGGACAACGTGTTCAAGTGTTTCAAAATGGCTTGCAGTCGCGTTGGAACCGATTCCGTTGGATTGGCAATATAGCGGGATTTGTGGCTTCGAATGTGGGACGAAGAGCGTTATTTTCTACCGTTGCCACCAAAATCGTCAAAAAAGTATGGTCGTTATACAAGCATAGAAAGTGATTGGTTGCGGGTTTTGCAGGGTGTACATTAAAAATTTTCCAATATGCGGTCGTTAAAAGTGCTCTTGCTATGTGTGGTCGTGTCTGTTTTGGGCTGTTCTTCCACCAAAGACCCTTCCAAAGATAGCGTTGGCTTTGAGATTATTCCCAAAAAGGAAGGTTACACGATTCAAGTCAAGAATCCTTGGAACAGCGGGACTTTCCTCTCGCAACTCACGGTTGCCCAGCCCTACAAACGCATCATTTGCACCTCTGCCACGCACATCGGCTTCCTCAAAGCCCTCAACAAAATGGACTGCATAGTCGGCGTTTGCAATCGAAATCTGATTTATACGCCCTTGTCGGATAGCATGGTGGACGTGGGCGATTCGATGCAACCCGACTTGGAAAAAATAGTCCATCTCCAACCCGACATCGTCTTGCTCGTTGCCTATTCGCCCAATGACGTGGTGGCAAACCAACTGCAAAAGATGAATATCCCGTTTTTGTACATCAACGAATGGATGGAAAATGAGCCACTGATGCGGACGCAATGGATTCGCGTTTTCGGGGCTTTGACCAACAGTTTGGCGACTGCGGATAGCGTTTATGCCGAAGTGTGCCACGATTATGACAGCATTCGGACGCTCGCCTGTGAGGCAAAAGACACCACTTGGATTATGTCTGGACAGGATTTTCGGGGTACTTGGTACGTTCCGTCAGGCAATTCGTACATGAGTCATTTGTTCGCCGATGCGGGTTTTCACTACGTTTATGCCGAAAAACAAACGGACAACTCGTCTTTGCCCCTGAAATTTGAGCAGGTACTTTTGGATTTTCAGCATGCGGACGTGTGGGTCGGATGCAGTGCCAACAGCTTGGAAGAATTGCAAAACATCAACCCAAAACATAGCTTATTCAAAGCCTACCAAGAAAAGCGGGTGTACAATTTCTATCGCCGCACAACCCCATACGGTGCCAACGACTTTTGGGAAAACGGCGTGGTGCATCCCGAAAAACTCCTGCAAGACTTATACGCCATCCGCACCAACGACTCGAGTAGCACTTTTACGCTCCATTTGCCCGATTAAATCCCTCTTCCATACGACAAAAAACGGCTGATATTTGAGGATAAAATGCCATGCAACTTTTATTTTGCAAACACTCAAAAAAATGTATCTTTGCCGATGTTTAAATAAAAACGGGTTATGGCTTTCAAAAATTACAAGCAGTTTGATTTACAATCTATCAGTGAGGAACTATTAAAGGAATGGCAAAAAGAACATTTGTTCGAAAAAAGCGTTGAAATACGGCAGAAATGCCCTTCTTTTTTGTTTTTTGAAGGACCGCCATCTGCCAACGGTAAGCCAGGTATTCACCACGTGCTGTCGCGGTCTATCAAAGACGCTTTTTGTCGCTACAAAACGATGCAGGGCTTTTGTGTGCAACGCAAGGCAGGTTGGGATACGCACGGCTTGCCCGTTGAATTAGGCGTTGAAAAGCAACTCAACATCACCAAAGAAGACATTGGCAAAAAAATCTCTGTGCAAGAGTACAATGCCGCTTGCCGTAAGGAAGTGATGAAATACACGAAGGAATGGAGCGAACTCACGCAAAAGATGGGCTACTGGATTGACTTGGAAAACCCTTACATCACCTACGACAACAAATATATTGAGTCCGTTTGGTACTTGCTCAAAGAACTCTACAAAAAAGGCTATTTGTACAAAGGTTATACCATCCAACCCTACTCGCCCGCTGCTGGAACGGGTTTGAGCAGTCATGAGTTGAACCAACCAGGCTGCTATCGGGATGTGAAAGATACGACTTGCACCGCACAATTTTTGCTTACGACACCACTATACAAAGGCGATTTGCCGATTTATGCGTTGGCTTGGACAACGACCCCTTGGACGCTACCGAGCAACACGGCTTTGTGCGTCAACCCCAAAATAACATACGCTTTGGTCGAGGGCGAGAATCCATACACCCACATCAAATGCCTCTATTTACTTGCAGAAGAGTGCCTTAAAAACTACACGAAGGAATTGGGCGAAGAACCAACTATTATACAACGCTACACGGGTAAAGACTTAGCAGGGACTCTCTACGAGCCACTTTTTGACTGGATTACACCCGAAGGTGGCAAACCGTTCCAAATCATTTTGGGCGACTATGTTACGACCGAAGAAGGTACGGGCATCGTGCATATCGCACCGACTTTTGGTGCCGATGACGCATTTGTGGCAAAGCAAGCAGACGTGCCAGGATTGTTGTTGCTCACCAAAAAAGGCGAGTTGCGTCCGATGGTGGATATGACGGGAAAGTACTTTTTGGTGGACGATTTGGACGAAGATTTTGTAAAAAAGCATGTTCAGCAGTCGTACTACGAGTGGCAAGGACGCTTTGTGAAGAATGCATACGACCCAAACTTAACCGACAAAGATGAGACGTTGGACGTGGCAATTTGTATGCTTTTGAAGCAAAATAACAAGGTCTTTCGCATCGAAAAGCACACCCACAACTACCCCCACTGCTGGCGAACGGACAAGCCGATTCTCTACTATCCGTTGGACTCGTGGTTCATCAAAACCAGCAACGCCAAAGAGCGTATGTTTGACTTGAACACGACCATTCATTGGCACCCCGAATCGACTGGAACAGGGCGTTTTGGCAAGTGGTTGGAGAACCTGAATGATTGGAATTTAAGTCGTTCGCGTTACTGGGGAACGCCACTGCCCATTTGGCGAACCGAAGACGGAAAAGAGGAAAAATGTATCGGTTCAGTTACCGAATTATTTGAAGAAATCGAAAAATCCATCGCCAAAGGGTTTATGAAAGAAAATCCTTGGAAAAACCATAAAGTAGGCGATTATAGTGCAGCAAATTACGCTCCCGAAGTAATTGATTTGCACCGCCCGTATGTGGACGAGATTATTCTGGTGAGCGATTCGGGCAAGCCGATGAAACGCGAGTTAGACCTCATTGACGTTTGGTTTGACTCGGGTGCGATGCCGTATGCACAGAACCATTTCCCGTTCGAAAATAAGTCGTTACCTATCACGGCTGATTTCATTTGCGAGGGCGTAGACCAAACGCGTGGTTGGTTCTACACGCTACACGCTATCCACACGATGATTGATGACACGGTCGCTTTCCGCAATGTGATTTCCAACGGTTTGGTGCTGGATAAAAACGGCAACAAGATGTCCAAACGGCTCGGAAATAGCGTAGATCCGTTTGAGATGATTGACCAGTTCGGAGCCGACTGCGTGCGATGGTATATGCTTACGAACTCGTCGCCGTGGGATAACCTGAAATTTGACCCCGAAGGCGTGGCAGAGATGAAGCGGAAGTTCTTCGGCACATTATATAATACGTATTCGTTTTTTGCGTTGTATGCTAACGTTGACCAGTGGCAACCGACCGAAAAACCACACGCAGAGCAGGAAATTGACAAGTGGATTCTGAGCAAACTGCATTCGTTGATTGCCGAAACGACAGACGCATACGAAAACTACGATGTAACGCGTGCGGGACGGGCTATCAGCGACTTTGTGAAGAACGATTTGAGCAACTGGTACGTGCGACTCAACCGCAAACGCTACTGGGGCAATGCGATGAACGAAGACAAGCAAAGTGCGTTTTATGTCCTCTACACGTGTCTGGTGGAGGTGGCACGCCTGATGGCACCGATTGCACCGTTTTATAGCGATATTTTGTATCGTGATTTGGTGGGAAAAACCGTGCATTTAGCAGACTTTCCGAAGGCTGATAAGACGAAAGTGATGCCTGATTTGGAGTACAGTATGTCGTTGGCTCAGCAGGTTACGTCTATCATTTTTGCGTTGCGGAAACGTGCCGAGAAAAACGTGCGTCAACCGTTGCAAAAAGCCGTTATTCCCGTGCATGACCAAACCACCAAAGAGGCTTTGTTGCACCACAAGACGCTCATCGAAACCGAAACAAATATCAAGGAATTGTGGGTGGTGGATGCCGAAAAATCCGAGATTCGTTTGGTGAAAAAAATCAAGCCACAGTTCAAGATTTTGGGCAAAAAAGTGGGTGGAAAGATGAAAGACCTCGCCAATTATATCGCTACCATGACGCAAGACAACATCACGGCGATGGAGCAAAACGGGCAATGGGAGTGCCAAATAGGCGATTTTAGTTACACGCTTTTGCCCGAAGATGTGGAAATCATCACCGAAGATATGCCCGGCTGGTTGGTAGCAAACGAAGGTAATTTGACGGTGGCTTTGGATATTGAACAAACGCAGGAGCTGATTGAAGAGGGTATCGCCCGCGAAATTATCAATCGGATTCAAAACTTGCGGAAAGAAATTGACCTGCAAGTAACCGACCGAATCGTTGTGCAACTGCAAAAACACCCGAAAATTGACGCTACCATAGCCCATTTTAACGACTATATCGCCTCGCAGATTCTTGCCACAAGCATCGAGTTGTGCGACAGTGTGTCAAGCGATTTAAGTATGGACTTGGACGGCGAAACAATCGTTGTGAAGATAAGTAAATAATAGTTTAAGTTTAGGAAATTTTTGTCCTAAATATATTTGATGTCCACAACCACCCGAAAAAAGGTGGATTGTTATAAGTTTTTATTTTAAAAATATATCTTTGCAGAGCATGAAAAAGAAAATTGAAAATAAGTTTTTGAAAAGACTACTATCACTCTTCATATCTTTTTGTATGTCATTTATTCTCTTTGCAAATGAAGCGACACAAGATACCAACTATTACAATCTAAGAGTTATTGTAGATGGCATTAACCGCATAGAAGGAAGACTCTTGGCTCTTGCAATCCCCCCAGAAAAATATGATATTAATGGGCAACTTTATGGACGTGGTAAAATAGATGATGTAGATGGCTATACAATGGAATTTGTGATAGATAGTTTAAAACAAGGAGAATATGGCATCATCTCTTCTGTTCTTTTAGAGGAAAAAATCCATCTTTATCTTCCGAGATACCAGTATGCGTTTAGTCGTATCAATGACAAAGAATTGGATTTAGACATAAAACATGGTGAGCCACAACTGAAATGGCCAGCATTTGAAGATATTAAAATTAGTATTCCTGAAACAAAAGTGATTCGGTTAATTTTAAGCAATAATAAGGTACAATGAACTTGAAAAGAATTTATATAATATCAATCATTTTTTGTATTTCGCTTACCCTCTGTGCAGATGAAGCAGTGCAAGATACCAACTATTATAATTTAAGAGTTATTGTAGATGGAATTAACCGCATTGAAGGAAAAATTCTTACTATTGCCGTACCTAAAGAAGATTATAAAGCAGACGGAAACTTTAAAGGACGTGCGGACATATCCGATGTTGACAACTATACAATGGAATTTGTGATAGATAGTTTAAAACAAGGAGAATATGGTCTTATCAGTTCGGTTATATTAAATGACGATCTTCGCACGTTTTATATTCTGGACTACCAATATGCGTTTAGTCGCATCAATGATAAAGAATTAGATATAGACATAAAGCGTGGTGAGCCACAAATCATATGGCCAGCATTTGACGATATAAAAATTAGTATTCCAGAAACAAAAGTGATTCGATTGATTTTAAGTAATAATAAACCAAAATGAAACACATAAAACTATTCATCCTATTTTTATTTGCCATACCCCTTTATGGACAAAAAATAATCCCAGGACGCGTATTGGACGAAAACAATAAACCTGTTGAAAAAGTGTTTATCGCGACCTACACGGGTCATAGTTCTGTTACGGGCACGGATGGTCGTTTTATGATTACTATGCCTGAGGACTCATCTGTTTTAACAGTCTTTTTTACGTGTGCCACTTATCGCCCAAAACAACTTAATTTATATGTTGAAGAGGATTCTATGCTCGTGCGGATGATTGATTTAGTAACCGAATTGGGAGGCGTTACCATCACGGCTGATAAGTACAGTCGTTATAGCAATTATTCGGCACAAATACCGCCTATTTCCTCTGATGAGGTGTCCATTGACCCGAATGCTTTCGGAGATTTATTGGGAGGTTTGTCGGGTATGCCTGGCGTGCAATCGAATGCCGACGATGGGCAGTTAATCATACAAGGTGGCGACACCGACGAGAGTATCTACTACATAGATGGACTTATAGCCTTTGAACCTTATGAAAAAGGTATCAACGGGAGTAATCGTTTTAAGTTTGGTAATGGAATCTTTTCGGGTACTTCCTTACACGCAAGCGGGTTTAGTGCCGCTTACGGCAATGCTCTTTCGGGGACAGTGCAATTAGAAACCAGTAGCAAACAAAACTCATTCCCCAAATTATTAGAGTTGTGGGCATCGCCTATGGGTGGCGGCGGGTTATATGGTTCACTCTCCAAAGAAAAAATATCAGTGATGTTAGGGGTGAGTGATATGAACCTTACGCCCTACTACAAAGTTATGCCCAGCGAAGCCAAGTGGGATAAGTATTACAATAATGTGTATGTCTCCTATTTCATGGTGAATCGGTTTAATAAGCACTCTAACCTACGTACGACAGTCCACTACAACCATGCACGCGGGCAATATCATCGTTCAATTGATAGCATGGTGTATCGTGAAAACATTGATGACCATGATTTCTTTCTTAATACGGCTGGGGATATTCGTCTGACCGATAACTGGAACTTATATGTCGGCGGAAATATATCCTTTCGTCAAAGTAAACTCATAGATTATTTTTACATGTCTGATTCGCTGTGTGATAGGAAAATTCATTCACACCTCAAAGCCGAAGTGAATTATTTCAAAAGTAAAATCAGTAACCGTATAGGTGTAGAAAATGTACTATCGAACATTGAGGAAAAATACCATTTCTTTGGCGACACAACCCTATCGTTTAATAATTCGCAAATAGCCGTTTTTGATGAGTTATCACTGTATATCACGCACAACCTTAACCTAAATATCGGTGCTCGGTATGAATATAGTACGTTACTCAAAGAGCATAATATCGTTCCACGTGCGTATGTCGGCTATAAAATCCATGAACACCATTTGTTGTCTGCCAGTACGGGCTTATACAACCAATTACCCTCTAATACTTTTTTGCTTATCAGTAAGGATTTGCGTTCTCGGCGATCGTTTAACTCCACGCTTTCCTATCGCTTCACAACGGGCAACTATATGCTGCAAATAGATGGTTTTTACAAGAAATATGATCGGTTGATTACATACGAAAATGGTGGCGAATGGGGCATGAGTAACATCGGCAACAATGGATATGGTCATGCAGAAGGTGCAAGCGTGTTTTTTAAGGGTACGTCTTTTAAGATATGGAACTATTACCTGACCTATAACTACACCAACGCTCATTTGTTGGTTAATAACTACACGCATGCCGTCATGCCAAGTTATCTGTCGCACCATAACTTCAAAGCCTCTACAACACTTATGATACCTCCTCTTCGGTCAATTGTTGGTGTAGGGCTTTTCGTGGATGATGGTGCCACTTTTTATCGCTACGGCAACGCTGACGAAAGCACCAAGTCCCCTTATCGTCTGGGGTTGAATGCAGAATGGGGCGTGATGATAGGTCATTTCGCATCCATATTCTTCTTGGCACAGAATGTTACCGCTCGGAAAAACGTATACGGATATGTCTATTCACGCACCAACCCCGAGTATAAACACTCGTATAGCACCTTTGACCAAATCTTTTTTTGGCTCAACTTTAACGTAACTTTTGCCTCCAAAGAGGACAAAATCAAACATTTCAAAAATCAAATGAATAACAATCTTTAATGCAATGAATATGAAAAGTAAACTTATTATTTTGTTTTTGGCGTTGAGTATGTCTTTGTTTGCTCAAACCAGTAATCCCGAATTTGATTTAATTGTTTCAGGGATTGAAAGTGTGGAAGGAAATTTGTTGATTTGTGTTATTGACAACGCCAAAGAATATAAAAAAGCAACGCTTACCTACAAGGTATATCCTGTTACCGATACTGTAATGACGTTTCATTTCAATGATTTTCCAGCGGGAACGTATGCCATCAAAGTGATATGGGATAAAAATAGCGATTTTCAAATGAAATTTAAGCATGGCGATAAAATTGGCAATAGTGGCGAACAGACGAAAAAAGCATTCGCTAAATTTGAGATGGCAAAATTTGATATACCACAGACAAAAGAAGTAAAAACGACTCTACGCAGAAAGGAAAAATGAGAATAAAATTCTTGCTCTTTTTGCTCTGTGCCTGCCCTGCATTTGCTGCTAATCTATCTATACAAGTCGAAAATATCCTCCCAAAACAAGGAAAAATTTATGTGGGGGTCTTTGATAGAGAAAATTATATCCATAAAGGGAAGGCTACACGAGACACATTTGTCAATGCCAATCATGTGAGCATGGTTGTCGCCTTTGATAATATCCCTGCTGGCATCTATTCCGTTCGGATTTACCAAGATGTAAACAACAACGGCATTTTAGATACGGGCTTGTTCGGTTTGCCCATCGAAAAATGCGGTTTTAGTAATAATATCATTCCTTTTATGGGTGGAAATCCCAGTTTTGAGAAAACAAGATTCCTCGTTTTTACGTCTGATACAATACATATCAAATTAAGATAAATAGTTATTGTATTTTAACTCAAAAGTTATAACTTTGCGATTGTTTTGTGCAAAAATCAGACGGAATAAAATTAAAATAGATATACAGAAATGAAAAAGATTTATTTTTTGATTGCAGCAGCACTTTTGGCTGTAACTTTCACCTCTTGTCAAAAAGACGAAGAAACGAACGAACAAGATTTGTATGGCAAATGGCAAAACAAAGAAAACGCAAAAGAATATCGTGTGTTTTACAACGATATAGTTGCCAATGACCCAACCTATAAATGGGGAAAAGAATGGGACGAAAATGATCGTTACGAAGATGATTTGACCGAACACGGAAACGGTTGGTTCAAATGGAAAAAAACTAAAAATAACCTCTTGGAACTTCATCAAATGGACAATGGCGGAGCTGAAATTCCACAAGAAAATACCATCACCGTACTTACGGCTACTGAATTTTCATATAAACGGAAAGATGGAAAAATCTACTCATTTACAAAAGTGAAAGAATGAAAAAAGCACTCAAAATTGCTGGCATCAGTTTGGGGGCGTTGGTGGGACTCGTGCTCATTGTGATTTGTGTCGCTCTGTACGTCGTTTTCACGCCCAAACGCCTCACGCCCATCGTCAATAAAGTGGCTGATGATATGCTCGTTTGCCAGCACGAACTCAAGTCGGTTGAACTCACTTTTTTCAGCACTTTCCCGTTCTTTGGGGTCGCGATTGACGGCGTGCAACTCTACACCGAGCAGGATACGCTGTTGAAAGTGGACGAGTTGGTGGCTTTTGTGAACGTGAAAAAAGCCATTGACGGCGACATCGAAGTGCAAAAATTGCTCATTTCTAACCTTGACATCAATGTTTGCATTGACTCGCTCGGGCAAGGTAATTACGATATTTTGGTGGCTTCGGAAGACACGGTTTCCGCTGTGGAAGACACGACTTCGGGTGGTTGGACGGTGAAAAGCGTTTGTTTGTCCGAACCGATGAAGATGAACGTGCAGCACCTGCGATTTACGGACAAACACGATAGCCTGTTCGCTCAGATTGAGGACTTTCGGTTGTCTGTGGAGTTGCCTTGCGACACCCAAACCCACGTTTTGCTCACCACCGAAAGCATTGATTTCACCTACAAAACGACCCAGTACGCCAACAATTTGAAGTTGCGATTGGATTTGCCCGCTCATTCGAGTGATTATCAGCACTTTTTCATCGACTCGCTGGCGTTGCAACTCAACGATTTTTTGGTGAGCGTGAAGGGTTATGCGGGCATTGTGGATAGCGTTTCGTACGACTTGGATTTGGAAGTTGCGACTAACGATTGGCAAATAAGCGAACTGTTAGCCCTTGTGCCTGCCGATTTTGGTGCGATTATGCCACCCGAGATACAACTTGATGGCAAAATAGCCTTTTCGGCACAAGCAAAAGGCGTGTATAGTCCGACCGAGATGCCATTGGTAGATGCGAGGGTTTGGCTCAAAAATGGGCATGGCAACTACGACAAAACCGTGTTACCCTACGATTTTAGTGCGTTAGATGCGGATATTTTTGCCCACGTGGATTTGAATAAAAAGGACCAAATCACCGCTACAATCCATAAACTCTATGCTAAAACGGGCAAAACGAGCGTGCAACTATCGGGCAAAGCGACCCATATCCTCAAAGACGATACGGCGTTTGTGGTGGCGAATCCGTTTTGCGACCTGAAACTGCGACTCAACGTCAATCTGCCCGAATTTAACCAATATATCGCCACCGAAGGCACTACTTCCACGATGAAGGGGGTGCTGAGTGGCAACATCAACGTGCAAACCCAACTTAATGATGTTACCGAAGAGCGTTACAATCGCGTGAAACTGAACGGAGACTTGGCTATTCGGGGGTTAGATGTGCAGTACGAAGATACGATTTTTGCTACTGCCGACTTGCTCAAATTGGGCATCAAAACCCACCCGACCAATACGCCGAACCTGCTGGTTGCCGATTGCGAGTTAGGCTTTGATAAATTACGTGCCAAAATGGGCAAGGACTTGAACGCTAACCTGTCGTTTATCAACCTCAAAGCCAACGCCCAAGTGGACATCAAAGATACGACCGCGATTCCAACGGCTGACATTCAGTTTGCGATGGGCGATGTGGATGTGGCGATGGATACGATTGTGGCTTTTGTGAAAAATCCCAAGGGACTTTTGGCTGTCGGTAGCACCAAACACGACAAACAGGCACAACGCGTGAACGTCAACTTGTCTGCCGACCAACTGCAAGCCTCGATGGGCAAAGATATGTCGGCAAAGACGGCGAATTTTTCCATCGCAGCGAGTGCCCGATACAACAAAAAAGCGGATAACTTACTGCTCAAATGGAATCCTCGTTTAGACTTTAATTTGGAGCAAGCCCAAGCCGACTTGGCAACCTTGCCTTTCCCAGTGGTTATTCCGCAGATTAAGTTCAATTATTCCAACCGCGACTTTAAGATTGACACGAGCAACATCATCTTGGGCAATTCCAATTTCTCGCTCGCAGGTGAGATACACAACCTCGGTAAATGGTTGCGGAAAGAGGGCATTGTGGAAGGTGAGATGCGGTTTACTTCCGAGATGACGGACGTGGACGAGTTGCTTGCTATCGTTAATTCGTTGGAAGACGACACGGAACCCACTACGCCAACCCCCGAGCAACCCAAAGGTGCGGATAGCGACGAACCCCAAGCGACTCAACAGGACAGCGTTTCGGAGCCGTTTATGGTGCCACAACAAATGAACGTGAGTTTCGTGACCAACATCAAACGGGCGAAGGTTTTTGGCGAAGATGTGCGGAACTTGGGCGGAAAAATCTACATCAACGATGGGGTGATGATTTTGGAAGAGATGGGCTTTATTTGCGATGCAGCTAAACTGCAACTGCAAGCCATGTACAAAACGCCTCGCAAAGACCATATCTACGCAGGTTTTGACTACCACATGGTGGACGTGGACGTGCATAAACTCATCGAAATGATTCCGCAGGTGGACACGCTCTTGCCGATGTTACGCACGTTCGAAGGGAAGATTCAGTTCCACATTGCGGCTGAGACGTTCGTCAATTCGCAGTATCAACTCAAGCCCTCTACGTTGCGTGGAGCGTGTGCTTTGGAGGGAAAAGATTTGGTGGTTTTGGATAACGAAACCTTCAATACGATCTCTAAATTGCTGTTATTCAAGAAGAAAACCGAAAACAAAGTGGACAGCATTTCGGCACAAATAACGCTTTACAAGGACTTGGTTACGGTATATCCGTTCTGCGTTACGATGGATAAGTACATGGTTGCGATGGGTGGAAGTCATTACTTGGATATGTCGTTTGATTACCACGTTTGTGCCTTAAAACCCGTTTATTTAGGCGTTGATGTGAAGGGTAATTTTGACGACATGAGCATCAAACTCGCCAAAGCCAAGTACGCCAAAGATTTTAGACCGCATTTTCACCGAGACGTGGACGAAAACGCTGCTCAGATTCGGCAGTTGATTAGTAATAGTTTGAAAAAGAATGTAAAAATTAAGTCGGATACGGACAATGCCGACCCTAAAAACGATTGATAAATGAAAAAAGTAATTTTATTATGTAGTATCATTATGACGATGATTGCATGTACTACCAAAGACGAAAACCCACTTTTGAGTGAGTTCCAAACGCCGTATGGTGTTCCTTGTTTTGACAAAATTAAAACCGAGCATTATGTGCCTGCTTTCAAGGAAGCCATCGCAAAGCAAAAAGAAGAGATTCAAGCCATCAAAGACGTACCAGATGACCAGCTGACGTTCGAAAATACATTCGTTGCGTTGGATAAATCGGGTGGCTTGCTGAGCCGTTGTGTCGGCGTTTTCTTCAATGTGTTGGAAACGGACGGAGACGAACAAATGCACGCTATTTCCGAAGAGATTATGACCATGTGTTCGCAGGCTTCTGATGACATTATGATGGATGCGGACTTGTTCAAAAAACTTAAATTCGTGTACGAAAACGAAAAAAATAACTTGCAAGGAGAAGATTTGCGACTTTTGGAGGTTGTTTACCGTTCGTTTGTGGAGAATGGAGCATTGCTTTCGGACGAGCAAAAAGAGCGTGTGAAAGCCATCAATGTGGAGTTGGCAAGCCTCTCGTTGCAGTTTGCACAAAACGTACAAAAGGAAACGAATGCCTACAAGTTGTTCATCACGGACGAGAGCGAGTTGAGTGGATTGCCCGAAAGCGTTAAAACAGCAGCGAAGGACTTGGCAAAAGAGAACGGACGAGAGGATGCGTGGATGTTTTATCCTTCGCGTTCGAGTTTCATTCCCGTGTTGCAATATGCCGACAATCGGGCTTTGCGTGAGAAGTTGCACACGGCTTACAACGTGCGTGGCAACCAAAATAACGAGTTTGACAACAAAGCAAATATCCTCAAAACATTGGCTTTGCGTCAAGAAAAAGCAAAGATTTTTGGTTTTGATAACCCAGCCGATTTTATCCTCACCAACAGCATGGCAAAAACGGGCAAAAACGCTTACGACTTGCTCATGCGTGTATGGAAACCGAGCGTAAAACAAGCTATCAAAGAAGCCAAAGAATTGGAGGCTTTGTTGCAAAAAGATTATCCAAATGAGAAATTGCAACCGTGGGATTGGTGGTATTATGCCGAAAAACTTCGTAAAGCCAAATACGACTTGGACGAAGCCCAAATCAAACCCTATTTTGAGTTGAGTAACGTTCGCAAAGGTGCCTTCGGAGTGGCAACGAAACTCTACGGCTTGAACTTTGAGAAACTGGAAGGTATGCCTATTTACAACCCCGAAGTGGAGGTTTTCAAGGTTACCGATGCCGAAAATAACTTGGTGGGTATTTTGTACACCGACTACTTCCCCAGAAGCACCAAACGGGCAGGGGCTTGGATGAACAATGTCCGCGAACAACACGACACCGTTCGACCAGTTATTGTCAATGTCGGCAACTTTACCAAACCAACTTCGACCGACCCGAGTTTGCTGACGATGGACGAAGTGGAAACGCTCTTCCACGAGTTCGGACACGCATTGCACGGCTTGATGGCACAATCAAAGTATAAAACCTTGTCCGGAACCAATGTGCCACGCGACTTTGTGGAACTGCCCTCGCAATTTATGGAAAACTATTGCTATGACCCCGACGTACTGAAAACCTACGCTTTCCACTACAAAACGGGCGAGTTGATTCCCAACGAGTTAATCGAAAAAATCAACAAAGCAAGCACGTTTAATCAAGGTTTTGTAGAAACCGAGTTGCTCTGTGCAAGTATTTTGGATATGGATTACCATTTGCTCAAGAATATGGACGCTTTGCAAACGCCCGAAGACGTGAATAAATTTGAAGCCGAATCGATGAAAAAAATGGGCATGATTGACCAAATCACGGTTCGTTATCGTTCCACATTCTTCAATCATATCTTCACAACGGGTTACGAAGCAGGCTATTATAGCTACACGTGGTCGGCTGTGTTAGATGCAGATGCGTTTGCCGCTTTCAAAGAGACAGGTGATATATTCAACCCCGAGGTGGCTAAGAAATACAAACATTTGTTGGAGCAAGGCAATAACATAGATGCCCAAGAGAACTACTTGCAGTTCCGTGGCAAACCCGCTGACGAAAAGTATTTACTCATTAGAAAAGGATTGTTATAAGAACTTCGAACGAACATATTGCATTCTATTCCCTGCTGACGATTGTGTTGGCAGGGATAGATGTGATGTTGTGGCTGCCCATTTTTAACACAACACCATTTATGTGGAACGGGCTGATTGCCTTGGTACTGTTGCTTGGGAATAGCCTTTTTTTCTACCGCACACTATCCAAAAGCAACCCTGTAAAGGATTTTCACTTCGGGCTAACCACTACGCTGTTTATCTTCCTGTTTTCGATCTTACCGCACCTGCAACTATTTTGGCAAGGTCAAGTCGTGGTTTTTGTCAACATCCTTTTCCTCAAATATATGAACACGTTTGCCAATAGTAATGATATTTCCAAAATATCCTTTTCGCTGTCGCTTTTGGCGTGCATCAGTGCGTTGATTAGTCCTGTGCAAATTGGCATGATTGTGGTGCTGTGGATTGTGGCATCGATGCAAAATCTATTCAACAGTAAAGTGTTTTTTGCATCGCTTTTTGCGGTCGGATTGTTTGCTCTTTACTACTTTTTAGCCATTTATTTTAACCTCGCTACGCAACCGTCCTTCCAACTCTCGCATTACAATTGGATATGGAACACGATTTCGATGACGTCCATTTCGTTCATCATCGCGTTGTTTGTCTTGCTGATGATTATGTTTTTTATCCTTTGGCAAGCCTATGCGTTTGAAACACAAAAAAATAAATACCCGCTCGTGTTGATGATTATTTTGATAAATTATGCGTTGATGAGTAGTATTTTTATCGACAAAACGTTGATGTTTACCTTTTCGGTATCCGTTCCGATGGCATACGTTTACACCTATTTCAATTCGTTGAAAACAAACTTTTTTAATTCTGTGATTTTAGTTTTATTCATTGCCAGCTTATTGGCTTTGGCTTTTTTACAATTTAATTTCTGATGACCTACGATAAAGCAATTGAACAGTTAGAAACGCTTATCCAAGAGATGGAAGATGCCGAAATGTTGAGCATCGAAGCGTACAAAAACAAAGCAAAAGAAGCCAAGAAATTGTTGGATTTTTGCAAAAAAGAGTTAGTGACCATTGAAAAAGAAATGCAAAGCATAAACGAACAAGAATGATTCACACTTTTTCAAATGGCTTGCGACTCGTTTACCAAGAGCGGTTAGCACCCATCACATACGTGGGCATAATGATTAACAAAGGCACCCGCAACGAGCCTTACGAACTCAACGGGCTGGCTCATTACGTGGAACACACCGTTTTTAAAGGCACCGAAAAGTTTTCGGCACGCCAAATCATCAACCAAATTGAAGGCGTTGGAGGAGAAATCAATGCCTACACCAACAAGGAAGAAACCGCTTTTTATGCCGTTACACCCAATGCCCACTTCTTCAAAACCTTGGAGGTGTTGTGCCAAATGGTTACTGCTCCCACTTTTCCACCCCACGAAACGCAAAAGGAAGTTGGAGTGATTTTGGACGAGATAGAAAGTTATAATGACGCACCGTCCGAGTTGATTTACGATGATTTTGAAGCCCTGATTTTCAACCATCATCCGTTGGAAAAACGCATCTTAGGCACCAAAAAAACGTTACAAAAAATCGCCTCATCGCCTCTGTATGCCCAACAATGGGTGCAAAATCAGTTTGTTGCCACTAATATGATTATTTTTGTGTTGGGGACGGTTTCACCCGAAAAAATCATACGTCGCATTGAACAACTATTGCCCTCTTTCCCTACGCAAAACGGCATTCCAGAGCCGAATAAACCCGTCATTGAGGCAGCCGCAACCCAAATCTCCTACAAAAAACACACGCACCAAACGCACTGTATGTTGGGCAGTTTCGGCTATCCCTACAATCATCCCAAGCAACTGAAACTCTTTTTGCTCAACAATATACTCGGTGGAGGCAGCCTAAATTCGCGGTTGAATACGAGGTTGCGGGAGAAAAATGGGTTGGTTTACACGGTGGAATCGCAATACACGCCGTTGAGTGATACGGGCTACTGGAGCGTGTATTTTGCGTGTGATAACGTACATTATCAGCATTGTTTGGATTTGGTTTTGGGTGAATTAAAGTTGTTACGCGATGAGCGTTTGAGCGATGCTTCGTTAAAAAAAGCGTTGCAACAGTTGCGAGGGCAGTTGGCTATTGCGTCCGAAAATGCCGAAAATAATGCCCTGCTGATGGCAAAACAACTCTTTTATTATGGCTTTAATCAGACTTGGGAAGAAACCTTCGAACATATTGCCACAACCACCAGCGACGAACTGCAACAAATCGCCAACGAAGTGTACGCCGCAGACCGTCTATTTTTTCTGTCGTATAGATAAATTTCGAACCTGAATTTGCTGAATGGAGACCTATCCATAAAAAAAGCAACCCAATAACGAGTTGCTTACCTGAGGGTGGAATGTGGGGCTCGAACCCACGACAACCGGAACCACAATCCGGTGCTCTGCCAACTGATTGAAAATGCCTTGAAACAATTTTTTTGCACCATTTTTCTTTTTTTATAATTTTGCACCAACTTTTCACCTACAAGCGTATGAAACGATGGATTTATATTTTGACCCTTCTAATCTTACCTATGAAGGTTTGGACAAATGGTGATCCTGTGGCAGAATTCTGTGCATTGACGCTGAGTAAAGCACCTGTTCCGCGTGCCATTCCCGAAATACAGATAGAGCGAGAGAATTTGCATATTACGTTAGAATACGGACAGGCACGCATTTCTGTTGATTATGTACTGCATAACACTTCCAAAAAATCGTTTCGGGATATTTATTATGGTTTTCCTGTTGATTGGGAAGGCGATAGTCTCGTGCACTGGAAGAACGATTTTTTTTCAGAATCGCAATATCAAAAAGGCTGGTCGGACGACTATGTGCGGGATTTTTCATTTAGTTTAGACGGAAAAGCATTGTCAGCGAATATAAGTGGCGATACTCTTTTAAAGCCAGCTTATACGTCAGAAGATTGGCATAAAGAATTCGGTTATCCTGATTGGCACAACTACAAGTTTGATACGGTATATAAAGGTAACAATTCGTACGAATGGGAGATCCTCTCCGAATATGAGTGGGATAGTGTTCTGTCTAAACCGCTTGTATTGGAGGAATCGGTACATCGTCGTTGGTATTACACCAAGTTCTCGCTCCGTGCTGGAAAATCAGCAACGCTCCATGTAGAATATACGTTGAGTCATTCGTTATGGCGGGGACTATATAGTTTATGCGAAGAGTTTCAACGTGCTTTTGAAGGTTGGGCTAATGATTACCAAGGCGGTGAATGGATTAAGTGTCCCTATAACAGTTTTCGCTATGATTTCTCGCCTGCGGCAGCATGGGGAAATGGCACTACACGCGAGTTGGACTTGACGATAGATGCACCAAACACGGAGGTGTGGCTACCTCATCAACAGAGGAAAAATACCATCCTTTTCGAAGGACATTATCACCGCCATTATACCGATTTCCGATATGCCGATGCGACCCCGCTGGAGTTGGATTACAGATACATTGTTCCAGATAGCTTTGATGTCAATTCTATCCGTGACCACCGCTTGTCGCCTATGCGTTATTCACTTCGCCAGTACGAAGGAGACACCTGCCGTTACGAAGCATTGTCCGATTTGAATGGTTGTACGGGTGTGTTCCTTAATCCCAACGATAGTGGCGAATATGTGTTAGAGATAGTTTTTACGGATTCAATTCCTATCACAGGTCTGGCTATCTTGCACGGGAATTACTGCGATTCGCTTTCATGGGTTACCACACCACGGGCTAAGAAGATGCAGGTGGAGTATTGGGGAATACTTTGGGGGAACAAATCTCCTTGCTGGCAAACGGTATATGGTACGACAGAATGGGTTCACAAATGGATAAAAGCCAATCATTATCCTGCTTTATGCAAGAACGAACAGCCGTTAGATTTCACTTGGACGAGCCTCGTACACTCAATGGAAAAAATCAACATAGGCAATCGCGGTTTTGAGTCAGAAATCGGACATTATCACGAAGAAAATGTCTATACTCACCTTATCCGAATTCGTATTCCGCATCAAAAATCGGCTCCATTTATCTCGGAAGTAATCCTACTATACAACGAGCGAACCAAAGATGATGAATGAGAAAAGCAGTAAATGAGGCCCTCATTCTATGTATACTACTCCGTAAAAAAAGAGAGTCTAAAACTCTCTATTATTTCCTCTTTTAAGCAGAAAGGACTTTCCTTCCCCATAGGGGAAACGCTTTTTCGGGTGGAATGTGGGGCTCGAACCCACGACAACCGGAACCACAATCCGGTGCTCTGCCAACTGAGCTAAGACCACCATAACTCTACGAAAGTACGAAAAAAATGATATATCCAAAAATAAATTTGTATTTTCGCACACAAAAGCACAATCCTGGCGAAAAGTGCGAACATAAATGACACAAAAAAATACATAAAAATGTTTGTACATACCAAAAATAGCAAGATGACGGTTTCTAAAATCCGCCAAATGAAGCAACAAGGCGAGAAAATCGCCATGCTCACCAGTTACGATTTCACCCTCACGTCACTCATAGACACAGCGGGTATCGAGATGATTTTGGTCGGCGACAGTGCCTCCAACATCGTCTGCGGAAACGACTACACGATGCCCATCACCCTCGACGAAATGATTTTTTTGGCACGAGGCGTGGTGCGAGGTGCAAAAGGGGCGTTTGTGGTGGTCGATATGCCCTTTGGCTCCTATCAAGTGTCGGTGGAAGAAGGCGTGCGTAATGCCATTCGGATTATCAAAGAGAGCGGTGCAAATGCCGTGAAGTTGGAAGGTGGCGTGGAGATTTTACCCACCATCGAACGCATTATTCAGAGCGGTATTCCCGTCATGGGACACTTGGGCTTGACCCCGCAATCGGTCAACCAATTAGGTGGCTACGGGCTTTGTGCCAAAGAGACCGAAAGTGCCGATAAGTTGCTTTCGGACGCGATGGCGTTAGATAAAGCGGGGTGCTTCTCGATTGTGTTGGAAAAAATTCCCGCTGTCTTGGCAGAAGAAGTGACGAAAAAAGTGGCTTGTGTAACCATCGGTAT
>JAEEGL013246735.1_pt1 | contig 21868 bp, 17 predicted proteins | sample 9134231 | NCBI WGS metagenome assembly JAEEGL01 (sample SAMN16246548, study PRJNA631951) | gut metagenome | biome: gut microbiome; feature: rumen; material: fiber-attached | host: Bos | place: Iran: Karaj | collected 2018-10 | reverse complement strand
GGCTTATCACCCATTAAATGAGCTCCAATATGAACATGAGCCCCACAATTATCATTAATTGTTACATTATCAGTTAATAATTCACACGTTTCTTCTAAATCTTTCCAACACTCCGGATTATTATAAAATATCGGACTTACTATCTCTCCTCCATTATCAAGAGTACCATCTTCATGTAAAAGCCATCCTGGTTTTATTTCAACTTCATCATCTTTTATTGGAATAAATTCTTCTCTTTTGGGATCTTCATACTCTATTTCACATCCAATTGATGCTTTATTTTTGAACGTTAATCTATTGCGATATTCTAAATAATAACCATTTATTAATCTTAACAAATCAACTAAATCATAACCTTGATAATTAGAAATAATTGTATTTTCATTAGGTTTTAATTCATTAAATATTTCATAATTATTTCCCATAACGCAATTTCCTTTACATATATAAAAATAACTAGTTATTTATTATACAACAAAATGAAATAATTTGGTAAAATAATATTGTGATAATATGAAAAAAATAATAATTATGTTCTTAATTTTATTAATTCCATTATTGCCAAGGGCTGATTTAACACCTGAACAACAGGATGATATTGCATCATTTTCGAAAAATATGATATTAAAAGGCAATGGAAATGAACACAGACAAGGTTCCTTTGGTATTCTTGCATATAATCAAGGAACAAGAAAAGAAGGCTTTAATAATCAATTATCTTATATGAGTAGAGATTATCAAAGTGTAAATCAAATAAATGCTAGAAAATGGACTTTTGACTGTTCTTCATTTGCAGCTTACGTTTATTATCATTGTTTTGGAATTAATACAACTTATGGTTCAGGAAATCCTTATGTTGTATCTAAATTTGTTGAAGATGCTCATAGTAAACGTTATTTCTATTTTATTATGAATAATGTTAAAGTATCATCTATTGATTTTAGTCGCATGCAAAAAGGAGACTTAGTAATCATTGTTGGTTCGCATATTATGGTTTATATTGGTGATGGGAATATCGCTCACTTCTCCTCATCAGCTATCCAAAAAGGTTCCAACTTAGGAAGTGAAGTTGTTAAACTAAAAGATAAATATCCTAATAACAAAGTATCGGTTATAAGACTTAAAGATGGTGTTATTCCAACTACCAAAAAAGCGAATACGATAATAAAATGGCCAGATACTGGTAAAACTGAAGATTTATCTGATAAAGATGATAAACCTGTAATAAAGATTACTAAAAAAGATTTTCATGATAATCAACTTGAAATAACAATAACAATGACCGATGATAAGGGACTTACAGGATATCAAATAACTCAAACAAACCCGACAGGTTATAAATCAATTAATCGCTTAAAAACATATACTACAAAAGAAATTATTAAAGATAATGGTACATACTATATATATGCTAAAGACACTAAAGGACAAATAACGAAATATGAATTTATTGTAAGTAACATTGATGATGATAAACCTGTTATTACAAAAGTATCATATCAATATCACTATAGTACTAATAACTTTGATATTGAAATAACTGCAATAGATAAAAATAAAATCATGTATTCACTTGATAACTCACAATATCAAGATAGTAATAAATTTAGTAATGTTTCCTTTGGAGAACATACTATTAAAGTTGTAGATACAGCTAATAATGTTACAGAATATATATTAAATTTACCAAATGATTTAATTCCCACAATTAATATAAATTATAGTACTGAATACACGAAAAATCTTATTGTAACAATTAACGCTACTGATACTGAAGGTATTATTGGATATAATGTTACAAGAAATAATCAAGAACCAACAAGTTTTAATAGTTATACAAATAATATGACATATAATATTACATCTAATGGAACGTATTACTTTTGGATAAAAACTACTAGAGGTATCATAACAAATAAAAGTATTACCATAAATAATATTGATAATATCCCACCTACGATAACTAATGTTAATATTACAAGAAATTTCTCATCATATAATATTGAAATTGAAGCTAGTGATAATGAATGTGGTATTAGTTCATACTCCATAGATGGAACCAGTTATCAAGAAAGTAATATCTTTAATAATGTCGAAACTGTTAATGAAAATATATATGTAAAAGATAAATGTGATAATATTGCAATATATAAAGTAGACTTAAATAACTTACCATCAATCGATTATAGTACAATATTATTAATAATATGCATAATTATCGTAATTGTGATAATATTTATGAATATTTCAAGTATAAAGAAAAAGAGACGTTAGTCTCTTTTATTTTTATTTATAATAATCGGAGTAATCATTATAATCATCATCATCTTTTTTTACTTTTCTTGTAGAAACAGTAATTTGTTTTTTATTAGAAAAACTTGAACTAATAAACATTACAATGATAAGAATAACAACGAATACTATTATGAAGATAAGGGTCTTATTAGATTCATCATCTTCTTTTACAACAGGCGGTTTAACTTCTTCATTTCCATGACAATCTTCTTCTAAAGTAATATCTTCTACAGGATTATAACAAGCTTGATTTTCATAATCTCCCCATACATACTCATCATCACAAGTTTTATAACACTTCTTTTCAACTTTAACACATTTATTATTAACTAGTTTTTCATCAGGTTTACATGGATATTCTTTTTTAGAAACACATTTACCATCAACTAGTACTTCATCTTTCTTACAAGATTTAGTTGGTGTTTGAGTATCCTTTTTAACACATTTACCATTTATTAGTTCTTCATCACTACCACATGATGGTGGAGGTGGTGTTTCTTTCTTAACGCATTTACCATTTACTAGTTCTTCATCACTACCACATGATGGTGGGGGTGGTGTTTCTTTCTTAACGCATTTACCATTTACCAGTTCTTCATCACTACCACAAACAGGTGTTGTAGTTGGTGTTTTCTTAACACATTTACCATCTATAAACTCTTCATCATCCTTACAAGTAGTTGTTTGTGAGGCGATACACCTAATTTTATAATCATCAATAGTTTCACCACTTTTGCAACTTGTAACACAACTCTTATTATCTGAACTTAATAATTTTCCATCATTACATTTTACATACAATGTAGTAGTTCTTGTTTGACCATTGATTTTATAAGTTATTGTTGATGAACCTGGGGCAATAGGATCTAATTCAATACTTGCAATTTGGGTATTAGTTCCATTATGTGGTGTAACTTTTACAACTGATGTATTACTTGAAGTAACCGTTACTGATACATTTTTTCCATATTCATATACACATAATGCTTTATATCCTTTCCAAGAACCATTAAGTTCCAAGGATCCAGGAACCATACAGAAATTACTATTACTATATTTACTATCTTTATCAGAAATACATGCACTTTTTGATTTATTTCCATATGATTTGGCACTTGTTCCTATTGGACATACTTTGCAAAAATTATTTTTTCCATAATATACTTTTTCATTTCCTTCAGAATATGTACTATATGGACAAACTCGTGAATCAGTTTTTGGTTCTGGAACAAATTCACCTGGTTTAGTCGTTAAATAACAATTATTAATACTCTTTCTATCACCATCACTATGATTATATCCACTAGGACAAGATACACATTTTGAATCTTTTATATATTCACCGTCTTTGCAAGTAAGCGTTTTAATGCAAACACGATATTCATCTGCTTTTTCACCAGATGGACATGATGTTAAACATGATTTTCCATCAGAACTTAAAAGTTTACCATCCTCACATAATACATTAATAGTATAAGTATCTTTCGTACCATTAAAAGTATAAGAAATGGTAGCTCTACCTGGTTTTAAACCTTTATATGTTATTACTGCATTAGTTTTATCATCACCATTAGTTACAACAGCAGATAAAGATGAAGGATTACTATTAGTTAATTTAATATCCGTCTTAGTACCATATTTATATGTACACCAATCTTCAAATACTTGACCTACTCCGATGTTAAAATCATACCAAGTACATTTATCATGTCCACGAAAACCTGCTTTGGTACATTTATCTTTACCAGTTGCAGCCCAAGTCCAATTGGTTCCTGTACCATCTGGACACATTGTACAAGAATTTGTTTGATAATAATAAACTTTAACATTACCTTCAGAATATGTATCCAATCTACATTCTATCGGCTTTGATTCAGGTTTTGGGACAAAATATCCAGGCTTTGTAGTAAGATAACAATTTGATTTCATATTTCTTCCGCCATCACTGTGATTATATCCACTAGGACATGATGCACAATAACCTTTAGATGAAATATAATATTGTCCATCCTTACAATTATTTGCTAATGATGTTATTTCATTATTTAATTCAACTATTTCTTTAGAATGATAATATTTATTAGTTTCTCCTCTTAATACTATAAAAATGCTAAATATTATTGAACAAGCGATTAATATTTTTTTATTTATACTCATACTCTACTCCATATTCTAATATCATTATACTTATAATTGAGATTTTATTCAATAAAAAAAGAGATTAAATCTCTTTTTTCTCGTTTGCATATAATCTTTGATATACTTTAGATTTTTCTAATAATTCTTTATGCGTTCCACTTGATTCTAGACTACCTTCATTAACAACATGAATAATATCCGCGTCAACAATAGTTGAAAGTCTATGAGCAACAATAACAATTGTATGATCATATATTAAATTATCAATAGTCATTTTAATATATTCTTGACTTTCATTATCAAGGGCACTAGTAGCTTCATCAAATAATATAATCTTAGTATTTAAAACTAGGGTTCTTGCAATCGCAATTCTTTGTTTTTGACCACCAGATAAGTTAACACCACCCTCACCTATTATCGTATTATATCCTTTTGGAAGTGACATAATATATTCATCAATATAACTCTTTTTACAAGCTTCTCTAACTTCATCTAATGTGATATCATCCTTGACTAGCTTGAAGTTATCAAAAATACTCATATTGAAAAGGAATGGTGATTGACGAATAATCGATATATTCTTTCTAAGTTCTTCTTCTGATAAATCATTGATATTAATTCCATCAATGGTGATAGATCCTTTAGTTACATCAAAGTATCTTAACAATAAGTTAAATAATGTTGACTTACCATTACCACTACGTCCTACAATGGCAATTTTCTTATTAGTATCAATTGATAAATTAAAGTTACGCAAAGCATAATCTTCATTTTTACGATATTTAAAGTAAACATTTTTAAACTCAATGATACCTTTAGGATCAATTATTTTCTTATTACCAAATTTCTCATCTTGATATAATTTATTATTTAATAATTCATCAATTCTTTTTAAAGAAACCGTAACTTTATTATAGTCAACACCAAATGTTGATAAGGATTCAACAACTTCATCAATTCTCCAAATATAAGAATCTAACATTGAGAATAGTGCATAAACAATTTTACCATGTATAAAGAAATATGCAGCTGTTGCCAAAATACTAAATTGAAGAATGAAATATGCAAGATTATTTAATGAATAATACCATACTTCATAATTTCTTATCTTCTTTTCATTAGAGAATAAATTATCAAGTCGATTTTTGATATTTAATTCCATATTTTTCTTTATACCTAATGATTTAATTTCACGGATACCAGTAATATTTTCAGTAACCGTTTTGACATAGTTATCTGACTCTTTCTTTATTTTCTCTTGCGTATCTTTAATCTTTGGAAAGAATTTCCATGAAATAAAGGCCATGGAAACTGCAAATAATAAGATTTCTAATCCTAATATCCAAGAAATATAAAATGATAAACCTAAAACAATAATAACAACAAAAGATTTGCAAACTAGTTTAATGAGACTGTTCAATAATGACATAACACGATCGGCATCATTATATAGCCTATTTACAAACTCTCCTACACCAATATCTTCAAAAGCTATTGTAGGAAGATTGTTTATTTTATGATACAAATCATTCGAAACATTTCTCATGAATTTAATTTCAAAATAGTTATATAACTTATCTCTTGGTATTTGTAATACGGAGTAACAAATAATATATATAAGTACCCATAAAAAGAAATATAACAAGAAGCCTTTAAAACTACCTCCTAACATTAATTCAACAGCATGTCCCCAAAGAAAAGCTGCCAATAAAGCTGGTAGATAAGTCATTAAGACTAATAAGATATATATAAAGATTTTGAACTTATCATCATGTAGATAATATAAAAGTACTTTAAAAGTCTTAATCTTTTTCATATAATCACCTCCATACATTCAAAAAGAACCAGTAAATGGTTCTTTTAACTTCAGTAATCATATAAATTGCAAGTATGTTAAAAATTCGCGAGAATAATCTCACATAAACCATTTACTTTAAAATTTTCAAAATATAAATTTGTATTCATTATTCTCACTCCTTTCATTAAACTTGAGTTTACCATAACAAAGAATATTTTATTTGTCAACAAGATTTTTTATTATTTTTTCGAAGTAAATAAAAAAGATTATTATTTATAATAATAATCTTTATTTTATAAAAATAATTTACTTAATATTTGTTTTTCGAAAATATTCAATACACATAAAAACAAAATATTATGATATTAATTATTGTATATATTCAATTTTTTCTGCAATTGATCTTAGTCTTCTATTCAAAACCGACTCACAATTTTCATATTCTTTTAAGGAATACTCTATTATATTTCTAAGATAATTAATCATTTCAACATGTCTTATGATATTCTTATCAAGATTTCCAACATTATCATTTGAAAAACTATCAGGAAATTCCGATATAGCATTTATTGCACTAGCTAATTTGCTTTTTATTATTGATTTATATGAACTATCAAATTCACCAAGTTTTCTCAATATATCACGATAAACATCATCATCATATTTAATACGAGCTCCACCTAAGAATGAACTAATGTCTTCAGTTGGTTCATATTCAAGAGTACTACCATTATTTCTAAATTCACCACATTTTCCACAGTAATTACCATTGTTATCTGCTTTACCACACTTTGGACATGTCCATAAAGTACTACTGGTTAAAGATACATTAGCAGCTTCTTCACGCGACATACCACATTTACCGCAATAACTAGTTGTATTATCTTTTTTACCACAATTAGGGCAATTCCATGTTGTTCCATTATTGCCTAAAACAATGACACTTGGTGTACCACAGCCTCCACAAAACTTAGCAGTGTTTCCGGTTCTTCCACACTTTGGGCATGTCCACGTTTCAATATCCATTAGTGAATCTGTAACAGCATCTTCTCTTGATGAACCACAACCTCCACAATAATTTCCTGTATTATCAGTTCGACCACACTTTGGACAGTTCCATTTTCCTGTACTTGTGCCTAAGACAGTGACACTTGGTGTACCACAACCTCCACAAAACTTAGCAGTGTTTCCAGTTCTTCCACACTTTGGGCATGTCCACGTTTCAATATCCATTAGTGAATCTGTAACAGCATCCTCTCTAGAGGTTGCACAACCTCCACAGTAATTTCCTGTATTATCAGTTCGACCACACTTTGGACAGTTCCATTTTCCTGTACTTGTGCCTAAGACAGTGACACTTGGTGTACCACAGCCTCCACAAAACTTAGCAGTGTTTCCAGTTCTTCCACACTTTGGACATGTCCACGTTTCAATATCCATTAGTGAATCTGTAATAGCATCTTCTCTTGATGAACCACAACCTCCACAAAACTTAGCAGTGTTTCCGGTTCTTCCACACTTTGGACAGTTCCACAAATTATCATTAACCCTAGAAGAAGATTCTCTTTCGCTTCCACATCCGCCACAAAAAAATCCTTCTTTATTAATGTGGCCACATTTAAAACAAACCCATCCATTATTCATAATTCACCACTTCTTCTGGTGCTGTATTATCTACTGGCTCAGGTTTATCAGTACGTTGTTGTTGCGCCTTCCATTTGTCGTAATGATCCTTATGCTCAATTTCTTTTTCATCAACGAACTTATTTACACTATTAATTAAATTATCTATTATTTCATTATCATTATTTAGATAAGAACAAATATCACCAATTCGCGATTTAATTCTTTCACCTAAAGAATCATTAGGAATCGAAAGTCCCATTAGTTTACTACCTATTCCATTTATTTGTGATGACACAGTTGATAATGATGAAAATATTTCGCTTTGTAAAGAAGGATATGTTTCATTTGCTAGTTTTAGACAATCATAATCTTTATTACATCCCATATTATTTATTCTCCTCTTCAAAATTTTCTATAAAATCATCATAAGCTTTTGTAATTTTATTATTCGATTCGCTATAATCGCTATCAGCCATCAATAAAAATTCTGCTAATTTAATTAAGTCGTTGTTTATATTTGAAATTTTATTAATCATATTTTCATACATCTCAATATAACTATTTGATGTAGGTGTTTCCCAAACAAATTTCCTAGGTAATTCTTTTAATTCTTCTATTTTATTATTAATATCATTTTTGGAAAAATTTATTAAATCATTACCTGCTTGTTCAATTTCTCCTAAATATATCTTTTTCATTTATTACCTCCTGTAGTAGAAGCTTCAATAAACTCATATGTATCATCATATTCTTTAATAATAAAATTTAATTCATCAACGTGACTTTTAAAATACTTATTAAGATATTTTTCAAAGCAATCAAGAAAAGCATTTGTATATTTACGATATAATTCACCAGTTTCTGTATTATAAATCTTTTTAGTGTTATCAACCATCTTCTTGTATCTTTTTAACAATGACAACAAATCACTAAAACTAGCATCAATTAGTTTTTTCGTAGATACTAAACTTTCAATATTGACTTTAACAAATTTTTGTTCCATTATTTCACCTACTTTATACATACTAATTATATCATAGATAAATACAAAATAAAGCTATAATTCACAGGCTTGTAGCATTATAATTAACGTTACATTCTTTACAATTATTAAAAAAAAAAATTATTATTCTCATAATAATCTTTATTTTATTAATATTTTTTTATTATTAAGAACACATTTAACACTCATTATCAATTTATTAAGATTAATTTCTTGAAAAATAATAAATTCCCCATTTAATTTTATTCGTTCTAAAAAGCTATCTAAATCATTAAAAATATTTTCTACTATCGAGTTATACTCATCATAATTTTTATTTATGATACATATTGCACATATTATTTCAAACGAATTTATTACAATTCGATAATCTTCGCTCTCAAAATGAGAATTAACTTCTAGTCTTATTATACTATTATGATAATCATTTAATATCTTGTTAATGTCTTTATCTAATAAATATCTAACTCGCTTAGTTTCTGTTTCAGAAAAACGAAAATATAAATGATAACCAGTCTCTATAACATTGATATAACTTATTAAATCTCTAATTAGATGCTTTTCACCGAGAGTTATATTAACTAATAGTTGATATAAATTATCCCTAAAATAATCATAAAATATATTTTTATAAATACACATTGAATCCAATATTAAATAATACATATATGACTTTGTTAATAAATATTCATTATTATTTTCAATTATCTCTAAAAGAATCTTTTTTATTGGGGTTTTATTAGATGATAATGATTTTATATTCTTATCAGGAAAAAGAAAGTTAGCGTATTCCATTAGACAATTATAATAATAATTTACTTTATTCATACTATTCTTCATATTATTTTACCAAGACCTTGTGGGTTTCTAAATAATTAAGTACAAAAGTAATTAAATTATATGTATCAAGCTGTCCATCATTAATAAAACCACCATATACTCTTACTCTATCTAAAAAACCTTGTATATTATCCAAAATATTGGAAGCTAATTTATCATAATCATTTAATCTATTATTAACAAAACAATACGCACAAACTGTTTTTAATGATTGCATGATAATTAATTCATCAGAATCGTTAATCTCAACATAATCTAATTTATCTTGACTATTATAATAAGAATGCAATAAAGCTAAATCATCTTTATCAAATAACACGTCTACTTTTCCAAATTTAGCAACATATCTATTATCAATAAATTCAATATAATACATAATATTTTGTACTTTTTTTTCAATGTTATCACCCAAATAGCCATATAAAGAATTATATTCAATTAATTTCATATAACCCCCAAAAAACTTCTTTATTATAACATTTATATATTTTTTTGACAAATAAAAAACTCTAATAATTAATTAGAGTTTTATTATTTATTTTTTACTTCTTATAACATCTAAAATTGATGGATGTTCTTTATGATATTGAATAGCTTCTTCAACACTTCTTCTTTGTAGATCAATTAAGCATCCAGCTGATGATATAGCACCATCAAATAAATTTGTTTTACCAAGTTTTGTTGGATCATATCCTGGTAAGAATGGAATAATATTTGCTCCATGAAGAACAGCATCTTTAAGAACTGATTGACTATCATCAATTAAATATAGATGACTCATTAAATTTGGACATACTTCAAGTAATCTAGGATAAAAACTTGGAACATCCAAAATATTTTTCATAAATTCAATCTTACTTGTAGTTTTTCTATTAGGCATTCCATATTGTAATTGATGGAACTTTGGTAAGAAAATACCATCAATATTTGGAAATACATTTAACATTGTATTAATTTTACTTACATATTCACGATCTACATTATAGTGTGATACTAAAATAACGAAGTCATTCTTTCTTCTTGTATTTAATAACTCACGAATGTAGTCAATACTTCTTGGAAAGAAATTACATGTTTGATATATTTCATCATAATTAATTCTTCCCATAAATTTTGGATCTACTTCTTCAAGTACACGATCAACTAAATCGAAATAAGCTTCCTGTGCAATACGTGAATCATCCGTATTAGAACTATTTCTTGCTTCTTCGATACGACGATTTACTTCATCAAATTCATCTTTGGCGAATGTCATTATTTGTCTATCTTTAACTTGTTTTTCGTTAACGATAGTATTATCAATATCAATACAGATAATTCTAAATGGCTCACCACTAATGGCAGCATTATAAACATTGTTAATAAATTCAGCTTGTTTTAAAGCATTAATTTGTAAACTATTCATAACCATATCCTCCCTAAAGAAATTATATAAATCTTCTTATAACATATCTTTTTTTATATGTCAATGTTTTTTGCCACTTACCATCATTGAACTGTGCACATTATATCATATTTTTAAAGATATGTCAAATATTGTCTATTATTTCTTTTGGAATACTTTATATCCCAATTTCCCAGCATTAATGTTATGTGACTGCTTTTTTCGTAAGAAATCAAGACATTCTGCTTCTATTTCATACATTTTATCTTGATTTTCATCTCTTAAATAGTTTCTTACATGACCAATATATCTTTCTACCCAATGTGTTAAATATAAATAATCATATAATAATGGTGAATTAATATCATATATAAAACCGATATGAGATATAAATTGTCTCATTTTATCATATGGTACATCTTTGTTAGAACGATCTATTTGTTTATGACTCATAATTTCTTTTAGTGTTACATCATGTATAGGTATTTGCGCAAGTTCTTCAAATGGCATATGAAAAACCGTATCCATATCGGTATTAGGATCAACAAATGATGACATAACCGCTAACTTATCAGCATCACGAATATCTTTTACAACGGAGGTAGCAAGCGGAGATAAAATACCATAAGGAACATCTTTTGTACCATGATATTCAATTCCTGTATATATAAGATCACGATATATTAAATATAATTCTTCTGATAGATATTCTTTAATTCTTTCTCTTTCCATTGAATCATCAAATAAATAACTCAAACCTAACGTTGTATGATTAACTTTATTACTACCCATTTTTGTTCCTACTTTATGAATTTCTAATATTCTTCCAAAATCATGAAAAGTAGCAACTAAAATATTTGCAATTTGTCTATATGATTCATAATGATTAACTTCTGATAAATTAATAGCAATATCGATAACTTGTAACATATGAAGAAACTTTCTTTCCATTACTCTTAACATATCAATAAAGTCTTTCGTTATCTTTTCATCATTAATACTTTTACTATTTAATATTATTTGAATATCAACGAAAGAACATTCAATAAAACTTACCATTTTATCAATTATTAAAGAAATGAAATGATACCCCATTCCATCTAATCTTTTCTTTATATAGTCAATATATACTTTATCTAGATTTAATTCGTTTTTATTCATTAAATCCTCCTATTTGAAATAAAACATGCATATTATATCATAAAATTGGGTTTTTTTTCAAGTTTCAGGTCTTTATAATAAAAAGATATTCTGTTTTGAATATCCATTTATTATTTTATTATAAAGTATTCATCCATTTATAAATATATGGTGAAATTAGTTTATATCCATCAGCATTTAAATGAAGATTATCTGGTAAATATACTTTTGTATTTACTTTTAATATATCACTATATGTTTTTCCGTTAGATGCTTTTCCAAAGTATAAATCGATGTATTTAACATCCCATTTTTTTAATACTTCTTTCATCTTTTTATAATATTTAGGTGATAAAGTAGCTCTATTTTGATTAGAATTAGGAGTTTGATAATTAATTATATATCCTATTTTTGCCTTTGGCCATTGTTTTTTTACTGTATAGATATAGTATTCTAAACCACCCAAAAAAGTATTTGTATCATAATTTCCAGAGAAATCATTTGCTTTATATGTTCCTAATTTGACACCTCTTGAAATATCATTTGTTCCTCCATGCATAATAACATAATCATATTTTTTACCTGCATATGTTTTAACATTATCAACAATCCATTTCTTTTTGAGAGCATTTGAAATAAGCCATCCTGATTTTCCAGCATTAGTTGATGATTTCAAATCATACTTATCACCAATATAATTAGCCCATGAATAACCTTTTGGGGTTCCACGTGAACCATATGTTATTGAATCACCAAAGAAAATGGCAGTTTTTTTATATGTACTATTTTTAACATTAATAGTTGTTGTTGCTTTTATACCATTTGCTGATTTAACAGTAATTATAACATTACCTTTACTTTTAGTTGTTACTTTTCCATTTTCATCTACAGTAGCTATCTTATCATTAGAACTTGTCCATGTTAATTTCTTATTGGTAGCATTAGATGGCTCAATTGTTGGAACAAGATTAACTTTTGTTCCTTTAGCGACATTTATTTTTTTAAAATTAAGTGATATGCTTTTTATTAATATTTCTTCTTTGGGTTTATCTATAACTTTGACTTTGCAAGTTGCAATCTTACCATTTTTAGATTTTGCTGTTATTGTAGTATTTCCTACTTTTTTACCAGTAATAACTCCATTATTAACTGTGGCAATACTAGAATTAGAACTATTCCACTCTATTTTCTTATTAGTAGCATTACTAGGAGTTATTGTTACTTTTAAAGTATATTTATTCGATACATATAAACTTATATTCTCTTTATTTAATTCAATTTTGTCTATTTCGATTTCTTCAATCTTTTTTGTATCTTTTACTTCAACGTTGACAATATAACGATCTTTATTATCATATTGTCCTCTAATAATAGTATTTCCTTCATTTATGGCTTTAATTAATCCAGTATTAGATACCGATGCTATATTATTATTTTCACTAATATAAATTAAATTATTTTCACTAAAATTTAATTGATATTCTTCATCTTTTTCTAAAGAAAGATTAATGGTTTCTGTAGGAATATTTTCTTCTTTATCTTCTTCTTTTTTATCACTTTTATTAATAAAAATAATACCAAATATACAACCAATAATAATTATTACTAAAAAAATTGATATTAAGACATTCTTTTTATCTTCTCCATTCATTTCTACCCTTCTATTTTCATTTTATCAAATCTATTATAATCTATCAACTAATATAAAAAATACTAGTTTTAATAACTAGTATTCAAATCGATCAATAATCTTTTCTTTTAATCCGGTTTTACGATCAAGAGATGCATTATTATGAATAGCCATATTAATAGCTTCCATCTCCCCTAAAATATATAAATTATTCTTAGCTCGAGTTACTCCTGTATATAATAATTTTCGATATAACATTCGCCTAAAAGTGGTTAATAGTACCATTAATACAACTTTATACTCACTACCTTGAGATTTATGAATACTAATAACATATCCTAAAGTAAAATTAGTATAATTTGATTTATTATAGATCACAATATTACCATCATAATCAACCGTAATCTCTTTATTAACATTATCGATTCTTGTAATAATACCTAAATCTCCATTAAAGACATTATAATCTGGCATATTAACAAGTTCTAAGACTTTGTCATTTTCTCGATAAGTTATATCACCAATAACTATTTCATTTTTATTCTTTTTACTTGGATTAAAAATGTCTCTTGCAATTAAATTTAAATTATCAATACCAAATGTTGTTTTATATAAAGGTGCCATAATAATAAAGTCATTATAATTATAATCTTTATATGTTTCACATAACTCTATAAAATTATTAATCAATTTATTGTTAGTACATTCAATAAAAGTTAAATCATCACTCTTATTATAAATATCTTCATTAATACCATTATTAATGTTATAAGCAAGAGAAATAATATTACTATTTTCTTGTTGACGATATAATTCTTTTAAATAGATCACTTTAAACTTATCCGTATTAATAATATCTTTTAAGACTTGACCAGCGGAAACAGATGGTAATTGATTAACATCACCTACCATAATAATTTTGGTATTAAATTTAAGACCTTTTAATAAACTATCAAAAAGGTACGTATCTATCATACTAGCTTCATCAATAATAACTAGTTCACAATCAACTTTATTCTTTTCGTTAACTCCAAAGGAATTATTATCTTTATTCCATTTTAAAAACCTGTGAATTGTTGATGCCGGCATATGAACTGTTTCCGTTATTCGCTTGCTAGCTCGACCTGTTGGTGCAAGTAAAATTACTTTTTCACATAACTCTTCATGACTTAATTTAAATAAATCACGATAAATATCAACAATTGATTTAATAATCGTTGTTTTACCTGTACCAGGTCCACCTGTAATAACTAAAAAATTTTTAATAAAACTATTTCTTATCGCATCTTCTTGTTCTATATTATAATCAAGTTTACTATCAAGTTCGTTTTTCTTTAACAAATCTTCTAACTTCTTATATTTATTATCAGGAAGTGTTTCAAGATAAGTTAATCTTCTTGCGATATTAGTTTCAGCATCAAACATTTTCTTTAAATAATATTTATTATCATCTAATATTAATTTATTTGTTAATACAAGATTATTTAATACTTCACTATATACATCGCCATCAAGATATATTGATAATAATCTTGTTAAATAATTATAGATTTCATCACTTGTTAAATAAGTATCACCAATTGTATTAATTACTTCATTTAAAATATAAATAATACTTGCTTCTACTCTTCTTTTATCATCTTTTATATAATCAAGTTTTAAAGCAAGACTATCTATCTTTTTAAAAGGAAAATTATCATCGATTACATCATAAATATTATTTTCAATAACATCGATTACTTTCTTTTTATATTTATTATATAAACTATTACTATCACGATTATTAAAGCCGAATTCATTTAATTTAACAATAATATCAATACTATCTTGATATTCTAGAAGTGTGTTATAGATATCTTCCCTATTCTTTTTAGTTATACCTTTAATACCAACAAGAGAATTAATATCATTTGTAATCATATTAATGGCATCATCACCTAAAGAATCATATATTCTTTTAGCTTTACTTTCACCTATTCCTTTAAAAATACCACTAGATAAAAAAGATATAATACTATTTTCACTTGTTGGCATAATTATTTCATAACTAGTTACATTAAATTGACTACCATATTTATGATGTTCAATAAACTCACCAGTTAACTTTAAATTATCTTCTAAATTAATATCTGTGAAATAACCTGTAAAAGTTATGGTTTTACCACATAACGTATTATCATCATATTCGGTTACTTTAAGTAGTCCTACAATATATCCATTGTCTGATGAAAAGATGGTTTTTTTATAAATACCTTCAATCATTTTTTCACCTTCTGACATTTTGGACAATAATATGTACCACGTCCACCTACTTTAGTTTTAATGATCTTACTTTTACAAATAAAACATTCTTCTCCTTCACGTTTATGTACCATTAAATTATCTTGATTATGACCAATAACACCCAAAGATGATGTATAACTACGAATTGTTGTACCACCAAATTCAATTGATTTATCAAGAATTTTTTTAGAATTAATAATAATATTTTCTAAATCATTATCATTTAATTTAGAACCAATGGTTTCAGGATTAATACGGGATGCAAAAAGAATTTCATCAGCATAAATATTACCAATACCTGCGATGATATCTTGTTCAAGTAATAATGATTTAATTGGTTTATTACGAAGTATTTTCTTCTTCAAATAATCAACTGTTAACTCATCACTATTAGCATCAATTCCAATATTACATAAAGGAGTATCAGTATATAATTTATCTTTAGTAACTAAATCCATTTTACCGAATTTTCTTGTATCATGATAACGTAGGGTTATATCATCTAAATAAAAAATAACATGTTCATGCTTCTCTACTGGTTCACTCTTATCTTTAAGGAAGAATTTACCTTCCATTCTTAAATGACTTACTAAATAATAATCATTTAATTCAAAGATTAAATACTTACCACGACGATCAATATCAATAAATTTTTGATTAATAATATTATTTATAAAATCATTATAATTAGATTCAATAATTCCTTTATAATAAACATCTATTTTCTTTATTGTTTTACCAATAATTTTCTTTTTTAATACTCTTCTTACAGTTTCAACTTCAGGTAATTCTGGCATATATAGTCTCCATTTAATACAATTAGTTTATAATAATAATACTTAATTGTAAAGAAGTATACATTATGAAAATTGAAATCCATTTTAATTGACGATATTTTTATAAAATGATATATTTATACTGTGGTGATAATATGTATGACAATAACAATTTTGATGAAAATCAAGATGATAATGAATATATAGATTACAATAAATCATATAAAAAAGAAGGTTTCTTTAAAAGACTATTTGGTGGTAAGAAGAAAGAAAAAAAAGAAGAAAAAGAATTTGATAATTTTTATCAAAGAGCTTATCAACAAGAAGAACCTGTTGTTAAAGATGATTTAGTTAAAAAAAGAGAAATAAAAGATTATGGTAAACCTGTTCCTAAAGAACCTGAAAAAGTAACCGTAAGTCAAATGTTAAATAAAAAACCAAGTGAATTTGTTAATAATAGAAAAAATGATGGGGAACTTGAGTTTAATTATTATCAAGAACCAGTAATTATTGAACAAAAACCAGAAGCAGCTATTAATAAAAAAACAGCATATATTATAATGGGAGCTCTTGGTGGACTTGCACTTATTATTTTCTTAATTACGATAATATCAAAATCTAGTACTAAATATGAATTAGCAGTTGGATTTAATTCTATTTCTTTAAGAAGTGGGGAATCAATGCAAATTCCAGTATTAACTAATGATACTGCAAGAACAAAATATACTATTGATAATTCTAATATAGCAACCGTTAACTCTAATGGTTTTATTCAAGCAAAAGAATTTAAAGAAAATAAACAATATTTACAAACTAAACTAAAAATTGGTGGTGAACAAATAAATAAAACAATAACCGTTTATATTGTTCAATCAAAAGCTATTATTCCTCTTGAAAATTTTGAAGTTCAAGAATCAATTACTCTTAAACGTGGTGAAAGAAAAATGATTGAAATAACTAATATCAAACCACCATATAATACTCAAACATTAAAATATGTTTATGAAAGTAGTGATTCTGGTATTGCTATCGTTGATTCTATGGGAGTAATTACAGGTGTTAAAGCAGGAAATACAACTGTTAAAGTACGTAATACATCTAATCAAGAATTAAATAAAGTTATTAAAATAACAGTTAATTAAAAAGATTCAAGTTTTCTTGAATCTTTTTTATCTTGTTAAAATATAATCATTAATGATAGAAGGATCTTCATTATCAATAATAATACGTCTTGTATAGTTAATTACAGGAATATCAAAGTTCTTATCATCTAACATGTAAACAAGCGTTTTTAAGGTATTATAGCCCTCTACAGTGTGTGTTTTAAGATATTCATTAGCTTTATCACGATCAGTTGCAATTAATTCACCATAAGTGTAATTACGACTTGTTTTACTATTACAAGTAAGAATTAAGTCACCAATACCACAAGGAGTTATTAAACTGTTTTTTTCTCCTCCTAAGGTAACAATTAATCCTTCCAAATCACGAATAGCCCGTACCATAAATAAAGCAACTGTGGAATCTGATTTATTAAGACCATGTAAAATACCTGATGCAATGGCAATAACATTTTTAATAGCACCTGATATTTCAAGACCAACTAAATCATCAGTTCTTTCAAGAGTTAAATATCTACTAGATAAAATATCATTAGTAAGATTATAACTATTATCTGTATTTGCATAAATTGATAAACTAATAGGATTATTATTAATTAAATCAATAGCAAAACTAGGACCAGAAATAACGGAGAAATCAGGATTATTAATATATAAATTATATATTTGATAAACCATTAAATATTCTTTTTCTAAGATACCTTTACTAGCTAAAACAAAAGTTTTATTAGATAAATCATACATAGATAATTCTTTAATATTTTCTTTTAGATAAGGTACTGGAAGCACAATAACAATAATATCACAATTATTAGTAAACTCTAATAAATCATTTGTTATTTTGATATCACTAGGAATTGTAACACCTGGTAAAACCTTATTTTCATGATGAGTTAGGATATAATCTCTTTCTTCCCTAAACTTCGTCCACATGATAACTTCATTATCTTTTCTATGAGCGACTATTCCAAGAGATATACCAAAGGCCCCTGTTCCAAAGATGCCTACTCTACTCATTCAAAAGCTCCATCATAACTTCATTAGCAAGAGCTGGAGATAGACTACCATGAGTTTCTTTCATAATCATTCCCATAATAGCTTTTGAAGCTCTTTCATTACCGGATTTATATTGATTAACTAAATCTGAATATTTATCTAAAATTTCACTTACAGTTTTTTTAATTTCTTCTTTATCACTAACAAGATTTAATCCTTTATTAGATAAAATCTCATCAATAGATAAATCATTTTCCATTAAATCAACTAAAATTTCTTTAAAAATCTTATTACTAATTTCATTCTTATCAAGACGATTAACTAAATCACGGAATTTAGAATCAGTAAGATGAGTTTTATCAATAGTTACATCATTTTTATTTAAGTAACTTGCAATGTCACCTAAAAGAAGATTAGAAGCAACAACTAAATTAATATCTAAGAATTTTTCTAAATAATCAGAGATATCTTTATTAGCAATAATCTTTTCAATATTAATTGGATTAATACCAGCTTCTTTATAACTTTCTCTTCTTTCATCAGGCATTCTTACTAAATCATTTGTATTATCATCAATAAACTTATCATCAATATTTAAATAAGGAATATCAGGTTCAGGGAAGTAACGGTAATCATTACCAACTTCTTTAACACGCATGGAAATTGTACTTAGTGACTTATCATCAAATCTTCTTGTTTCAGGAACAATCTTTCCTCCAGACTCTAATATTTTTTCTTGACGTTTAGCTTCGTATTCAATAGCAACACCAACATTACTAATAGAACCTATATTTTTGGTTTCTACTTTAGTACCCCATTCTTCTGTTTTAGATATTGATACATTAGTATCACATCTCATAGAACCTTCTTCAATCTTACAGTCTGATACACCTGCATAAAGAAGTAATTCACGAAGTTTAGTTAAATATAATACAGCTTCTTCACTAGTTTCCATACAAGGTTCTGTAACAATTTCAATTAATGGAACACCAGCACGGTTAAAGTCTAATAAACTATTTTTTTCGCCATGAACACTTTTACAAGTATCTTCTTCAATATGCATCTCTAGAATATCAATTCTCTTTTTAGTTCCATCTTTTTTGGTAACTTCGATATATCCATGAGTTCCAATAGGAGTTAGAGCTTGCGTTATTTGAAATCCTTTTGGAAGATCTGGATAGAAATAATTCTTACGATCAAAATGCATTTTACGAGATACATTAAGATTTAATACTTTACAAGCTTTAAGAGCTAATTTAACAACATCCATATTAAGTACTGGAAGAGTTCCTGGATAACCTAAGTCAATAACGTTAACATTAGTATTAGCCATACTACCATAATTAGATAAGGCTGGTGAAAATATTTTATTATTAGTCTTTAGTTCACAGTGAACTTCAATACCAATTGTTTTTTTATAATTACTCACTTACTTTTCCCCCTTCCAAATCTAGATTTAATTCTTTTTCAATGAAACTAGCAAGTTGATAAATTGTAGCTTCATCAAAATTATTACCAAGAATTTGTAATCCAATAGGTAATTTCTCACTATTAAAACCAATTGGAATAGATATACAAGGGAATCCTCCCATATTAGCATGCATAACTAAGATATCATCCATAAAGCAATGTAATGGATCATCTTTACCACTATTAAGTGGATAGGCACATCTTGCAGCACTTGGACCAACAATTAAATTATATTCGCTAAATATCTTTTTAAAACTTTTTTGTAAATCATCACGAATTTGCATAGCTTTACTATAGTAAATTTTTGCATTCTCACCACTTAGGATATAACTACCTACCATGATTCTTCTTTTAACTTCATTACCAAAACCATATTGTCTTGTTTTTAAATATAAATCTTCTAGATTCTCTGGATCAGGATAACTACATCCATAACGAATACCATCGAATCTTGCAAGATTACTACTAGCTTCACCCATAGCAATAATTTGATAAAGAATTACCGCCATATCAATATGATTAATATCAACCATATCAACTTTAACATTATGCTTTTCTAACATTTCTTTTATTTCTAATACTTTATTACGTACTTCAGAATCAACGAAATCTGATAAGAAATAATTAGGGATAGCTACTTTAAAATCTTTAAGTGGTTTACCAATAAGTCTTGTAAAATCTTCATTAGTTTCAACACTCGTCATATCACGATCATCTTTACCACAAATAACATTTAATAAGTTAGCATTTTCTAAAACATTTCTTGTCATTGGACCAATTTGATCTAAACTACTTGCGAAAGCAACAAGACCATATCTTGATACTCTACCATAACTAGGTTTCATACCAACAATACCATTAAAACTTGATGGTTGTCTTATTGATCCACCTGTATCACTACCTAAAGCCAATGGTACAAGACGTCCTGCTACAGAAACAGCAGAACCACCACTAGAGCCACCTGGAACTCTTTCTTTATTCCATGGGTTAATAGGTGTTCCATAGTAACTAGTCTCAGAAGTACTTCCCATCGCAAATTCATCCATATTAGTTTTAACAATTATAATCATTTGATTTTTTTTAATTAAATCAATACAATCAGCATCGTATATTGCCATAAAGTTTTCTAATATTTTAGAGGCACAAGTACATTTTATATCCTTTACCATAATATTATCTTTAATCGCAATTGGTATTCCAAATAATAAATCATCAGGAACATCTACTTGTTCTAATTCTAAAGCTTTTTTAATAGCTCCTTCTTTATCCACAGAAATAAAACTATTTAAATCACTATTTTCTATTTTTTCTAAAGCTTCATTAACCAAGTCTATTGGTTTAATTTCTTTTTTCCTTAATAATTCATG
>JAEEGL017280076.1_pt1 | contig 21869 bp, 16 predicted proteins | sample 9134231 | NCBI WGS metagenome assembly JAEEGL01 (sample SAMN16246548, study PRJNA631951) | gut metagenome | biome: gut microbiome; feature: rumen; material: fiber-attached | host: Bos | place: Iran: Karaj | collected 2018-10 | reverse complement strand
CTGCCTTGCTGCGCAAATTCGGCTTGCCGGTAGGAGAGACCCCAAAGATGGAAGGCTGGCATCGCTTCCTTGAACTGCAACGCACTGCCACTAAAGAGGTTCATGTGGGTCTAGTGGGCAAATATGACCTCCAAGATGCCTACAAGAGCATTCGCGAGAGCCTGATTCTGGCGGGTATCTACAACCATGTGAAGGTCAAGATAGACTTCATCAACAGCGAGAACATCACCAAGGAGAACGTCGCGGAGCAGCTCTCGGGCGTGGCAGGCATCTTGGTCTGCCCCGGCTTCGGACAACGTGGCATCGAAGGCAAGATCGTCGCGGTGGAATATGCGCGTGTCAACAACCTGCCTGCTTTCGGCGTGTGTCTCGGCATGCAGATGATGGTCATCGAATTCGCCCGTAACGTGTTGGGCTACAAAGACGCTAACTCGAGCGAGATGGCCGACACCCCGCACAACGTCATCGACATGATGGAAGAGCAGAAGACCATCGTCAACATGGGCGGCACGATGCGTTTGGGCGCCTACGGCTGCAACCTGCGTCAAGGCAGCCGCGTGGCCGAGATCTACGGCACGCCGCAAATCAGCGAGCGTCACCGCCATCGTTATGAATTCAATAACAAATACAAAGACGAATACGAGAAGAACGGCATGAAGTGCGTCGGTGTGAATCCCGAGAGCGACTTGGTAGAGATTGTCGAGATCCCCGGTCACCGTTGGTTCATCGGCACGCAGTTCCATCCCGAGTATTCCAGCACCGTGCTGCATCCTCATCCCTTATTCATGAGTTTCATCAAAGAAATCGCCCAATGAGAACCCCTTTTAAACGGAAACGTCTCCTCGTCATGGCCGTCTGCCTGGCCATCGCGGTGCCGCTCTTCGCCATCTCCTATGGCAAGAACCTCAACCGCACCCTCCGCGTGCTGCGCAACGAGTTGAATGCCGACTATCAGCAGATCGACAAGAATCGTGAGCGCCTCACCGAGGACTACGAGAAACAACGCCAGAAGATGGTCGACATGATGAAGCAGTGCGACGAACTCTCGCTGATGCTGTATTCCCAGAAGCAAGGCTTCACCTTCGACGTGAGCTATGCCTTGCAGCGGGTCACTCAGCAATACAACGAGTTCAACCAGAACCGTGGACCTTTCGACCATATCGTCAGCAACCTCAACGTGGAGATGGAACGTCATGCCCGTCTCATCGAGTCGCTGCGCCGTCTCCCTCCCGAGCTCGACACCATCGTGGGCATCCCCGACAGCCTGCTCTTCCACTACGACACCCTCAACCCGCTCTATTTCAGCGGGACGCATCTCGAACTGGATGAGGAGATGAAGGCCTTGGCTGACTCCCTCTCTGTCGTGCCTTTCGTTCTCGACGAACAAGGGGAGAGCGACCGCGAGCAGTGCATCTTCTATGCCGGTGAGTTGCTCAAGATGTATGCCGAGACCAAGGCTACCGTGGTGGCCGACAGCATCCATTACTACGAGACCTTCCTGCGCCTGAAGGAGACCTACGACTATGCGCACGACTACTACCAGGTGCTGCAAAACCGTATCTTCGTCGATGGCCAGACGCCTTGGTACACCATCCTGAAGAGCCCGGGACGCTATTGGCGTCAGGCGATGGAAGACGCGAACGAGAAATACGACCCTAGCGCCCTCAGGTCGTTGTTTAGGAGAGGTACCGCCGAACAGACGAGCGACTCCAGCTGGGAGTATTCGCTTCAGGTCTTCATCATTGTCTTGTTCGTCGTCGAGTTGATGGCCATCTGGCTGGTGGTCTGGTTGCTCCTCCTTCCCGTTTTCCGTATCAAAAAACTGAATGAGTTTGTCGCCAAGGAGCACCGTCCTTTCATCTCTTTGCTGCTCGCCATCCTCATCACCATCCTCTTGAACTCTTTTATCGGTGGCGACGGCCTGCTCCATATCGCTGCCAGCCTCACCAAGACCTTCCTTTGGTTGTTGGCGGTCATCCTCCTCGCTTTGCTTCTGAGGCTGCAGCCCAAACAGCTGAAATATGGCGTCAGGCTCTTCCTTCCCACCTTCTGCATGGCCTTGGCCGTCATCGGCTTCCGCGTGGTCTTCATGCCCAACGCGCTGATGAATTTCATCTTCCCGCCGGTAGTGATAGCCTTCTTCATATGGCAGCTTTTCGCCTGCCTGCGCAACGCGAAGAAGGTCAAGCGCATCGACCGTCTCTTGGGTTGGATCTCCTTGGCAGCGATAGGCGCGGCTTTGGGTGTGGCCATCGCTGGCTACATCTTTGCCTCACTACTCATCTTGGTGTGGTGGTACTTCCAATTGGCCACCATCCATGCCATCTATACCATCCTCAAGCTCATCGTACGATACCGTGAGAAGCGGATGAAACCCCGCATCAACGACTACCGCTCGCGGATCAACTTCATCACGGGTCCCGGCAAGGAGACTTTGCTGTTTGGTGCCACATGGTTTTATGACTTGGTCAAGGATGTGGTGCTCCCCGTGATGGGCCTCCTCTCCATCCCGTTCTGCCTCCATCTGGCCTTGGACGTGTTTGACTTTGAGGACCTTTACAACAACATCTATCACCACAACTTCGTCCAGTTGGTCAACGACAGCGGTGCGGATACCTTCAGACTCTCGTTCCACGGGATCCTTATCCTTATCTGCCTGTTCTTCGTGTTCCGCTATATCAACCGCGCCTTGCATGCCATCTGGCAGCAGTGCCGTTATGCGATTTTCATGAAGAAACACAACCGCAAGACCATCCGCAACAACGAGATAAACCTGTCGTTAGGCAACAGCATCATCAGTGTCTTGGTGTGGTTTACCTACATTGTCGTTATCGTCCTGACGTTGAACATCCCCACCAGCTCACTGAGCCTCGTGGCAGGCGGTCTCTCGGCAGGTATCGGCTTCGCCCTCAAGGACACCCTCAACAACTTCATCTATGGCATCCAGCTGATGTCGGGACGCCTGCGTGTCGGCGACTGGATCGTCTGCGACGGCATCCGCGGCAAGGTCACCCATATCGGCTACCAGAGCACCGAGATTGAGACCATCGACGGCGCCGAGATGTCGTTCCTCAACGCCACCCTGTTCGCCAAGAACTTCAGCAACCTCACGCGTAACCACGGCTATGAGTTCGTGAAGATTACCGTGGGTGTGGCCTATGGCACCGACATCCAGCATGTCCGTGAGCTGTTGAGCGAGGCGATGAAGACGTTGCAAGGCCAAGACGCCTTCGGACGCGATATCGTAGACGCGAAACGTGGCATCAGCATCACCTTGGAGGAGATGGACGACAGCGCCGTCACCATCGCCGTGAAGCAGCAGGTGCTCGTGGCGGAGCGTGTGGGCTATATCGACCGCGCCAAGGAAGTGATCTACAATACCTTGAACGAGAACGGCATCGAGATACCCTTCCCACAATGCGATGTGCATCTCGTCAAGGAAGAATAAGCCTGTTAAGTGGAAAAATCGTACTTTTGCAGCCTAAAACTTTGTGTGATGAAGAGAAGCCTGATCATTATAGCTGCTTTCCTGCTCTTGGCCTCGTGTGGCGAAGACCAGCCCAAAGACCCCAATGCGAACACCAACCCGCCCAAGAAGACCGTCGTGGTGCCGCAGTTCAATGCCGACTCAGCCTATCAGTATGTGGCCCGACAAACGGAATTCGGTCCGCGTGTGCCAGAGACGAAGGCTCATGCCGACTGCGCCGAGTGGATCGTCGCACAGCTGGAGCAGTTCGCCGATACGGTGATCGTCCAGGACTTCCGCGCCCGCCTCTTCAACGGCAAGGGCATCGACGGGCAGAACCTCGTCGGCGTGTTCCACCCCGAGGCCAAGAAACGTCTTGTGCTCTGTGCCCATTGGGACTCACGTCCCTACGCCGACCACGACCCCGATGCGGCCAACACCCGTAAGCCCATCGACGGCGCCAACGACGGTGCCAGCGGCGTGGGTGTGCTTTTGGAATGCGCCCGACAGTTCAAGCTGCAGCCCCTGCCCGAAAACCTCGGTGTCGACATCGTCTTCTTCGACCTTGAGGACTATGGCCCGCATCAGGACGAGGCTGAGAAGTACCACGACGATAGGGTCAACTTCTGGGCTTTGGGCTCGCAGCATTGGTCGAAGACACCGCACATTTATGGCTACAAGGCCTATTATGGCATCCTCTTAGATATGGTGGGCGGCGCCAACCCCAACTTCCCCAAGGAATACTACTCACAGGAATTTGCGGCCTGGGTAAGCAACAAAGTATGGCGTAGGGCTTTCGATTTGGGCTATAGGCCTCAGTTTAGCAACGAGCTGGGCACGATGATCAGTGACGACCATATCCCCATGAACCAAATCGCGGGTATCCCCACCATCGACATCATCGACCTGCATCCCGAGAGCAGCAACGAGTGCTTCCCCGAGGTGTGGCACACTGTGAATGACAATCTTGAGAACATCGACAAGACCACGTTGGGCATGGTCGGCGACGTGCTGTTGCACGTGGTCTATGAGGAATAATAGTCTAAAAAACGTGTTCTTTGAGTCGTTTTTTCTATTTTTGCGCCTTGAATGCTAACCTAATTATTATTCAAACTATTACAAAAATGAAGAAAGTTATTACCCTTGCAGTGGTCGCTTTCATGACCCTTGCTGTGAGCCAGAAGGCTCAAGCCATCGAAGATCCGAACCCGAAAGGCACCATGGTGCTCGGCCTCCATGCCGGTTTCTTTCCTGGCTATGGCACCAACGCCACTTTCGACTACACCTTGGTTGACTCCTGGTGGAAAGGCCACTTCACCGTGGGTGGCTATGCCGGTTTCAACTATACTCCTTATGCGGGTACGGAATACCATTACTCGAATTTTGCAGTTATGCCCAGAGCCACTTATGGCTTGAACATCACCAAGGACTTTGAGGTTCACGCTGGCTTAATGGCAGGTTGGGCCTTACGAACATGGTCTACCGCCGATCATCTTTACCATGGTTTTATTCAGGCTGAGGTTGTCGGTTGCCGTTATATGTTTACGCCGAACTTTGGTGTAGAGGCAGAGGCAGTTTACAACTACAACTATAATGGAATCAATATGAGTTACTTCAATGCTGGTGTGACCTTCAAGCTTTAATTGCTACCAGCATACCACTAACAGAAAAGGCCGCGCATTGCGGCCTTTTCTGCATTAATAAGGTTTGTTTTTACAGTCCTTTGATGTATTCGTCCAGCTCTCTTTTCGAAGAGTCGTAGGCGAAGGCCTCGTTGACCAGGTAGTACTTGTTGGCGTCGACACAGAATCTGTAGGCGTACTTGGCGAAGTCCAGCTTGTTGCTTTCAAACGAGAAAAGCTTGCAGATGTTGGTGATTTGCGAAGCCGACATCGGGTTGGCCGAGACGATTTGCTTGGCGAGGGTCAGCTTGGTGTTGTCGAACGATTCGTTGGAAATCATCTGGCAAGCATCCTCGTAGTCGCGTGGGTTCATGCCATGCGAGTACGGACCAGGTGGGGGAGGTAGGACGGGTGTATCATGCTCGTAAGGCTGCTGCGTGAGCAGATCCATGGTCACCTCGGGACGGATGTGGGCGTCGGTCGTCTCTAATCCGTAGAGATTTCCTTTTTTGACCACGGTGAGCGTCTGCGGCTGCTTGAGGTCGACATACTGTCCTACGCAGTTTTGCAATTGGTTGTCGAGTTCCACGCGCACATAGTAACTGTCATCCACGAGATTACGGATGCAGATAGAACGTGTCGGCTGTTCGATCTGCAGCACGTCGTTGACATAAATCCAGAAGTTGATGCCACGTGGTGCGGTGACGGTCAGGGTGGTGCTTTGATGCGGATGGCTGCTGACATGTTTGGGTTTCACTTGCGCCGTGACGGGCAGGGTCAGGAAAAGGACGAGGGCGAATAATAGGTGTTTTTTCATATCGTTTAGGTTTTGATGTAGAGACGCGCCAGGGCACGTCTCTACTGAAAATTATGCAATAATCATTCCACAATGATCTTTCGGGTCACGACTTTTCCGCCGATGACGTTGACGAAATACAAGCCTGCTGGTAGGTCGCTCACGTCGATGGTGGCGCGTTGGTCCATCACGAAGCCACGCACCTCCTGGCCTTGGGCGTTGAGGATATGGACGCAGAGTTTGCCCATCTCGTAGTCGGTGGCGATGGTCATCAGGTGTTTCACCGGGTTGGGCGAGATGGTCAGCGTGAACGGGTCTCTCTCGAAGTCAGGGTATTCCTTGACGTCGACAAGGGTGCCCTCGTCGTTGGAACGGCTCACCACCATGCCGCTGACCCTCAGGATCGGGTTGCTGGGGTTGGAGCATTGGATGCATGAGTTCTGTCCGTCGCGGCAGTCAGGGTAGTTGGGATGGCATTGGTCGATGTAGGTCGGGTCAAATTGGTAGAAGAGGTTGACGCCGCCGTTAGCGAGGTATTCGTTCAGGTCGTAGTCCCACACCATGCCCATGCTGCCTGGGCACCATCCGGCGCGGTTGTAGGCCCAAGTACCGTTTTGGGGCTGGCAGGCGGCGGGGTTGGGGCTGCAGGTCTGCCATAGACGCTGGTCGTATTTGAGGTTGCCGTCTACATACACATGGTGGGTGGCGTCGTAGAACTCAGCCGCGTTGCCCGTGTTGTAGGCACCGCCGCTGGTGTTGCTCCAGTTGTGGCCTGTGGTGATGATTTTCAGGTGAGCCTCCTCGGTGTTTTCGGCAAACTCAACCTCCACTTCGGGCACAGGCTGTTGGTTGGCATAGTCGCCGAAGTCGTATGGGCCGAACCATACGGGCTGGATGTCGCTGTAGAGGTAGTCGGGCGTGCCTTTCTGCAGGTTGAAGGTGAGGATGGGGTTGAAGCTCCAGCTTTGCCAGATCTCGTAATACACCTCAAACTCGACCAGACCTTGCAGGATGGAGGTATAGTCGGTGACGTCGACGTCGTCGTCGCACTCCACGCCGAAGGGCGAGCAGTAGCGGAACAGCTCCACCCATTCACCGCGGTGGTTCTTCACACGCACATAGCCGACATGGTCGTAGGGGTCGCAGTCACCATTGACGCAGCGGTGGTCGTAATGGGCGTTGATGGCGCTGAAGGCACCCACATGCGAAGGCAGGGCATATTCGCCGAAGACGTGTTGGCTGGCCGAGGTCACCACCAAGTCGCCGTCCATGGCCACGACGTCGATGTTGTTGAAGTCGTTGGTCACAGTGAAGCGGTTGCTCACCGAGGTGCTCTTGCCACCCGACTGGGTGATGGTGGCTGTCAGGTCGAAGTCGCCAAACGCGGTGGGCTCCCAAACCGCATACCAGTAGCCGTTGTCGGGGTTGTCGGGATAGGCGGTCTGCAGCTGGATGGTCTCGCCGCCGATGCCGCAGGTCACCTCTTCAAACTTGATGACGTTGCCGTGCTCGACATAGGCGCTGAGCACCAGCATCATGGGCTTCAGCTCGGGCATATAGACGTTGAGGCCTTCGTAGGGTCGGCGTATGGTGATGTCGGGCGTGTAGTTGTCGGGGTCGACCACCTCGAAGGTGCGGTTAACGGCAGGGGCTGCTTGCCACTGCGTGCCGTCGCCACCTTGTGTGGCGCGCACCTTCACGGTGCCTTCCTGGCCTGTCAGGGTGACGGTATTGCCCTCGATGGTGGCAGGGCCTTCGACGACTTCAAAGGCGACGGGCAGTCCCGAGGTGGCACTGGCGTTGAGTGTGAAAGGCGCATCGAAGACGAGCTTGTCGGGGATGGCATCAAACTCGATGAATTGCGAGGCCAGTCCGGCGGGGATGTGGCGCACCACGATGTTGTCGAAGCCGCCGTGCGAGCTGCTGAGGAAGAACACGCCGTCCCAAGCGGCAGGGTCAAAGCGGTCGCCGCTGCCAGGGGTGAGACCGGCGTTGATGCCTTGCACCTCGGGCACAGGCTCAAACTCGCCCGTGCAGCCGTGGTCGGCGAAGAGGGTCACGGAGCCTTGGCGGTCGTTGGCCTCGAGGTCGATCATGATCTTCCAGCGGGTCCAGGCAGCCTCGGGGGTGTCGTAATCGAACGAGGCGGCGATTTCGTTGTCGGGCAACACGATGCCGGTGACGAAGCTCGGTCTCGGGTCGACGCCCGTAGTGACGAAGTAGATGCCGCCGTCTTGGGTGGACAGTGCGGGGTTGGGGTGTGTGGCCTCATAGCTCATGGGAGGCAGCACGGTGCCGTCGCCGTCGGCATCGTAGCCGATGCCGAAGCAGGTGCCCCACCAGTTGCGCATCATGTCGATTTCCACCTCGATGATACCGCCGCTCGAGAAGTCGAACTCGAAGCTTGAGGTCGATTTGTGGGTGGCCACCTCACCGTAGTTGGTGTTAGCGTTGTCGAAGAAGGCACCCATGGTCTCGTCGGGGGTGGTGTGGCCGCCTGCACCGAGATACTCGGTCTTGAGCACGCCGCCGCCCGCGCTGTGGGCACGGGCCACCCATCCGCCTTGGCCGTTCAAGGCCGCGCCTTCGGTGTAGCTATTGAAGTCGTCGGTGGCCACGGTCTGGGCGGTCAGGCCTAAGGCGAAGGCCATCATAAAGGCAAGAAGGAAGGTCGTTTTTTTCATCATGTCAGTCTTTTATTGGATCATCACTTTCTTGGTCACCACCTTGCCACCGATGACGTTGACGAGATAGAGGCCCGAAGGCAGGTCGCTCACGTCGATGGTGGCGCCGCCGTTCATGCTGAAGCCACGCACCTCGATGCCTTGGGCGTTGAGGATGTGGACGCTCATGCGGCCCTTCTCATAGTCGGTCGTGATGGTCATATTGCCCTTCACGGGGTTAGGCGTGATGACCACGTTGAACGGGTCGGCATCCACGTCGGGCAGCTCGGGTGTGTCGAGCAGGATGTCGGTGTTGTGGCTGTAGGTCACCAGTTTGCCCGAGACGCGGAGGATGGGGTTGTTCGAGTCTTGGCAGTTGGGGCAGTTGTTTTGTCCGGTGACGCAGTCAGGGAAGTTGGGGTGGCACTCGTCGACATAGGTCGGGTCGAACTCATAGAGCAGGTCGGCTTCGCCGGCTTCGAGGTACTCGTCGAGGCTGAAGTTCCACACCATGCCCATGCTGCCGGGGCACCATCCGCTGCGGTTGTAGGCCCAGGTGCCGTTTTGAGGCTGGCAGCCCGCGGGGTTGGGGCTGCAGGTGCGCCACAGATGTTGCGTATAGGCCGTCGCACCGTTAATCTTGATATTGTGCGTGGCTTCGTAGAACTCGGCGGCGTTGCCCGTGTTGTAGTTGCCGTTGGTGCCGCTGCTCCAGTTGTGGCCCGTAGTGACGATACGCAAGTTGGCTTTCTCGACGCAGGGGTCGAACTCGACGTTGCGCTCGGGGATGGGGCAAAGGTTGTCGTAGTCGCCAAAGCTGTAGCTGCCAAACCAGAGCTCGTTCATGTCAATGTAGGGATAGTCGGGCGTGCCTTTGGTGTATTCGAAGAGGGCGATGGGATTGTATCCGTCGCCGTCCCATGTCTGGCAGTATATCTCAAACTCGACCAAGCCTTGCAGCAGGGTGGTGAAGTCGGTGACGTCGATGTCGTCTTCACACTGCACGCCGAAGGGGGTGATGTAGCGGTAGAGCTCCACCCACTCGCCACGGTAGTTCTTGATGCGGCAATAGCCCACGCGGTCGTAAGGGTCGCAGTTGCCGTTGACGCAGTTGTGGATATAATGCAGGTTGATGGCATTGAAGGCGTTGACATGGGTGGGGAAGGCGTATTCGTTATGGGCGGTTTGTACGCCAGGACCCGTGATCAAGTCGCCGTTGAAGCCCGTCACCACCATGTCGTTGTAGTTGGTGGTCACCTCGAAGGTGTTGGAGGCCGTGGTGACCTTGCCGCCCGTCTGGGTGATGCTCACGGTCATGTTGTAGGTGCCTTCGCCCGAGGGCGTCCAGGTGGTGTACCAATAGCCGTTGTCAGGGTTTTCGGGATGGTCGGTCTTCAGGGTCAGCGTCTGCCCGTCGACGTCGCAGGTCACCTCTTCAAATTTGAGGACGTTGCCGTGGTCGATATAGGCGCTGAGCACCACCATCACAGGGTTCTCGAAGTCGGGCATGTAGACCTTGGTGCCTTCGTAGGGACGACGGATGGTGATATCGGGGGCGTAGTTCTCGGGGTCGACGACGTAGAACGTGCGCGTCACCGTGGGTGCGGCCATCCATTGTGTGCCGTCGCCGGCTTGCTTGGCACGTACCTTCACCGTGCCTTCTTCACCCGTCAGGGTGAGGATGTTGCCCTCGACGGTGGCAGGGCCTTCGGCGATCTCGAAGGTCACAGGGAGTCCCGAGGTGGAGGTGGCATTGAGGGTGATGGGGTCGTTATAGACTAGCTGGTCGTTGATCTCGGGGAAGTCGATGAATTGTTGGGTCAGGCCACCGGGGAAATGACGGATGGTGAAGTTGTCGAAGCCGCCCCAGCCGCTGTTGAGCAGGAAGATCTTATCCCACATGGCAGGGTCGAACTTGTCGCCGCTGCCTGGGGTGAGGCCGATCGGGACGCCCTGGCACTCAGGCACGGGCTCAAACTCGCCATTGGGCACCACGTCGTGCATCATATACAAGGTGACGGCACCTGCGCCGTCGTTGGCGTCGAGGTCGATGGAGACCTTCCAACGATACCAGTGTTGCTTGGGTGTGTACTCGAAGTCGCAGGCCATGGTGTTGTTGGGCAGCACCACGCCGTTCCAGAATCTGTCGTCTTGGTCGCCCGTGGTCAGCATATAGATGCCGCCGTCGGGGGCAGTACTGTTGGGGTTGGGACGCACGGGCTCGTAGTTGCCGAGGATGGGAGGCAACACATAGCCGTCGCCGTCGCCGTCGTAACCGATGCCGAAGAAGTCACCCCAGTGCTCGCGCCACATGTCGCACTCGATTTCGAGGATGCCGCCAGTCGAGAAGTCGAAGCCGTATTCGGCAATGCTGTGCGTGGCGATGTCGCCATAGCTGGTGCCCGAGCAGGTGGAGAACACGCCGATGGTCTCGTCGGGCGTAGGCTGTTCGGGGGTGCCGTTGAAGAAGTGGGCGAGATAGCCCGTGTAGAGCGGACGGTTACCGTTGCCCGCGCTGTGCGGACGCGTGATCCAGCCGCTTTGGCCGTTCAGCGGGGTCTCTTCGAGACACTCGTTGAAATCGAAGTTAACTTCGGTCTGAGCCCAGAGGCCGAGGGAGAAGACCATCAGGGCGATGAGTAAAGATAATCTTTTCATAGTGTTGATATTTAATTGATTACTAATTTCTTCGTTACTACGGTGCCACCCAGCATCTGCACGGTGTAGATGCCTGCGGGCCAACGGCTCACGTCGATGGTGCGCTGTCCTTCCACGGTGAAGGTGGCCACAATCTGTCCCTGCATGTTGAGCACCATCACGCTGACGGCACCCTTGTCATAATCGGTGCTAAGGGTAACTTGTCCTTTGGCAGGGTTGGGGTAGAGCTCGGCGTTGAAGGCCGACTCGGCATGAGTCTCATGGACGCCCACCAACAGGTCTTCGTCATTGCTGTAGGTGATGACTTTGCCTGCCACGCGCAGCACCGGGTTGTCGGGGGCGGCGCATTCGGTGCAGGTCACACCGTCGACGCAGTCGGGGTGGTTGGGATGGCAGAGGTCGAGATAGGTCGGGTCGAACTGGTAGAACAGCTCGGCTTGTCCGGCGGCGAGGTATTCCGAAAGGTCGAAATCCCACACCATGCCGATGCTGCCCGGGCACCATCCGCTGCGGGGATAGGTCCAGGTGCCGTTTTGTGGCTGGCAGCCTGCCGGATTGGGGCTGCAAGTGCGCCAGAGGTGTTGGTCGTATTTGTTCTGCCCGTTCACCAGAATGTGATGCGTGGCTTCGTAGAACTCGGCGGCATTGCCAGTGTTGTTGGTGTTGTTGGTGCCGCTACTCCAGTTGTGGCCTGTCGTGGACAGCTTCAGCTTGGCGGCTTGCGCTTGGTCGCTGAACGCGTAGTTGACCACAGGAACAGGCTGCTGGTTGGCATAGTCGCCGAAGGCGAAAGTGCCAAACCATATTTCGTCCACGTCGGCATAGAGGTAGTCGGGTGTGCCTTTGGTGAAGCTGAAGATGAGGTTGGGGTTGTAGCCAGAGCCGCCCCACGATTCCATGTAAAACTCGATCTCAACCAAGCCTTGCAGCAAAGAGGTATAATCGCTCACGTCCACGTCGTCGTCGCACTGCACGCCGAAGGGGGTGATGTAGCGGAACAGCTCCACCCATTCGCCACGATAGTTGCGTATCTTCATGCCTCCCACACGATCGTAACCGTCGCAGTTGCCATTCACACAGTTGTGGTCGTAATGCGCCAGAATCTCTTTGAAAGCACCCACATGGGTAGGCAACACGTAGTCGCCCTTGGCGCTATGATGGGTCGGGTCGCAGACGAGGTCGCCATGGAGGGTCACCACGTCCAACTGGTTGTCAATGTCGTTGGTGACCTCAAAACGGCTCGTGAAGGTGGTCGTTTTGTCGCCACTTTGGGTCACACTGACGGTCATGTCATAGTCACCAAAACCCGAAGGGGTCCAGAAACCGTAGTAATAGCCGTTGTCGGGGTCGTCGGGAGAGTCGGTCTGCAAGGCGATGGTTTCGCCATCGATGGAAGCATGCACGTCGGTGAACTTGATGACTTCGGGATGCTCGATATAGGCCGAGACGACAATCATGACAGGATGTATGTCAGTTAGATAGACCTTGGTGCCATCGTACGGGCGACGAATCTTTACCTCAGGATCGTAAGCATACGGGTCGAAGACCTCGAAGCTCTTCACCACGTCGGGGGCAGGCAGCCAGTTGGCGTTGCCGGCTTGGGTGGCTTTCAGCTTCACGATGCCCGTTTCGCCCGTCAGGGTCAGGACATTGCCGTCGATGGTGGCAGGGCCTTCCATCATCTCGAAGGAGACGGGCAGTCCCGACGAAGCGGTGGCTTCAAGGGTAATCGGGTCGTTGAAGATCAGTTGGTTGGGGATGTCGGCCATCTCGATGAGTTGGGCGTTGCCGTCGGGCTGCTGACGAACCAAGAGGTTGTCGAAGCCGCCCGTGCCGCCTTGCGAGTGGAAGAACACGCCGTCCCACACTTGGTAGTCCAGCTTGTCGCCGCTGCCCGGGGTGAGGTTCATGCAGACGTTGGTGCAGCCCGCCATCTGTATCCATTCGCCCTCGCAGCCGGGCTTGACGAACACCGTCACCGCGCCCGCGCCGTCGTAGGCCGTGAAGTCGAACGACATCTTGTAGCGCGTCCATCCGCCTTCCTCGTAGTCGAAGGGGATGTTGCTTCCGTCGGGCAGGCACACCTTGGCGTGGCCGCCGTCGCCTTGGCTCTTGATGAAAAGGTAGACGCCACCATCGGGGTCGGTCATACCGGGCAAGATGTGGCCGTCGCCGTCGCTGTCGAAGCCCACGCCGAAGAAGGAGCCCCACCAGGTGCGGTTCATGTCGATCTCAAGGTCCATGATGCCGCCGCCTTGGAAGCTGAAGTTGAAGTTCGACGAGGCCTTGCGTGTGGCCGTGCGACCCACACCCGAGCCACCATAGGGATACCAGATGGCGAGGCTCTCGTCGGGGGCCATGTCGGAGCCACAGACGTAGCTCACGTCGAAGTCCTGCGACGAGGTGGCGGTCTGGTAGTGTGTCATCCAGCCGTCTTGGCCGTTGAGGTTTTGCGAGCCTTCGGTGAGACTGTTAAAGTCGTAAACATATTCCACTTGGGCCGTTCCCATCGTGGCCAATAGGAACATTGCAGCGAGTAGGGCGAGTCTTTTCATTTTCGTTGTTGTTTATTAGCGGACAAAAATAAAAAAAACCATGAAATAATTTGCAAGTATGGAAAAATAGCCTAATTTTGTAGCGTCAAAAAATACGATTTAACATGAAAACTACGCGTTTTATCCTTGTTTTTGCTATGTTCATCGTTGATTTTTACTCATGTAGCACCGATGTGGACTTGTATGCCGACTACAAGGACGTCCCCATCATCTACGGACTGCTCAATTCGAGGGCTGACACCAATTTTGTGAAGATCACTCACGCCTTTTGCGGCACCAACGACGATCCCATCAACGCCAACGAGGTGGCCATGATATACGATTCAAGCAACTATCCGGAAAAGTTGGACGTGCGCATCGTCGAGCAGGCCAATGACCATGGTGGACCCTACGAACCCACCGGTCGCGAGTTTGTGCTTGACACCCTGACCATTCATAACAAAAAGGAAGGCGCGTTTTATGCGCCGCATCAGTTGGTTTACTATACCGCCGAGCCTTTCAACGCTGGCGACGAAAATGTTCATTACCGATACCGCCTTATCGCCGTCAAGCCCAACGGTGACACGCTTACGGCACTGACGACCATGGTGGGTGGCGAGGAGTTTCAGATTATCTCGAATGGTTTTATGTTTGAGGAACAGGAGACCAACGCCAAGAACAGGATCATGTTCCGGTCGGATGGCATCGCCAGCCTCTACGAAATCTCGATACAGTTCAACTACCACGAGCAACATACAGGCCAGGGCGTGCAGTATAAAAAAGTCCGCCGCACCTATGGCGCGAGAACCATCGAGGAGTTCCAAAAAGTGGAAGGGACCGACAACGTGTATTATTTGGAATGTTCGGCCAACTGGCTCTTCAATGCGCTTGCCAATGCCATCGGTGGCGATACCATCGTCAACCCCAATCATCCCAATGTGGAGCGCTACTACGACAATTTCGTGGTCACCATTGCCGCTGCCGGCGAGGACTTGTTCTATTATTATACTGCCAACCAAGCCCAACAAACCAGCTTGTCGGGCTACAATCCGGTCTATTCCAACATCGACGGAGGCTACGGTCTCTTCTCGTCGCGCACCCAAATCGACAAGGTGTGCAGGTTGACGAATCTGACCTTGAGGACACTCTATGGCAAAGAGTCGTGGGGGTTCCGTGAACAATAATTTCATAAATGGCGACGACATTCAGAAAAAACGCTATTTTTGCAGTTTCTAATCAAATGATTTGAACGATGAAAAAACTCATTCTATCCCTCTCGCTGTTGGCTGCCGTGTTGGGCTTCAACGCCTGCAGTACCGACGTGGAGCTTTATGCCGACTACAAGGATATCCCCATCGTCTATGGCCTTTTGGACTCCTCTCTGGATACCAACTACATCCGCATCAACAGGGCCTTCTCGGGCAGCAACGACAACCCCATTGATGCCACTGAAGTGGCCTTGATCGAGGATTCGTGCAACTATCCGGGAAAGCTCAATGCCTATATCGTGCAGTATAAGAAAGGCTATGGCAACACCTACCTGTCGACAGGCTACACCATCATGCTCGACACCATCACGATCAACGACAAGCAAGAGGGCATCTTCTATTCACCCAGACAGAAGGTGTATTTCACCGACCAGCCGATTGCGATGAACACCGAGAACACGAAATACAAGTATAAGCTCTTTATCCACAAGGGCAACGATACCATCACTGCCGAGACGGGTGTCGTTGGCGGCGAGAACTTCAAGATCATCACGCAGACGCTTGGTTTCACTGCCGAGGAGAGCAACCGTTCGGGACGTATCATGTTCACCGAAGCCGACAATTCGGTGTTCTATGACGTGAAGATGGCGTTCCATTATGAGGAATCGCACAACGGAGGCCCCTTCGTCAACAAGGAGCTGACTTATAAGTTTGGCGCCAAGAGCATCGATGAGTTGAACAAGGAAGGCACCATGTTCTATGTCACCTTTTCCGAGAACGCCTTGTTCACCATGCTGAAGGACGCCATCGGTGGCGACACGGTGGTCGACCCCAACCATCCTCATGTGGTCCGTCATTTTGGTGCCAAGCCCATGACGATTACGTTGGCCGCTGGCGGCGACGAGTTGTATAACTACATCCAGGTGAACCAGCAGACGGGATTCTCACAGACCGTCCCCGACTATACCAACATCAGTGGCGGTCGCGGCGTGTTCTCGTCGCGCGTCAACCTCGTCCAGGACGTCAACATCTCGGCCCGTACCCAGTCCGACCTCTATGGCATCGAGGCCTGGGGCTTCAAGCAACAATAACTCAGCTAACTGCTTTTTCCTATGATTCGTTCCATGACGGGCTACGGCATCGCCGAGCAGACCTACGATACGAAGAAAATCGTGGTCGAAATCAAGACCCTCAACAGCAAACAACTCGACCTGCAGGTGAAGCTGCCCAACGAACTGCGCTTTGCCGAACTCGATCTTCGCAACCGAGTTGGCGCCAAGCTACAGCGAGGCAAAGTCGACGTGACCATCACCGTCACCGACACCGACCTGACGCAGTCGTATCATATCGATCCCGACATCGTGAAGGCCTATAAGGAACAGATCGAGTCCATCTCGGCCCAGTTGGGCATCGCCCCTGCAGCCGACATGGCGTCGCTCCTGTTCAGGATGCCGGGCATCTTCAACGTGCCCGTCGAAAACTACGACGAGGCCTTCGTCGCCAAAGTGGGCGAGACCCTCGACCAAGCCCTCGACATTGTTGATGCCTTCCGCATCCAGGAAGGCAACACACTGAAGCAAGACCTGCTGCACCGTGTGGACCTCATCCTCGACCTGCTGGGTCAGGTGGAGCCTTACGAGAAGAGCCGCCATGAGGTTATCAAACAACGCATCACCAAGAACCTCAGTGACTTGACCTCGTCGGGACAATACGACGAAAACCGCTTCGAGCAAGAGCTAATCTATTATCTCGAGAAGCTCGACATCACCGAGGAGAAGGTGCGTCTGCGCCAGCATTGCAACTACTTCATCGAGAGCTGCGACGACGACCAGGCAGGCAAGAAACTCGGCTTCATCAGCCAAGAGATGGGCCGCGAAATCAACACCTTGGGCTCGAAAGCCAACGAGGTGAACATCCAGAAACTCGTCGTCAAGATGAAGGACGAACTGGAGAAAATCAAGGAACAGGTGTGTAATATTTTGTAATAGCCACTGGCTACTGGCTATTGGCAGCTGGCAGACCCACCCCTATCATGAGACTGCCAGAAGCCAGAGGCCAAAAGCCAGAAGCAATAAAAAAACAACTATGAATAAAGGAAAACTTCTGATCTTCAGCGCCCCGTCGGGATCGGGCAAAACAACCTTGTTGAACCACGTCATGGCCAACATCCCTGAGATGGCTTTCTCGGTGTCGGCTACCACACGTCCGCCCCGCGGCGAGGAGGTGAATGGCCGCGAGTATTACTTCCTCACGATGGAAGAGTTCAAACAGCGCGTCGATAACGGCGAGTTCCTCGAGTGGGAGGAGGTCTATCCGGGCCGCTGCTACGGCACCTTGCTCTCCGTCGTCGCCCAGATGCAGGAAGAAGGCAAGCACGTGGCTTTCGACGTCGACGTGTGTGGCGGCGTCAATATCAAGAAACACTATGGCGACCAAGCCCTCTCGGTGTTCATCCAAGCCCCGTCGGTAGAAGTGTTGCGCGAGCGACTCATCAAGCGCGGCACCGACTCGATGGAGGAGATTGAGAGCCGTGTGGCCAAGGCCGAATGGGAAACCGAGTTTGCCAAAGGCAAATTCGACCGTACCATCATCAATGACGACCTCGAGACCGCCAAACGCGAGATCCTCGAAGTGGTCACCGCGTTCTTGAATGCCCCTGAGACGAACCGTCCTGATCTGGACTTCTAAGGTCTTGTTCCCAATCACCAGGCAATGAAAAAAGTAGGCATCTATTCCGGCTCGTTTAACCCCATTCATCACGGTCATGTGATGTTGGCCAACTACCTCGTCGAGTTCTCCGACCTGGATGAGCTTTGGTTTGTGGTCACGCCGCAGAATCCCTTGAAGAAAAAGGAAGACCTGCTCGACGATGACGAACGCCTCAAGATGGTGCAACTCGCCATCGGCGACGACCCGCGCATCCGCGTGAGCGACATCGAGATGCACCTGCCCACGCCGTCGTATACCATCAACACCTTGACGGCTCTCTCGGAGCAATACCCCGACATCGAGTTCGTCTTCATCTGCGGTATGGACAGCCTGCAAAACCTGAAACACTGGCGCGAATACCAGAAGATCCTCGACAACTACGAGCTTTTGGTCTTCCCCCGCGAAGGCTACGATGGGGGAGACCTCCTCAATTATCCCTCAGTGACGGTGCTGAAGACCCCGATCCTCGAGATCTCATCGACCTTCATCCGCCAATGCGTCAAGGAAGGACGCGACGTCAGGCATTTCATGCCGGAGAAGGCGTTCCTTTACATGAAGGAACACGGGTTTTACCTGTAGAGACGTTGCGCGCAACGTCTTTACAACGTTATTTGACAGGATTATCCCCAATCAAATTCGTCAAATCAATAAACTCCTGCACCGACAGTTGCTCGGGGCGTTTATTGAAGACCTCGTTGTCGATAATCTCGGGGCTGAGCATCGGACGCAGCGAGTTGCGCATGGTCTTGCGCCGTTGGTTGAAGGCCTGTTTGACGACACTCACGAACAGCTTCTCGTCGCAGCCTAGGTCGGTCGTGGCATTGCGCCGCATCTTGATGACGGCAGATTTCACCTTGGGCGGCGGGTTGAAGACGTTTTCGTTGACGGTGAAGAGGTAGTCGATGTCGTACCAAGCCTGCATCAGCACGCTGAGGATGCCGTAGGTCTTGCTGCCTTCCTTGGCGGCCATGCGCTGAGCCATCTCCTTCTGCACCATGCCCACCACCTCGATGACTTGTTCCTTGTATTTCAGCACCTGGAAGAAGATCTGGCTGCTGATGTTGTAGGGGAAGTTGCCGATGATGGCCATGTTTTTTTGACCAAACTGGCTGAGGTCGGTGCGGAGGAAGTCACCCTCGATGAGCCGCTCGCCGAGCATGGGGAAATGTTGTTGCAGGTAGGCGATGGACTCCTTGTCGATCTCGATGACATGGAACTTGTCCAAGAGGTCCTGCACCAGGTATTGCGTCAGTACACCCGTCCCGGCACCCACTTCGACGACGCTTTCCACGTCGGGTGAAAGCTGCTCCACGATGCGCTTGGCGATATTCTGGTCGGTCAGGAAGTGCTGGCCTAGGGCTTTTTTGGGTCTAACGTTATCCATGATTATCAAATTTTAGCGGACGCAAACATTGCGTCCCTGCGACGGCTGCCACGATGTGACAGCCCTACAACTTATGGTAATTCTTCTTCGCCTGTGAGGTATAAATGCTCGTCGGGTAGTCGTCGATCAGTTTCTCGTAATGCTGTTTGGCCGAGGCCTTGTCTTTCAGCTCGTTTTGCTCGATGAGGGCGGCGTGCATCAAGGCGGCGTCGGCCATATAGCTGTCGGGCGATTGCTCCACGATTTGCAGATACAACTGCTCGGCGACGTCGTAGGCCTTGCGTTTCTCTTCGATCTCGGCCTTGCGAAACAGGGCATGGGGCTTGCTGACGTAGTTGCCCGTAGCAATGATGTCGTCTAAGAGGGCGATGGCTTCTTCGTCGCGCTGCTGGTAGATCCTGTAGTCGGCACGAGCCAGGCGCTTGAGCTCGGTGCCTGTGGTGTCGGCTTCGAGGTTGTCTTTGATGGCCAACGAGAGTGTCATGGCGTCGTTGGCGATAAGTTTCGAGGTGGCGGCTTTCAGCACCTTCAGCTGACTCTCGGCCCATTCGTACTCGCCGATGAAATAGCGCAGCTGGGCGTTTTTGTAACGGGCCTCGTGGCCGAGCGGCTCTTCTTTCATGCTCTTGTCGACTTGGCTGTAGAGCAGCGTGGCTTCCCACACTTCGTCTTCGCGAAGGTAGATGTCGGCGAGCTTCAGCTTGAGTTCGCCCTTGCTTTGTTTGTTGCCGATTTGTTCGATGTGGTCGGTCAGCAACGCGACGGCTTCGTCGGTCTTCCCGAGCTGATAGGTCATGATGTCGGCTTGCATCAGGACGAGTTTGGCGACATCGTTGGAGCCTACCACGTCGTAGGCTTCGATGATGCGTTCCTCCAGCTGCGTGAAGGCGTGTTTGTCGGTGCTATTGTTGGCCAGCAGTTTCAGGTAGTCGGCCTTGATGGCGCCACAGACGGCCTGCCCGTAGAAGGGACTGCTCTTGCCTTTATCCATGATGTAGGTGTAGCCCTGTTTGGCGATGTCGAACTGTTTATTATTCAAGCAGATGCCTGCAAGGTTGTTGATCTGTGCGTCTTGGTCGTGGGTCTTGCGGTCGATGCTTTGGCTTTGGGCCAGCGCGATGTCGTAGTCTTCTTGTTGCAGGGCGAACCAAACGAGGAGCTGGGCGATTCCGAGGTCGTCGGGCTTTTCCTGTGCCTGTTTCAGCAGGGCGATGCGCAGTTCGTCGGAGATGCTGTTGTTGACATCGTAGAACATGATGGTCTGCAGGCGGTTGCGTATGTTGTTGTATTGTCCTGGGTGGACCTCAAGCTCTAAGAAGTAATAGCGGAAGGCTTCTTGGTAGTTGGCGGTCGTTTGGTAGATGTAGGCTTGGTCCATGTAGAAGGTCTCCTTGCCGTCGAACAAGCTGTTGCCTTTTTCGAAGACGCTCAACGCCATGTCATACAGTCCTCGTGTCTGGAAGGAATAGCTGAGGTTGCGGATGGTAGGGGCGTGGTCGGGCAGGTATTTGATGACCTCGTCGAACTGTTTCTTGGCTCTGTCGTCCTTGCCTTGTTGGAGATAGACGTAGATGAGGTCGACGGTAGCCTTGTAGTAGTTGGGGTTCTTTTTGGCGTACGACTTGAGCTCGCGTTCCGCCTTGTCGTAGTCTTGCAAGGCCAGCAGGCATTCGATGTACTGCTGGAAGTAGTGCGACATGTCAGTCCTGTCGTAGAGTTTCCGGTAGAGGTCGCGGGCTTTCTCGTATTCCTGCTCTCGGTAGTATTGGCTGGCCAGCTGTTCGTCGATCTGGGCCTGCTCTTTCTGCTGCGCGTCCATGTGTTTTTCTTTGGTCTTGTCTTTCTGGGCGCTTGCCTGTACGGCGAGGACCATGCAGAGAAGGAAAACTATGAGGCTGCGCAGGTTCATGAGGGAGGCTTATTTTTTGCCCTTGAGGGCTTTCAGTTCGTTTTGGCAGGTGCCGAAGCGGTCTTTGAAATAGTCGACTTGGTTGCCCAGCAGCTCGGCATGTTGGGTCTCGTCGTTGAGATAGACGGCCGTCAGCGAGTCGGAGAGGAAATGGCTTGCCACGTCGTTGCTGAGGCAGTTGAGTCTGTAGAGCGTCGAGTCGATGTCGACTTTGATGTCGGGCTGCATGGCTTTGAATTGGTCAATATAGGCCTTGGTAAGCTGCAGCTGTTCGAAGGCCTCGTCGACGGCTTCGGGGTGCATGTACTGCAGCATCGAGTCGCAGCTAACGAAGTCGCGTTCGAGTTGGGCAAACTCGTTGGCTTTGAGTTGTTCGAGTGCGGTGGCGTCGGCTTGCACCTGCTTCTTGAGGGCTTCTATCTTTTCGAGGTCGGTGGAGGGCGTCGTCTGGCATCCGGCGAGCAGCAGGCCGACGAGCAGGACCGTGAAGGCGTGGGATATTCTGGAGATCATGATGTGATTGTCTTGAATGGTCGGCAAAGATACGCATTTTTGGCCGAAGCGCCTCCGTGGAGGCACAAAAAATCCCGACTATCTTGGGGATAGCCGGGACAAAACGGTATGCTATGAATACGATTACTCAGTGATCTGTCCTTCGACAGGGATGATGTTGACGAAGGATCTGCCTTCTCTCTTCTTCTGGAACTCCACGATGCCGTCGCAAAGGGCATACAACGTGTGATCCTTGCCCATACCGACGTTCTTGCCGGGATAGTGCCTCGTGCCGCGCTGACGGACGATGATGTTGCCAGCGATGGCGGCTTGTCCACCGAAAAGTTTCACTCCGAGTCGCTTACTAGCTGACTCACGACCGTTCTCGGAACTACCTACACCTTTTTTGTGTGCCATATCTCTTTAGT
>JAEEGL011489534.1_pt1 | contig 21869 bp, 18 predicted proteins | sample 9134231 | NCBI WGS metagenome assembly JAEEGL01 (sample SAMN16246548, study PRJNA631951) | gut metagenome | biome: gut microbiome; feature: rumen; material: fiber-attached | host: Bos | place: Iran: Karaj | collected 2018-10 | reverse complement strand
AAGGATCCGTTATTCGGAAAAGGCTAGTCACGATGAACAATGTCAAACAGTATGCGCGGCAGTATTACATGCCGCCTGAACCATGTCTGGATTGGGTAAAGAAAGAATATGTGGATCGGGCACCGATCTGGTGTTCGGTAGACCTGAGGGACGGCAATCAGTCTCTGATCATCCCGATGTCTCTCGATGAAAAGCTGGAATTCTTTCAATTGCTCGTCGGGATCGGATTCAAACAGATCGAGGTCGGCTTCCCTGCGGCCTCCGAAACTGAATATCTGTTTCTGAGGACATTGATCGAAAAGAACATGATCCCGAACAATGTGACGATCCAGGTGCTCACACAGGCCCGCGAGCATATCATCCGCAAAACATTTGAAGCTGTCCGCGGAGCCAAGAACGTCATCGTTCACTTATACAATTCAACGTCTGTCGCACAGCGCGAACAGGTCTTCAGAAAGAGCAAAGAGGAGATCATCGAGATCGCCAGAGCAGGCGCTAAGTTGTTTATCGACCTGATGAAAGAGGAGAACGCCAATTACCGCATGGAATACTCTCCCGAGTCTTTCACCGGCACCGAGCCTGAATTTGCCCTTGAGATCTGCAATGCCGTTCTGGACATCTGGAAACCAACAAAAACGCATAAGGCCATTATCAATCTCCCTGTGACTGTCGAATTATCCATGCCTCATGTCTACGCCAGCCAGATCGAGTACATGCATAAACACCTGAAATACCGGGATGCCATCGAGATTTCCCTGCATCCCCATAACGACCGCGGCTGCGGCGTGGCGGATACCGAAATGGGACTGCTGGCTGGCGCGGATCGTGTCGAAGGTACGCTGTTCGGAAACGGTGAGAGGACAGGTAACGTCGATATCGTCACCCTGGGCATGAATATGTATTCCCAGGGAGTCGATCCCCAGTTGGATTTTTCGAACATGCCGAAAATCTGCGAACTGTATGAACGGGTCACGCGGATGCACGTCTATGAGCGTTCACCTTATTCAGGTGCGCTGGTATTCGCTGCTTTTTCCGGCTCTCATCAGGATGCGATCGCCAAAGGCATGAAATGGCGTGAAGAAACAGGCTCTGAACAATGGACTGTTCCCTACCTGCCCATTGATCCTCATGATGTCGGACGCGAATACGAAACCAGCGTCATCCGGATCAATTCCCAGTCCGGAAAAGGCGGCATCGGCTATCTGCTCGAACACTATTTCGGTTACAATCTGCCTGCCAAGATGCGCGAGACCGTCGGCTATGCCATCAAATCCGTTTCGGATCATCGCCATGCGGAATTGAAACCGGAAGAAGTCTTTGCCGTTTTCCAGGAACTGTTTGTGAACGTCAGCGAGCCTCTCACGCTTGTCGACTGCCACTTTGCGCACGTGGGCGACTTGATGGAAGCCACCGTCACCGCCTCTCATTACGGTACCACTTCAACGTTCAGAGCCTTAGGCAACGGTCGTTTGGATGCTGTTTCCGAGGCTTTGAAAGCGCAATATGGCCTGTCTTACGGAGGGCTCACCTATCAGGAACACGCGTTGGCTGTCGAGTCGACCAGTCAAACGGACGCGAAAGCTGCTTCCTATGTCAGCTTGAAGAGAGCGGACGGCCAGGTGTTCTGGGGAGCAGGCGTCGATAATGATATCATTCTGTCTTCCATCCGCGCGCTCTTCTCTGCGCTGAACCGGATGCTGAAGGGTTAAGTTTTTGTCAGGAGGAAATCGATCATGGGTATGACGATGACACAAAAAATATTGGCCGCTCATGCCGGACTGAAATCCGTTGTTGCGGGTCAATTGATCAAAGCCAATCTGGATCTTGTTCTCGGGAACGATATCACTTCTCCGGTCGCTATCAACGAGTTTCAGAGAGCCGGTTTTCAATCCGTTTTTGATCGGTGCAAAATTGCTCTTGTCATGGACCACTTCGTCCCGAACAAGGATATCAAGGCTGCCCAGCAGACCAAACAGTGCAGAACTTTTGCCAAATCCTTCAGAATCGAAAACTATTTCGACGTCGGCGAAATGGGTATCGAACATGCGCTGCTGCCTGAAAAGGGTCTTGTCGGTCCCGGCGACTGTGTCATCGGTGCCGATTCGCACACATGCACGTACGGAGCTTTAAACGCTTTTTCGACCGGCGTCGGCTCGACCGATATGGCAGCCGGGATGGCTACAGGCGAGGCATGGTTCAAAGTGCCTTCTGCCATCCGTTTCAACCTGACAGGAAAATTGGCTCCGAATTGCTCGGGAAAAGATGTGATCCTCTCCATCATCGGAAAAATCGGCGTGGACGGGGCTCTGTACCGCTCTATGGAATTCGGAGGACCCGGTTTAGGTTCTTTGACGATCGACGACAGGCTGTGTATGGCCAATATGGCCATTGAAGCGGGTGCCAAGAACGGCATCTTCGAGTTCGATGACGTCACCCGGGCCTATTGTGAAGGACGCGTCCGCCATCCCTTTAAGGCCTTTTTGCCTGACCCGGATGCGGAATATGATGAGACCATTGAGATTGACCTCTCGTCCATCGTTCCGACCGTAGCTTGTCCTCATCTCCCGGAAAACACGAAAGATGCAAAGGATCTCTCCGATGTGAAGATCGATCAGGTCGTCATCGGTTCCTGTACGAACGGTCGTCTTTCGGATATGGCGATCGCCGCATCCATACTGAAAGGAAAGCATATCGCCTCCGGCGTCCGCTGCATCGTGATACCCGCAACGCAAACCGTCTATCTGGAAAGCCTGAAAAAGGGCTACATCGAAACTTTCATAGAGGCAGGCTGCGCTGTCTCGACTCCCACTTGCGGGCCCTGCCTGGGCGGATACATGGGTATCCTGGCAGAAGACGAAGTTGCCGTGGCGACAACGAACCGCAATTTCGTAGGACGCATGGGACATACTAGTTCCAAAATCTATCTGGCATCGCCGGCAACTGCCGCTGCCAGCGCCCTGGCCGGGTACATCTGTGCCCCGGAAAAAGAAAACTGAGGAGTCGGCTCATATGATCGCTAAAGGTTTTGTTCACAAATATGGAGATAACGTCGATACGGACGTGATCATTCCGGCGCGCTACCTGAATACGGCCAATCACAAGGAACTGGCTGCTCATTGCATGGAAGACATCGATGCATCGTTCACTTCTGCTGTCAAACCTGGAGACATCATGGTCGGCGGAGCCAATTTCGGATGCGGTTCTTCCCGCGAACATGCTCCGATCGCCATCAAGGAATCCGGGATCTCTGTCGTCATCGCAGAAACGTTCGCCCGTATTTTCTATCGTAATTCGATCAATATCGGTCTGGCCATTCTGGAATGTGCGGAAGCAAGCCGGGATATCCAGCAGGGTGACGAGGTCAGTGTGGATTTTGATACGGGAATCATTTCCAACCTTTCGACCGGGAAAACATATCAGGCGCAACCCTTCCCTCCCTTCATTCAAAAGATCATCGAAGAAGGCGGTCTTCTCAAATCCCTTTCTAACTCGAAAAAAAAGTGAGGTCTACCATGGTAAAAAAGATCACTGTGTTGAGCGGGGACGGCATCGGCCCCGAGATCATCAAGGAAGCCATCAAGGTTTTAGACAAAGTTTGCGCATTGTACGGTCACCGTTTTGAATATACTTATGTGGATATCGGCGGTTGCTCGATCGACAAATACGGAGTCCCGATCACAGATAAAGGCATGGCCCTTTGCAAATCGGCAGATGCCGTCCTGTTAGGCGCCGTGGGCGGGCCGAAATGGGATTCCTGCCCTCCCTCGATCCGTCCGGAAAAGGCGCTCCTCGCTGTCCGTAAAGAGCTCGGTCTGTTCGCCAATCTCCGGCCCACCCGTCTGTTCTCGCAGCTCAGCGGAGCTTCTCCCTTGAAACCTGCCGTCATTGAAGGCGGCATTGATTTAGTGATCGTTCGTGAGTTGACCGGCGGCGTATATTTTGGCGCACGGTCCACGAAAGAAGAAAACGGCGAACTGGTCGCTCACGATGATATGAACTACAGTGTCCATGAAATCGAACGGATCGGCCGCGTCGCATTTGAAACGGCTATGAAGCGCAGAAAGAAACTGGCTTCTGTGGACAAAGCGAACGTGCTGGACACTTCCCGCTTGTGGCGCAAAGTCATGCATGAACTCAGCACTAAATATCCGGAAGTCGAATATTCGGATGTGCTGGTAGACAGCACGGCCATGCAGCTGATCCGCAATCCGGCCACTTTTGACGTACTGGTAACCGAAAATATGTTCGGCGATATTTTGTCAGACGAGGCCTCCATGTTGACCGGATCCATTGGTATGATGCCGTCTGCTTCGCTTTCTTCCGGAACACAGGGGATGTACGAACCCATCCACGGGTCCGCCCCTGATATCGCGGGTCAGAACCTGGCTAACCCGATCGGGACCATCCTGTCCGCGGCCATGATGCTCCGCTACTCCTTTGGAATGGCCAAAGAGGCTGACGAGATCGAGAAAGCTGTTGATGCGGTCCTGACTGACGGTTACCGCACAGGCGACATTTACTCGGAAGGAATGAAACGTGTCTCCTGCACAGAAATGGGCACACTCGTTGCAAACTATTTGAAATGATCGGATGTTGACTTGCGTTTCATCCGTGTGATATCATATGTAACGAAGATTCGACCGGGAGGCTTTTATGAAATTTGACAAGCTTTCACTGATCAAGAACATTGTTGTCTTTGCCCTTCTGTTGGGAATCGGAATCACTTTTCTGATCTCGTTGGAAGCGATCACAAACATTGTCATCATTCTTTTCGGAATCGTGCTAATCGTTCTGGGCCTGAAAGATATTTATTCCTACTGCTCAGAAAACGCAGAAGATGCGGCTCAGAGTTCCAGCCTTTTCACGGGCATCACTTTCATCCTTTTGGGTCTTCTCTTTGCCATCGGCCATGCCCGCATTGCGGAGATGCTGTCCGTCTACATTCGATTTGCGTTCGGTGCCCTCATGCTGCTTTTGGGTCTGTCCAAATTGCAGGATGTCGTCGATCAGCTGAGACTGCACAAATCCCGCTGGTGGATCGATGCCATCGTCACAGCCGTGATATTGATCATTGCCGTGATCGTCCTTCTTGTTAATCCGGGCGAAATCTTTATCGGGATCATGTTCATTGTCGAGGCGGCACTGGTACTAGCCGCCGTCATCGTCATTTGGCGTTTGAGCAGTTCGGACACGCCCTCGCAGGTCGAAGCCCATGTTGTTGAGGAAAAAGGACCTGCGCCGTCAACTGCTCAGGAACAGGCTCACAATGCTGCAGAAGCAGAAAAAACAAACAATCTAAAGTAATCTCCTCAGCGGAAGTTTCATGCTTCCGCTTTTTTGTTCGTATCATTGCAATTCACATGATGAAATGATACAATCTTTGCAGGCACAGCCTCGATTTTAAATCCCCCAAGGAGGACCGATCAATGCCAAAACCAGACCTTTCAAAAATGAAGCTGATCCCCCAAGGATCATTCATCATGGGGAGTGAGAAAGGCTTCCCGGAAGAAAAGCCACTGCATGAAGTCACTGTTGAATCTTTCTACATGGATTCATATCCTGTCACGAACAAAGAATTCAAGACTTTTTGTGATGAAACCGGAAGACACTATCCGCCTTCTCCACGCTGGAAGGACATGCCCGACTACTTTTTGAATTACCCAGACTACCCCGTCATCAATGTTTCATGGGGAGAGGCTGCCGCATATGCCCGCTGGGCTGGCAAGAGACTTCCCACGGAAGCCGAGTGGGAATATGCTGCCGCAGGCGGGCTGAAGGCCCCAGAATATCCCTGGGGTAACGATCCCATTTCCGGCGGAAATGCCAATTTTGCTGACAGAAACAGTGCGCTCCAATGGGCAGATCACGCAGAAAATGACGGATTCAAATACACTTCCCCGGTAGGAACATATCCTGCAAACGGGTATGGTCTGTTCGATATGGCAGGAAATGTCTACGAGTGGGTTGCGGATTGGTTTTTCTCCTATGCTGACACAGTCCATGATACCTCGTCATTCAACGACGGCTGGGGCGGCAGCAAAGTCTGCCGGGGCGGCTGTTATCATTCTCCTGCCAAAGATCTGCGCATAGCCAGACGCAGACAGATTTTAGGAGGCGGGGCCAATGCCTCTGTCGGCTTCAGATGTGCCTGCGACCTTGCCCCAAAAGCAACCGAAGAACAACCCAAAAAGGCAGTTCAGGCCGATCCTGTTAAAGATGATTGGGAAACCAAACTTGACCGAATCAGCATCAAGATCCCGGACGGACAGGAACTCTGCATAGGCATCGGAAATGCAGATTTGAAGATGCTGAAACATCTGAAAAATATGGGTGTGACTTCCGTAGAGCAATATGTGACTTGGGAATCCTGCGAGAATAAAGGAAAAGATGAATGGGATTTTTCACATTGGGACGAGCAGGTTCGCCTGATCCGGGAGGCCGGACTGAAATGGCTTCCCTTCATCATAGCCGGACCGGCCTATTCTCTCCCGGACTGGTATCGTGAATCCAGCGATTTTGAAGGGATCGTTTGCCTGGAGCACGGTACAGAGAGTAAGATCCAGACGTTTTGGGATAAGAAGTTCTATCTGCAAGTCGAGCGGTTTCTCAAAGCTTTCGCATCTCATTTTTCGGACACGAGTATTTTTGAGGGCCTTCTTTTCGGCATCAGCGGCGATTTCGGCGAAGCCATCGTCAGCGTCGCTCACGGCAACTGGCCGCAGAGTATTCCCGGAGTCTATCATGCTCACGGGGGATATTGGTGCGGGGATCGATTCGCCAGGAAAGATTTCAAAAACTGGGCCGAAAACCGATTTGAACACAATCTACAGCGATTGAACGCTTGTTGGGGGACCTCATTCCCTTCTTTTGCAGGCGTCGATTTCCCGCCCATCGATATCACGCATGCCGAATTCAGGGTCGATGAGTGCAACGGTCCAGGCCGGTTTATCCCGAACAATGATGCAGACAAGCGCAGATGGATCGATTTTATCGACTGGTACAGACAGTCGATGACGGATTATGCAGCCTTCTGGATGAAGTGCGCAAGACAGTACTTCCCAGACACGGAACTCTACCTGTGCACCGGAGGAGACGCCGTGCCGTGGCATGCATCGGAATTTGCTTGTCAATCCAAGATTTCCGCAGCTGTGGGAGGCGGCGTCCGGATCACCAACGAGGCCTCTAATTACGCATTCAACTTCGCTGTCACCAACTGGGTCGCCAGCGCCTCTGAATTCTACCATGGCCTTTTCAGTTTCGAGCCAGCCGGACAGGTCACCGAACGGGGTGTGGTCGTCCGCGTATACAATGCGGCGGCAACCGGCGCAAAATCTCTCCACTTCTATGGCAACAACATCATGGGGAACGAAGAACGGGCCATGAAATTCGCCAGCAACGTTCCTTTCCTCTGCCAGGGTGGCATCGAACGTGAAGTCGCCGTACTGTATCCGGACACCCCGATGATGCTGGATATGTCCAATCAGAAGAAGATGTACGCTGCGTTCACGATCCTCAGGGACTATACCGACTACGCATATGCCTGCGACCTGACGATCGCAGACGGAATCCTGGACACAAAGAAAGTGCTGATCATCCCCGTCGGCGGTCCCTATAAAAAAGCGACACTGGAAAAAATCCGCTCTTTTGCTGAAAAAGGCGGATTGCTGGTCGGCATGAATCTGGAAGAACTCTATGATTTGGAGACACACACGGATTATCTGGATCTGCTGTTCGGCCCGAACAAGTCTGTTGCCTCTTTGCTGGTGGGCGGTCGCATCGGAGGAAAAGTGACAGAAACCGGAACGTCTTCCAACTATAAAATGTCAACTTCTACGCCGGAAGAGACAGAGGCCATGCAGAAACATGTGTTCGACCCGATCACGGCATTTTTGGCCGATCACGGGGTGTTCATTCCGGATGCGCAGATAGATCATGTTTTCGTGGCCCAGCGCAGAAACAAGCTGCTCATCATGAACGACAGTGGCAAAGATATCGAAAGACAGTTTACACGTTCGGGAGGACAGCGTTTCTCAGCACAGATCCAGGACAATACCATCGTGGAACTGTAAAGAGCATCTTAGATTTTGAACCTTAGACACGAACAGACCCCGCAGCATCATGCCGCGGGGTCTGCTTCGTATTGTGAATTCAGATTATTACTTTGTGACTTTGGCTTTCTTTGCGTTGATCAGGCAAAGGCTCAATCCGATCAATGCGAAAAGAGCGATTCCGGCCACCCAGATGAGTGTGCTGTCCCCTGTGGCAGGGTTGGTATAGACCGGAACATAAATCGTCGTGTCTGTCGGAAGGCGCAACACTGTAGGAATGCCGTCCTCTTCTCTGCTGACCGAAACAGGGAGGATTGAACCGCCCATAGCCGCCTGTGTTTTACTCAAGAAAATCTTCCCGTCGTCATCGGTTACATAGGTTTCGTTGCCGATATGGACCGTCATTCCGGCTACGGGATTTTCAACGACGGTCGGATTCCAGTTGGCATCATATTCCGTATCCATACTGGTGAAGCGGATGCTTCTGTCCTCTTTCAGCCCTGAAGCATCCATGACCGGGAACTGCATTCCCGTGATATATTCATCCGAATAGTAAAGCACGACCTGGTCGCCTTCGGCTAATACATAATCCGAAATGCCGAACATCGGCGCTTCTCCGTTGACACGGTACATCCATCCGTCCCAACCGATATCCGTCAATGCGGAACCGTCATTGTTGACCTGAGTGATATAGCCGTAATCCGCACCCACAATCGTGATATTATCGCTTTGAGCATCTGCGTATTGCAGCAGTTCGGCGACTGTGGCCTGTCCCGGAACCATCATATTGACAATTTCATCGAACAGACATTCAGAAATACCTTCAATTCTCAATGTGTATGTCGCAGGGATCAAAACAGATACCGTCGTATCGGGAGCCAGTCTCAGCACCGTCGGAACGCCGCCCTGAGATCTGCTGACTGAAACGGTGAAAATGCCGCCTTTGGATAAAGTGGCGGATGCAAGCACGATTTTGCCTTCGTCATCTGTGTGATATGTCGTGCCGTTGATCGTCACTTTCATGTTAGCGACCGGTTTTTCTGACACGGTCGGATTCCATTGAGCATCATACTCAGTGTCAAAGCTCGTAAAACTGATCACGCCGTCTTCATTGACTGTTTCGGCATGCATGACAGGAAACTGCATCCCCGTCACGAACTCATCCGAGTAGTAAAGCACGACCGAATCTCCGTCCGTCAGATCAAAATCTGAGATACCAACGGCAGGAGCTTCCCCGTTGACGCGGAACATCCAGCCGTCCCAGCCCACATCTGTCAACGCAGATCCGTCGTTGTTCACCTTTGTGATGTAACCCGCGTCTGCACCGATGATGGACAAACCCTCGATGTTCTCATCCATGTACACAAACAGATCCGCAGCCGTGATAGCTTCGGCGGAGGTCATCTTGACTGTTCCGTAGAACAGGTTTTCAGAAATGCCTTCGATCTGCACTGTGAACGTTTTTTCCGTCTCCTGTGCCTGGGCAGCCAAAGGCATGCAGAGGCAAATCAGCAAGGCGGAAACGAACAAGCATAAATACCTTGTTCCCCTTCTTTTCATTTTTTTCTCCTTCTCTTTGTGAAAACTGACAACCGAAAACACAAAGCACTTCCCGATCGACGGAAAGTGCGCGCAAAAATTGCCCGACGAGTGACTCGACTGGCTTTTTTTGGCTGCACCCTCCCATTCAGCGCCGTTGTGACGGCGCTCACCCAAAGGTGTTCCCCCAAGCACAAAGAACAAGGGGGTTGCCACGATGTGGCCGGCATTCCGACTTGACGGCTCAGGGCCGGTTACGGTAATGGCGGTTGCGACGGATTTTCACCGAGATTTCCCGGGTCACACATCGTTAAGTTGTCGGTAATCATTCTAGCACCCTGTCAAAGCGATTGTCAAGCCTATCTTGACTTTTGTGCCCTATTTGAAGTATAATCTGTGCGTTGCTCTGAAAAAGAACCCAGTGTGACGAAATCTCAAGGAGGTTATTACGATGATCAAAGTCAAACGACGCGAAAGAAATTTCCCCGAAATGACTTCTCTTTTCAACCTTGTTGAGCACATGTCTGTTCACGACGACAAATGCGCTTTTAAGTATTTTGACAAAAATCACGACCTTATAGAAGTCACATATAAAGAATTCCAGACCCAGGTCTTTTCCGAGGCTGCAGGTTTCATCGATGCTGGACTCGGAGGCAAACGAATCGCCGTGATAGGCGAGACCTCGACATTCTGGATATCTACCTACCTTGCGGCGATCATCGCGGGGGGCGTAGCAGTACCCCTGGACAAAGATTTGAAGCCCGAGGAAATTTCCGCTTTTCTTGCATTCGCAGAAATCGATGCGATCGTGTACGGCGAGTCCTACCACGACAAATTCGAGTTCATGAGATCCAGTCATCCATGCGTCCATGTTTTTCTTCCTATGGGCGACACGATCCAGGAGCAGTCTCTCGGCGATACGAAGATCATTCCGCTCAATGATCTGATCAGTCGCGGCCGCGATGCGTATGAGACCGCACAAATCCTGCTCTGCCCTCCCGAAAATGTTGACCGGATGGCCGTCATGCTGTTCACTTCGGGCACGACCGGCAGCAGCAAATGCGTTATGCTCAGCGAGCGCAACATCGTGTCTTCTTGCAATTCCGCTTTTCTGTCCGTCAACTTCTTCAAAGAGGACGTGACCGTTTCGGTCCTTCCCGTCCACCACACGTATGAACTGTGCATCACTTTGGCTGAGTTGAGTTTAGGTGTCACGATCTGCATCAACGACAGTCTTCGCCGCGTGTTGAAGAACTTCGCTTATTTCCAGCCGACCGCTCTGATCCTGGTTCCCCTTTTTGTCAACACCATGTACAAGAAGATCATGGAAGAAGTGCGCAGGCAGAATATGGAATCCAACCTGAAAACAGGCTTGAAGATCTCTAAGGTCGCCAGAATCTTTCACGTTGATCTGTCGAAAAAGCTGTTCGGTCAGATCACGGCGGCATTTGGAGGTCATTTAAAGCAGATCATTTGCGGCGGCGCGCCGTTGAATCCTGAAATGGTCGATGTCTTCGGCGAGTTCGGCATACAGATCTGCGAAGGCTATGGCATCACCGAATGTTCCCCGCTTGTAGCCGTCACTCCGTACTATGCTCCGAAGCACGGATCGGTCGGTCCTTCCGTCCCCTCCTGTGTGGTGTCGATCGACACAGGAACCAACGACATCAAAAATGAGGCCGGTTTTGTAGAAGGCGAGATCTGTGTCAAAGGCGATAACGTCATGCTCGGCTACTACAAGAACGAAGCCGCCACAGAGGAAGCTTTCACAGAAGACGGATATTTCAGAACAGGTGATATCGGGTACAAGGATAAGGACGGCTACATTTTCATCACCGGCAGAAAAAAATCCGTGATCGTTTTGGAAAACGGGAAGAACGTTTTCCCCGAAGAACTCGAGGAATATCTCTACAAGATAGACGAAATTTCCGAATGCGTAGTCGTTGGCAGAAAAGAAGATGACGGCGAAACGGTCTATTTGGTCGCTCTGGTGTATCCGAACAGGGATTCATTCCCCAGCGGCACGCCGGATGAAGAAATTCAGTCCACCATCGAATCCAAAGTGCAAGAACTCAACAAGCATCTGGTCAGATACAAGCAGATCCGTTCTGTGGAATTCAGAGATTGCGAATTTGAAAAAACGACCTCAAAAAAGATTAAACGGTTCTTACTCAAGTGATTTTTCACAAAAAATAGCAAAACAACTAAATCCGCCACGATTTTTTTGGCATATTGAACATTTTTCCGGGCCTCGCTTCGTTCGAGGCCTTCTTTTTTGCGTTTAAAGATGTCTAGTTTGTTAATAATTTGTGTCTAAATTGTTAACGATTTGTTTGACGTATAACAGCCTTGCGTAATTTTCACAAGCCTGCTCGGACAGGCGTCTATGTGCTTGCAACCATTTGTAGAATTTGATTTTTTTGACCTGCTCTCTCTTGCATTTCATGGGTTGCCATGTTATAATCATTGTTGGAAAAGTGGCTATGGGCTAATTATGCCCTTTTGGCCGAAATCGACAACTGTTTTGCCGGTTTCCTTTACGGTTGAGTTTGACGTCTCGACCGTAGGCATATTCGAAAGGAGGATGGCGGGTTTCCAACAGAGCCCTCCAACTACGCTGAATGAAAATACTTGTCGTTAATGCCGGCAGCTCCTCATTGAAATATCAGCTGTTCGACATGGACAAAAACACCGTTATCGCCAAAGGCCTTTGCGAAAAGATCGGCATCGGCGGTGCCATCACACACAAACGTCCGGGCAAGGCAGATTACCACGAAGACATTGAATTGAAAGATCACGACGATGCCATTGCCCTGGTTCTTAAACTTCTGACAGATCCCGAGCTGGGCGTCATTTCCAGTGTCGATGAAATCGATGCCGTCGGCCACCGTGTCGCGCACGGCGGCAAACTCAAAGCCTCAATGATCGTCACGGACGAGGTCCTGCACTATCTTGAGTCCATCGTTGGCATCAATCCTTTGCACGGGCCGCCCGCTATCAAAGGCATCAACGCCTGCAAGAAAGTTATGCCGGGCAAACCGATGGTCACTGTTTTCGACACTTCATTCCACAGCACGATGCCTGAAAAATCATATATTTACGCACTGCCCTACGAGTATTATGAGAAATATCAGGTCCGCAGATACGGTTTCCACGGCACATCGCACCGCTATGTTGCCCGTGAGGCCGCTAAATTCGTCGGCAAACCGATGGAAGAACTGAAGATCATCACCTGCCATTGTGGCAACGGTTCATCTTTCACAGCCGTCAAGAACGGCAAAGTTATCGATACGTCTATGGGCTTCACGCCTCAGGAAGGTCTGCCCATGGGAACCCGCTGCGGTTCGATCGATCCTACGATCGTCACCTACTTGATGAAACAGGAAGGTCTGACGCCGGATCAGATGGATGACGTGCTGAACAAAAAGTCCGGTTTGCTGGGCGTGTCCGGTGTGTCCAGCGACATGCGTGAAGTATGGGCTGCTGCGGATGCAGGCAACGAACGTGCTAAATTGGCTCTGGATATTCTGATCCAAGATGCCAAGAAGATCATCGGGTCCTACATTGCGGAAATGGGTGGGATCGATGTGCTGCTCTTCACCGCCGGAATCGGTGAGAACGACCGGGCGTTCCGCGCAGGAGTCTGCAAGGACATGGAATACCTCGGAATCAAGATCGATGAGGCCTACAATGCTTCCTGCCCGCGCGGCGAAAACGTCGAACTGACTGCACCTGGTGCAAAAGTCCGCACGCTGGTCATCCCGACTGATGAAGAGTTGATGATCGCCACCGACACTTTAAACTTGATAAAGTAATCCTTTTGGAAGGAAGGTCACGACATGCAATCGGCATTCGAAATTAAAAGAGAAATATGTGAGATCGGCCGCAGGATTTATCAAAACGGTTTTGTCGCTGCCAACGACGGCAACATTTCCGTCAAGGTCGGCCCGAATGAATTTTATTGCACGCCCACAGGTGTTTCAAAAGGGTTCATGACTCCGGATATGATTTTGAGGGTGGATGCTCAAGGCAACAAGCTTGATTCCAACCCCAACAATCCCTCCTCCGAGTTCAAGATGCATTTGAAAGTCTATGCGGAACGGGACGATGTCCGCGCAGTCGTTCATGCGCATCCTCCGACGGCAACCGCTTTTGCGGTCGCACACGTACCGTTGGACAAATACACGATGGCAGAAGCAGCTCTGTTCCTTGGTTCCATCCCGACTTGCGCATACGGGACTCCTTCCACGGATGAGATCCCGGATTCCCTGATGCCCTATATTCAGGATCATGACGCATTTCTTCTGGCCAATCACGGAGCTTTGACCGTCGGCAACACTTTGATGAAAGCTTTCTTCAATATGGAAACTCTTGAGTTCTATGCCAAGATTTCCCTCTTGGCCCGTCAGTTGGGCGGAGAGAAAGAGCTGTCCTGTGAAGAACTTGAAAAACTGATGGAACTGAGGAAGAAATTCAATGTTCCCGGCCGTCACCCGGGTTGCTCCAAATGCCACAACCTCGGAACTGAGAACTGCCGCTGCAAGCAGAACATCACTCCTCTGGCAGACTCTAAAGTGGCTGAGCCCGGCGAGACCGATTTCAAAGACGTCAACATCGAGCATCCTATCTCTTCCAAAACAGAAGCCAATTCGGCTTATATCGATGCGGTAACCGCGCGCATTCTCGCAGAACTTTATAAATAAGCATCTGCTCCTCGGTTTTTGATATACTCGACATAAAAGAAAGGGGATTTGCGTGTTAACCGCGCAAACTTTGAAATGATCCAATCTGAATACGATATCAAAAAATTAATGGCTGAAACCGCACACCGGCTGTATGACAAGCAACTCGTTGCAGCCAAGCACGGCAACATCTCCTACAAACTCAGTGACAAGGAGTTCCTTGTGACTCCGAGGGGAGTATGCAAATACCGCCTGACTCCGGACATGATCGTTAAGGTCGATGCTTCGGGCAAAAAAATCGGCGGCGGCATGTATGAACCGACCTCTGAGGCAAAACTTCACATTCTGATGTACAGCCTCCGTCCCGATATCAAGGCCATCGTTCATGCACAGCCCAACGTTGCCACAGCATATGCCATCAAGGGCGTGAACGTCGATAATTGTGTTTTGCCCGAGAACAAAACATATTTGGGTGTGGTCCCCGCCGGTTCGTACAACAAAACCGAGAACACGGCAGATGAGACATTCAAATCCGTTCTCGCAAATCACTGTGCGTTTCTCTTCGGAGGAAACAGCGCTTTTGCCGTCGCAGATACGCTGGACAACGCTTTCGATAATATCGATGCCTGTGAATACTACTGCAGGATGAATGCGGTAGGCGCGGCCGTTGATGCGATGCGCGGCCAATTCAGTCAGACCAAATCGGGTTCTTGCTGCTGTGAAGGCACGAAGGCTCCGGCCGCAACCGCCGGCCCCGTCGCTTTGAGCCCGGAAAACCAGCGCAAGGTCGATGAAGTCACCGCCAAGATCCTCGCTGAACTTTATGCTAATTAAACCCACGTTACACGGATAAGGAGATCAATATGGCTACAAACTGGACAGATGCCCAGATTAATGAGATCGTACAGTCTGTTCTGTCCCAGATGAAGAAGGAACCGGTCCAGCCGGCAGCCTCCTGGGATGCAACACAGTACAACGGCAGAAAATTAATCGGCATCTTTGCCGACATGAACGACGCCATCAACGCGGCCAACGAAGGCTACAAGGCTGTCCGCTCCATGTCGCTTGCCAACAGAGAAAAAATCATCACGGAAATCCGCAAACTGACTCGTGCGGAAGCTCCTGTGATGGCAGCTTTGGGTGTTGCAGAAACCAAGATGGGCCGCGTTGAGCACAAGATTGCTAAGCACAATCTGATTGCTGACAAAACGCCCGGAACGGAAGATATTACACCGACAGTCAAAACAGGTGACCATGGTCTGACATTAACAGAAATGGCTCCCTTCGGTGTTGTGGGTGCCATCGCACCTTCCACCAACCCGTCTGAAACCGTCATCTGCAACAGCATCGGCATGATCGTTGCCGGAAACGGCGTTGTCTTCAACCCGCATCCGAACGCAATTGCCACGTCGAACTATGCAGTGGATCTGGTCAACAGAGCAAGCGCTGCTGCGGGCGGACCCCAGATTTTGGTGGCATCCGTCATCAAACCTACTTTGGACACGGCCAACGTCATGTACAAGAATCCCTTGATCAGACTGTTGGTCTGCACCGGAGGCCCCGGTGTTGTCAAAGCTGTTTTGAGTTCGGGAAAGAAAGCCATCGGTGCCGGCGCAGGTAATCCTCCGGTCATCGTTGATGACACGGCCGATATTCCGAAAGCTGCAAAAGATATCATCGACGGTTGCACATTTGACAACAATCTTCCCTGCATCGCAGAAAAAGAGGTATTCGCGTTTGCCAACATCGCTGACGAGCTGATCGCCAATATGCTGAAAAACGGCTGCTACCTGCTGACCCGTGAACAGGCAGACAGACTGGCTGACATCGTCATCACGAAATCGACAGACAAAGACGGAAAAGTCAAATCCGCCGTCAGCAGAGACTGCGTCGGTCGTGACGCAAAAGTGCTTCTTGAAAAGATCGGTGTTCATGTCGGAGATGAAATTCGCTGCGCAATCGCAGAGGTTCCCTTTGAACATCCGTTCGTACAGACCGAGCTGATGATGCCTATCCTTGGTATCGTCCGCGTTCAGAATATCGATCAGGCAATCGACCTGGCTGTTAAGGCCGAGCACGGCAATCGCCATACCGCGCACATGCATTCCAAGAATATCGATAATCTGACGCGCTTTGCCCGTGCGGTTGAAACGACGATTTTTGTCAAGAATGCTCCTTCTTATGCCGGGATCGGTTTTGGTGGTGAAGGCCACACGACTTTCACGATCGCAGGACCTACCGGAGAAGGCTTGACCTCCGGAAAGAGTTTCACACGTTCGCGCAGATGCGTGATGGTGGACAACTTCCGCATCGTCTAAATACTACAAAGAAGAAATAAATGAAAGGAAATACATAATATGGACGTTTCTGTTTCTCAAGTCGAGGAAGTCGTTCGCAGAATTCTCAGCGAGATGTCTTCCCCCTCTTCCAGCAGCTCCGCTTCCTGTTGCGAAATCCCGAAAACCGCAAAAGTCGCTGTGCTTGCTGAGCCGAAAAAGTTCGTCGTCAAAGAGTTCCCCATGCCGGAATTGACCGACAATGACATTCTTGTCAAAGTTGAAGGTTGCGGCGTCTGCGGAACCGACGTTCATGAATGGAAAGGCGATCCGTTCGGTCTCTGCCCCCTGGTGCTGGGACACGAAGGAACCGGAACCATCGTTCATCTCGGCAAAAACATTAAGACAGACACAGCAGGTCATCCGATCAAAGTCGGTGACAAACTGGTCACCTCCGTGATCAGCTGCGGCAACTGCTTCATTTGCCGCAACACCCCGGGTCAAACCAATCTTTGCTGGAATCAGGGCATTTACGGTCTGGTCCCAATCGACCCGTCCAATCCGTTCAGGGGCTGGTTCGCAGAATACATTCTGATCCGCGATCCGGGTTCGACCTACTTCGTGGTCAACGACCTGAACCTGAACCAGAGAATGCTTCTCGAAGTTGCCTGTGTTTGCGTTCACGCTCTGCTCCGCGGTCAGAAGACCGGCTTGCTGAACTTCAACAGCAAGGTCGTCCTTCAGGGATGCGGCCCGGTCGGATTGATGATGTGCGCCGTGCTGAGAGCAGCCGGCATCAATCACGTCATCGCGATCGACGGCTCCGCAAAGCGTTTGGATATGGCCAAAAAGCTTGGTGCAAAAACGACCATCAACTTCCGTGAGGTTACCGACAAGGCTCAGCGCGTAGCCATTGTCAAATCCCTTACAGACGGAGCCGGTGCGGACTTTGCTTACCAGTGCACCGGTGCTCCGGCAGCAGCGGCGGACATTTACGACTTCATCAGACGCGGCGGCGGCATGTGCGAGATGGGCTTCTTCGTGAACAACGGCGAATACCAGGTCAATCCGCATTTCGCAATGTGCAACAAGGAAATCAATCTGGTCGGTTCCTGGGCCTACTCGGCAGAGGATTATCCGGTCACGATGGCATTCCTCCGTCAATGCAAGGAGATGAACATCCCGATCGAAGATCTGATCACTCATTCCTTCCCGCTGGATAAGATGAATGAAGCTTGCGAAGTCAATGTGGCACAGCAAGGCATCAAGGTCTGCTACATTCCCCAGTAATGCGAGGTGCTGAGAGATGGCACTAGGAATGATTGAATGTTTCGGATTCGTCACTTCTATCGTTGTTGCCGATAAAGCAGCGAAAACTGCGCCTGTCGAGATTGTTGCAATCGATAAAAACAAGCCTGCCAATGCAGAAAAATGCGAGGTCCCGCTTGTCATGGTTGTCAAGATCGAAGGCGACGTAGCCGCTGTTGAAGCCGCTACGATGGCTGGTGTCGACGAGGCAAAAAAACGAGGCATGTATATCACTCACAAGATCATCGCCCGTCAATCCGAAGAAATAGAATGGTTCGCCCGACTTAACGCTTTAGGACGAAACAGTACAATTTAAAAAATAAAAACAATTCATATTTTTCAAAGGAGAAAAAATTATGTTAGAAGCTCTTGGCATGGTTGAAACTAGAGGCTTGGTCGCAGCAATCGAAGCTGCCGATGCAATGGTTAAAGCTGCAAATGTTCGTCTGATCGGTTCTGAAAAGATCGGTTCCGGTTTGGTCAGCGTTATGGTCCGCGGAGATGTCGGTGCTGTTAAGTCCGCTGTCGAAGCCGGTGGCGCTGCCGCTGCTCGTCTCGGCGAAGTCATTGCGACACACGTCATTCCGAGACCGCACGATGATGTCGAAAAGATTCTGCCTGTAATCAAATAATTTGATAGGAAGACTGATTCAACATGGAAGAAAAAGCAATCGCGTTACTTGAAGTCCAGGCCATGGTCGCTGCTATTGCAGGTTTGGATGCCATGTGCAAGGCTGCAAATGTGCAGTTTATCCGTTGCGAAAAGCGGCTGGGCGGCAGGTTAGTCACGGTTGTGGTTGAAGGAACGGTTTCTGCTTGCCAGGCTTCTCTGGAAGCCGGCAAGGCAGAAGCGGCAAAAGTCGGGAAGGTCAAACTGGGAGAAGTCATTCCCCGCCCCCATCCCGAAGTCATGAAGTTTCTCAAGCCGAAAAAGGCTTAGGGGCTTGTTGCCGCTTTCGTCCTTCGATGACACTGCGGCATAACTTTGAATTCGCTCGTTTACGACGAATTACATAAACCTTTTGTAAAAATAAAATAGGAGGATACTCAAATGGAAGCTCTTGGTATGGTTGAAACCAGAGGTCTTGTCGCTGCAATTGAAGCTGCCGATGCAATGGTAAAGGCTGCTAATGTTGTTCTGATCGGTTCTGAAAAGATCGGTTCCGGTTTGGTCAGCGTCATGGTCCGCGGCGATGTCGGTGCCGTTAAAGCTGCTGTTGAGGCCGGTGGCGCAGCTGCTGCCCGTCTTGGCGAAGTCATTGCTACACACGTAATTCCGAGACCGCACTCTGATGTTGAGAAGATTCTGCCGAAAATTGGTTAATTGACATCCTCTTTTAACTAATATTTGAGCGCTCAACACCCTGGTACCGCTTCAAGGTACCCCCTCACAGCGAGATGGTCCCGGGCCATCTCGCTGGACCCGGTTTATTATTCCCGGACTTTGCAGCACGGCTGCCTGATTTTGGAATATTACAATCTTTTAGATTTTTTGATATCATTCATCCCCCATCCGATTCTGAAAGGACTTATACATCATGGCTTCATATACGACAGAGCAAATTGCGGAAATGGTCAAACGGGCTCTTTCTGAGCTGTCTTCACAGCCCGGCTCTACAAATACACAAAACGATATGAGCATCCCGATTGGCGTTTCGAACCGCCATATCCATTTAACACAAGAACATGTGGACATCCTTTTCGGAACCGGTTATACCCTGACTCCGCTGAAAGACCTGTCTCAGCCCGGTCAGTTTGCTTGTAAAGAAACATTGACTTTGATCGGCCCTTCCATGAGACCGATCGAAGGCGTTCGCGTGCTCGGTCCGCTGCGTAAGCAGTCCCAGGTTGAAATATCTGTTACGGACTCCTTCGTTCTGAAAGTCAAACCGCCTGTCCGCGAGTCCGGAAAGTTGTCCGGCTCAGCCCCGATCACGATCGTCGGCCCGAAGGGCATCGTTCAATTGTCAGAAGGATGTATCATTGCCAACCGTCACATCCACATGTCTCCTGAAGACGCCGTGAGATTCGGCGTAAAAGACGGAGATTATATCAATGTTGACGTAGTAGGCACAAAGCACACCTTGTGGTATGATGTTCAGATCCGCGTCAGTGATAAGTTCCGCTTGGAAATGCACGTCGACACAGATGATGCGAATGCAGCCGGCATCGGAAACGGAAGCAGAGTCACCGTTGCTAAATAAGAGAAAGGACCATCAAAATGCTAATTGGAAAAGTTATAGGTAATGTTGTTTCCACCAGAAAATGCGAAAGTCTCCTTGGAAGCAAATTTATGCAGGTCCACCTCATTGAAGACGGTAAGGAAACTGACAAATACTTGATTGCAGTTGATGCGGTCGGAGCCGGTGTAGGAGAAACCGTGCTTATCACAACCGGCAGCTCTGCCCGTCTCGCACTGCCCAAGAGCCGGGACGGAGGAGAAGTCCCTGCAGATGCCGCCATTGTCGGTATCATTGATTACACCAACTAATAATTGAGTTTCTGTGTCTTGCTTTTGCCGGCCGGACACAGTAAAGGAGATCGTTTTGTCAACACTCGACGATTTTAAACAAGTATTAAAAAACGCCGGTATTTTGGGAGCAGGCGGAGCCGGATTCCCCTCTTTTGCGAAACTTGCAGAAGGAGCGGACATCCTTTTGATTAACGGCGCCGAATGTGAGCCGCTGCTCTATACCGACTATATGCTGATGCGTGACTATCTTCCACTCATCGTTGAGGGTGCCCAGTTTGTGCTGAAAGCAGCCAATATCGACCGATGCTATATCTGCATCAAAGATCATAATTGCCACCTCTTAGGGCTGGTCGATGAACAGGAACTGGCTCAGGATGTTCGTATCAGACATCTCCCGGATGCCTATCCGATGGGTGATGAAGTGTCACTCATCTGCGAAGCTACCGGTCGACTGGTTCAACCCGGTCATTTGCCGATCACTCAACACGTGATCGTATTCAATATTGAAACTGTACTGAACATTCGGAACGCGCTGGTCAACGGCGCACCCGTTACAGAAAAATATCTTACGATCAACGGCGATGTGGATCATGCCTATGTCGTCAAAGTCCCTGTTGGCATGCGCGTCAGTGAACTGTTTGATTCGCTCGGTCTTCGCGTCCCTGAAAATGATGTCGTTCTGGACGGCGGTCCTTCCATGGGTCAAATAATCAACCCGACGACTGCTGTCATCACAACAACGACGAAAACCCTCCTGATTCTTCCGGTAAGCATTCCTGCCATCGTTGTGAAGAAACGCGGACCTAAAGACCATTTGGCTATCGCCTCTTCCGTTTGCTGCCAATGCAGCAGATGTACGGATCTCTGTCCTCGCCATGCACTCGGATATCCTCTGGAGCCCCACAAACACGTTCGTGTGGAGGCGGGAGTGGCCGAAGCAGACCCTTCTATGATCCTGAGCGCAACCCTCTGCTGCGGATGCGGCATCTGTGAATTGGGGGCTTGCTGCCAATATATTTCACCGCGTGCCGTCATTCAGCACCATAAAGCCATTTTGGCCAAAAACCGGATGAGATACGTGGCCCCGGACGACATGAACTGCATGGTCCGCGAAGAACATCCTTACACGGCTGTTTCCACGGCCCGTTGGAAAGACTATCTGGGCGTGACCAAATACGACAAAGAAGCCGTTTTCTACCCCGAGTTGAAAACTGCCCGTCGCGTTGAGATCCCGCTCCCGCTCCATATCGGTGCGCCGTCTGTTCCTGCTGTCAAAGAAGGAGACATGGTCTCCAAAGGACAGATCATAGGCAACCCGGGCGAAGGATTGTCCCTGCCTGCACATGCTTCCCTTTCCGGGAAAGTCATTTTTGCAGACAATCAAAAAATCATCATTGAAGAAGTCAAAGAGTAATATAAAGGATATTCATTATGTACCAAACCGTAGGTGTAATTGAATTAAAAAGCATCGCAACCGGCATAGAGGCAACGGATGCAGCGCTGAAAAGCGCCGGTGTCCGCTTGATTTCGGCTCATCCGGTTT
>JAEEGL017172912.1_pt1 | contig 21870 bp, 10 predicted proteins | sample 9134231 | NCBI WGS metagenome assembly JAEEGL01 (sample SAMN16246548, study PRJNA631951) | gut metagenome | biome: gut microbiome; feature: rumen; material: fiber-attached | host: Bos | place: Iran: Karaj | collected 2018-10 | reverse complement strand
TTTATCAACACTTCCATTTTCTCACGCGAAGAGGGGATTGATTAGGTACCCATTATTTACCGCTTACTTTTGGCTTAGAGTCTGTCTTGCAAATACTGATACAGACCGCATGAAATGAGCCTGATATCACTTGATATCAGGCTCTAATGATTGAATTATTTAGAAAGTTTTTTTATTTTACGGCACTAATACTTCCATCTTTAGTTACGGTAACCTTAATTGTACCACCGCTACTAATATCTGCTTTTGCTTTAGAAGCAAGTGTAGTTTCCAAATCAGCAGCATTAACTGCGCTCTGGAATGAAGTATCATTAGTATGTCTAACTGAATATGCTGTACCAACACCATCACTCTGGTCTGCCAAAGCACTAGCCATAGCCTCTGCATATGAAGATCTCAAGTTAGCGATATCAACCGCACATCTTGACTTCTCCAACTGTGCTGTGAATACTGGGATTGCAACTGCAACCAGTACGCCGATGATTGCTACTACGATAAGCAGCTCGGCCAATGTGAATCCTTTTCTTTCTCTCATCTTCCTCATCATTTTTTTCATTTAATAGCCTCCTTTCGATATCTGAAAAGATATTCTCCTGATTTTTTTATAGACAAGAAATCTTGTTACTATAATTATACCTCAGTTGAAATATCCATTCAACAGTTTATAATTTTTTCATATTCCGTTAATTGGTGTGAATTTATTAAATTTTTATTTCACATTATTTATATCGTCACAAATTCTTATTTCTTTAGAGTCAGATTCTAAAAAAAACCTAAACTCTTCAGCCAGTCTATAAAGTCCCTCAAGCTGCCAAAAGAAGCGCTATTCTGACTTTATATCTGAGGCGATAATTGGTGTGATTTGATAGCTTTTTAAGCGCCTCGATGGTCATATTTGGATTTCTGATAGCCAGCTTAGCTACTCGCCAGTCTGAATCGTCAACGAGTTTTAAAAGAGCTTCCAGCGGAGCGCTTGGGTTCTTGGCTACGTTCTCCCTTACCATCCAGTCCTTGTCATCTGCAAGAGTTAAAAGAACCTGAGTCGGTGCTGCTTTGTTGCTGGCAACCGCTTTTCTCAAATATGTATCTGAGTTAGATGAAAGGAACTCAAGAACCTTATCCGGAGCATGTGGATTGCCCGCTACACTCTCACAAACTCGCCAGTCCTCATCTTTTGCAAGGCGGATCAAAAGGTCTTCTGAACTCTTTTCATTTTTGGCAACAGCCTTTCTGACATAGGCGTCACCATCTGTAGAAAGCCGCTCAAGAATTGCATCCGAAGCACTTGGGTTTTTGGCAACTCCTGTTCGGATGGTCTGCTTCTTATCTCCTGCCAAGGTCTCAAGATATTCAAGCGGTGTGATCATGTTCCAGCCAACACCTTCTCTTACGGATGTCTCCGGATCATCAAGAAGATCACGAAGCGCAGCAGTTGGTGTATTGTGACTTCTCGCAACTTTTTCTCTGACTTCAATATCCCTGTCTCTTGAAAGAGTCATCAGGATTGACCCGTCAACATTTGGATGCTCTGCAACTGCTGTACGAACATCATCTTTTGGATCACTTGCAAGTTTGGCAAGAATATCTGCTGATGCATTCTTATTCTGCGCAACCGCCAGTCTTACTGCGTCATCCGGATCATCCGACAGTTTCAAAAGAGTCTCCGGAGTGGTACATTCATTTGATGCTGCACCTTCACGAACCATCGCATTCTCATCATTTGCGAGTTTATTCAGTATTCTTACCGGCGTCCTCGCATTTTTTGCAACTCGATATCTGATGATAGGAACAGTATCAATTGAAAGAATCTCTAGTACATCAGGTGAAGTTGACTTGTTATCAGCAACTCCCCAGCGAACAGCGTCATTAATGTCAGTCGAAAGCTTTTTTAACAACGCCTCAGAAGCCTTGGGATGAGCAGAAAGTCCACGCATTATGCGGGGATTTGACTTGTTGTCCTCATAGAGCTTATCCAAAACCTCCGGCGGAGTGTTTTCGTCCTGGAGAATATCCTCATTGATCTCTGTCCACCCAGCGTACTTGTAATCAAAGGAATACGATGCAATAACATCATTTAAGTAGTTGTTTTCCACGTACGTCTCTCCTCCTCTTTAATCATTTTCTACGAATATCTCAGGTGCAGGCCAGTCACCGTAATGAATACTTACAAAGTAACCGTCTGGCACTGAGCCGTGTAGCTGTTTAACAGTCTCAAGAGAATATCTACCGAGTACCTCATCTGACTTTCTGTAGTATTTAACAAGTACAGGGTCGTAAGGTATTGCGTTATTCCAAGTACTTGGAGCACCCACAAAGGTGTTGTAGGTATCAATGTCCTGATCAATTGACTTTATCCAAGACTCTGCTATATCGACACCATATCCGACTACCGGCGGAAGCGTCTCTATTGCAGGTCCCTGAGCAGTAGTTACTTTCCTGTCATTTATTATGCTGTAGTAGAAGTTTCCACTAAGCGAAGCAGAATCGTCAGCCAGAAATGCATATTCAGCACCTGAGCCCTTAACAAGTCCTGTGGAATAGGAACCATTTATAGTTCCACCACTTGAAGTTCCAACAAATCCTCCGGCTGTAGTTCCTGATACAGAACATGTTGAGTAGGAGTCCGTAATTGTCGCACCGCTCAAAGTTCCGGCAAGACCTCCGACCGTTCCACCTTCTACATCGTAGTGATAACTCTTTATCCACTCGTCATAGGAAGCTTCTTTAGTATGACCTCCGCTGTAGCAGGCTGTTATAGAACCTGCCGCTGAGCCCACAAGGCCGCCTCCTGTTGAACTTCCGTTTACGATCACTGCTGCAGCGCTGTACTCAATTGATCCACTTGCAAGCTTTCCAACAAGTCCACCCGCCGCAGCTCCTGTGATATTCACAGCTGATGAATCTGCGCTGTTTCTTGCAAGGACGTTTGTTATTGCACAACCGGCTGTCTGGCCTGCAAGTGCTCCCGCATTACCTAAAGCAGTTATATCAAAGTCAATAAGTTCAAGATTCTTTATCGCTGTCACTGAAGATATGAAACCAAAGAGTCCGCCATCGGTTGTACTGCTTACGCTGATTTCGGAAATACTGTGATTTCTTCCGTCATAGATGAGTGCGTAGTTGGGACTGATCGGCATATATTTTCCCGAAGCGGTCTGATTAACCGGAACCGCACAGTCAGTGACTGTAACCGCTCCGACTGCTCCAGGCAAACTCAAAATACGAGTCTGAAAATCTGACCAGCTCATGTTAGTGGTCTGCTGAGCCATCTGAATATTTAACTTATTACCGGTGTCATTATTGTCCAGGCCTGAGACTACACGGTCCAGATTTTCAAGATGCCTGATATTGTTGATATAGGCCACATTGTTCTTAGCATAGGAAGTTCCATCTATATCCACTGCCTTATCATTGATACTTCCAAAAAGACTGTTCGTTACGCCCTTTGGACTATATGCTATATTTCTGATCTCGCTGGTGCTATAAGCAACTGCCTGAATCTCGATATCTTCTCCCGGTATAAAGCTTCCTTTATCCGCAGGGATTTTTCCAAAGTGTCTTGCAGCATTTGTAACATCATCGAGAATAACATTGTATGTGTAATTAAGAATTGCTGGCTTAATACGGTTGGAATCATCCGGAGGAAGAAGGTCGTAAGCCTTCTGAGCTCCACTTTCAACACCTGTTATGATGAGTTTAAGCTTTGCTGTACTTGAGTTTTTATCAGTTACCTCAACATACAAGATTTCTTCATTGATTATTTTGATAACCGGGGCAACAAGCGGTGTTCCTGTTGGAAGATTAGCTGCGCTAACTCCGCCGTACCATCCGACGATTGAGCCGTTCCAGGAACGTCTGCCTGTTTTATCTGATGATGTGTCACCAGCAAGTCCTTTTACAGTGGCATAATCGCTTACCGCCAGGCTGTGGTTGTACTCAGCAGGTGAAGTACCGGTCGAACAGTAGAAAACATCAAGTACAAGACCTGTATCCTTCTGATACCTGATGATATAGCTTCCGGATGTTCGGACATTCTCATCTATGGAACCGAATGGAAGCATCTGCTCAAGCACATTTGGACTTCCAATACCGGACTCTCCATTACTCACAACAAAGTAATAGATTCCCTCTGATTCCTTATAGCCAAATGGGCCTCCGCTTCCTAAATTTGTATTTTTGTCGAGTCCGTAATAAGAAGCGCCATAGGCTGCGGTCAGATGGTTCTGCGCTGCCACAAAGATCTCTTTTGCCATTCCATCTCGCTCAACCTGCCCCATGGAGCGCTGATATTTGGGCACTTCAATAAATCCGACTGCGGCAAGAATAATTATTATGGCGACTACAAATAGCATTTCTGCTAATGTAAAGCCGCGATTATTTTTCAGTTTAACCATAGCCAAATTCCCCTTACTCAGCTGGTTCATCTTCTGATATCGCACGGATAGACAAAAGATGAATCGAAGTCATAACTGTTTTATCCAATTTTCTATTAACCGATAGATCTTCAAAAGTGATAATGCCGTTGGTGCACGAAACATTTTTATATGTGACATAGAGATCGCCAAGGTTCAAATCGCCAGTGATGTCCTTGGACTGCATAAGCGGAACCGCCGTAGCTTCTCCAATGTTGCCAATCTCAGTATCGCTGTAATATCTGTAAAACATTATCTGGTTATTGCCATCTGCTGCCTTGTAAATCCTTGAAGGTGCCCCCCTCGTAAGGCTGTAATAAACCAGATCATTTGATGCGTTTGATGTTGGTTCTATATGCTTGGCTGAGCCAAGTTCATTTCTAAGTGTCGAAACAGTGGTAGCGAGCATAACCTCTGCATTTGAAGTGAGCACAACCTTCTCATAGGCCTCTCTTGCCGCAGGAATACCTGCTGCCACAACAGCAGACACCATAAGCAGGATCAGGACTGCGAGAAGCATCTCTGCCAGCGTAAAACCTTTTTTGTTATTCAGTTTTCGCTCTAGGTATGCTCTAATTCTCATCATGGACTCACCGTAGGCAAATTCAGTTTATATGCAACCACTGGATTACTCTCAAATTCAGAATTTTTAAAGTAAAGAACCGGGTAAGGATCGTGGGTTATAGCACCTGTTGTATCAGTGAAATTCATATTCCCGCCCGTTCCACCTGTCATCATTACTATGCCGCTTGGGCTCTCGTTTGCCGCATAATAATCCTGTATCTTTTCTCTGCTCTTTGTGATCAGATTTGTAGCAGAAGTCATGGCTCCCGCAAGCATCACAAGAGCAAGGGCTGATATCAAAAGAGCTATCAGCGTCTCCGAAATAGTCTCTCCGGCATGACTCTTTATTTTTTTCCTAAATTTCTCGATCATCATACCGCGCTCCTTAAAGATTTCCGCTTCTGTCAGTCAGATGCCAGGTCATACTCTTGACCTCGACCTCTGTTTTCTTACTTCTTACAGTAAATGTATTGTTGCTGACAGTTGTTGAGGATATCTCTTCAATTTTGGTACTGTTTGTTACTGTCTGATCCATTCCAAACACCATAACCTTGGTGTATTTTTCGTTATCACTGGCCAAAGTCAGTCCGGTCTTATAGGTGTTGGAGATAGTGAGTGTTAGCTTACCTTCACCATCAAGGTCTTCCAGAATAGTTACTGCAAGAGCATCATAGTCAAGGCCTGCTGCCCCGTAAAAGTCTGAAGTAAGCTTCATCTCTCTGCTTGATAATGTCTGCGCTTTATAGACATTTTTAGCCGCATCAGCAGATATGGATTTAATAGCTGCGTTGTCGAAGATGTAGGCTGAATCCCCATCTCCAAATTCGTGATTGGCTATAACAGCGTTCGCATCTTCACCCGTGAAAAGAAAATACTTGGTTTCTTCAGTTGAAACTACCGACTCACCTGTAATTGCCCCGCCTGTATAGGTCGTATCGATTGTGGTACAATCCACTTTCGCAACTGAAACAACCTGTCCATCGATCAGCTCCTTCATCATGGAAGCTGCACTGGACACCGCATAGTATCGTCTCTCCTGATCAGAAATCCTGCTCATCCTGCCGGCTGCTGCCGTCGCTGCCGCGATAATTACCGCGCAAAGAACTGTGCAGACGAGAAACAGCAGCAAAGCAAAGGTGATTGACGCCCCTTTTTCGGAGCGAAGTTTATTCATGATTCTGTTTTTCATAAACATCGCTCCTCCTTTCAGGTGCGTTTAAAAGTCATTTATTCCGGCTCAGATGTGAGCTTTTCAAGTTCTACTTTGTCTTCGTTTACTGTCAGCTTGAACCAGATATTAGCTGCAGAGCCATTTGGAAGCTGTGTCTCATGCAGGTAATAATATCCAAATGGAAGCTTACCTACGAAGAATGCGCCGTTGTCCAATGAAGAAGCACTATAGTTTTCGGCTTCGCATTCCATCTTTGCCTTGTCCACATAGTGGATGTCGAACTTAGCACCGGGAACAGGTGCTTCTGCGTTGTTAACCTTCTTCAGGATAACTGTGCGCTTAGTCTTGCTGATGTTTATTATGCCGTGCTTCTCGATATCAGGAATTTCTTCCACTGCTCCATCTTTATAGAGCTCGATCAGAAACTCTTTTCCAGCAGGAAGTGTAATTCCGTTCTGAGCGGCAACAGTCTTACCAACTACAACTCTGTAGATGTTCTTGTTCTGCTCATAGCCAGGTACAGTGTTGACTTCCCTCATGTAGTAGATTCCGATTTTAACCTTGAATTCAACATTGCAGTTGTTGACTGCATCGAATGAAGCAGTTGATTCTACCTCTTGTACCTTCACATTGTTCACTGTAATATCTACGCGTCCTGTAGCAACACCTGTTTCAGCATCTGCGGGGTTGTCATAGAGCGAGAACTTGGCACCTGCAAGTGCTCCACCGCGGGTAGTATCCTCATGTCCAAAGCCGTTTGTCTTCTTAAAGAATACATCTTTTCCGCCCGGTCCATTTGTGAATGTAACTGTCAAAGCTTTATCCGGAACAGGGTTCAGATCATACAGCATAGTGTCGCTTGTGTAAGATCCACCGGAATATGTCGATGAATCATGATTGTAAATTGCACTGACTTCTGCTGCATAGTTCGAAAGCGGTACATCCTCTGTATGTGCTACTGTACTCGAAACACCAGTCTCCTGTAATGTCAGCCTCGCACCAATAGGAATAGAAAGCTTCTTAGAACCATTGTGCTGCAGGTAGAAAACATATTCGCCCGCATGAGCAGATATTGAAGAGGTCCTCTGATCATCGCTTTCATCATCCGGTGTTCCCATTAGGTCGATAGGATAATTTGTGATAGGGATTCCACCATTCAGCAGTTTTGCAGTAAAGGTGAAATAATTATTATCCGGATTGAGCGGATCATAGTCAGCGATTATCTTATTAACGGTAACCTCAATGATTTTACGCTTATTTGTGAAGATAAGCTTATCTCCATCGTTGGCTACGGTAATCTTTCCATGGTCACTACCCGTCTGGTCACTATAAATGTATACAGTTTTGTTATCCTTCTTTGCATCCGCAGTTCCGGTTTTAGGTACTCGCTGAATAGACGTATCATATACTGTGCTATCCGTGTCTGAGAGGACCTCTGTAACCTTAAGCCTTGCGTTTACAGGAACCTTGATCTCTTTAGTAGTACCACTTGTGACATTAACGTTCTCACTATGAGTTACCGTTTTTCCGAGCAAGGTATATTCGTACTCAACTTTGAAGGTGAATACCTTTGTCGTATTCAAAATCGGATCAGATAGTACCTTTTGAATGTTGAGCTTTACAATACGCTGGTTATATACATAAACCTTGAACCCTTGCGTTGGATCGTTATTGTTCACCTGGACGATCTTAACATAATCAGTATTATTGCTTGTGATCTTTCCGCCACCCTCTGAACTTACTGTCAATGTGACAGGCTCACTGATTGACAGATAGTTTTCACTGGTGAAGGTCTCTGTAAGTGTATAAGTTCCTACGTACAGTTTCTGGGTGTTATAAAATACTCCGGTGTTCTGGTTAGGATAAAGTCGCTCGCCCAAATTTCCGGTTGACGAACCAAGGGTAAAGAATGCCTCTACACCTGGATTTCCGTCCTGATCAACCTTATAGAAAGTTACCGGATAGTATTTAAGTACATTTGTGAATGTGATGTCCACATCCTCGTTCGCCACAGTATAATCCGTAGAGCGTGTGTATGTTGTAACACCTCCGGAAACTGATGTAGTCTCAGTTACTGGAAGATTAGTCTGTCCTTTCTTAACAGTTGTAGTGTAGTTATTAAGGTTTCTGCCAATCTCACGTACCGTCAGAACAGCTCCAACAGGAATATCTTTCAGTTTATGGCCCGTGCTTCCGCTGGTAACTGAGAAGTTTCCGAGTCCGGTTGTCACTCCATCAAGTAAGTAGGAGGCTGTAAAATTAAATACCTCTGCCAAGCCAGACTGATTCTCTACTGTCTTTTTCACAGTGACATCAGCTGTTTGTCTTTCGTTATTGAAGACTACTGTTCCTCCCGCTTCAGTATTCGACCAGGTAACTGTCCTTCCTTCTACAGTCAAAGGCAAAGTCGTAACATCTGTGCTCTCACCAAGTTTCAACGGATACTCAGTATAGGCCATAGCAGTCCGAGTCATAGAGGTATCATAGTAATTTGGAGCTGCAGAGTAATCACCTTCAGTTACTGAGTATGACAGCGATCTGAAATCTGCAAACTTCACCATATTATAATTGTTATACCCGCTCGGAATTGTCCATGTCCAATCCAGATTGTAAGTAGACACCGGTGTGTCAGAACCTGCATTGTACTTATCAATCTTTATGTGCAGACCTCCATTTACAGTATCCTGGCTGCTGGTAACAACGATATGCTGCCCGTGCTTCAGCGCAACAGTTTGACTCAGTGTCGGAATCTGCTGGTCAGGTGAATACGTGGTTGAGCTATAAGAATTCCTCTTATACTGGAAGCTATAGGTACCTTCAAGTTTTACAGTAAATGAAAATTCCTTGTTCTTGTCGCCCGGATCCGGGACCTCCTTATAAACATTTACTATTCTGGCTGTCGCACTATTGTCCCAAACGGCATAAAGTGTTTTCACACTGTCGAGTTCAGACGGATTGCCAGCATTCTTAAAGAAATCTGTCAGACTCGATATCCGCCACCCCGAACCACTTCCGGCGCTATAAGTAGGCCTATCGCCCGTGTCCTTATAGTTCGGATGATTAGCCAGCCAGTTAGGATCAGCATCCCATCCAAGGAAAACATAACCTATACGTGTACTTGTGGTTGGAAGATCGTAATACAAGCTCTTCTCCTGACCATAGACAACGTTATATCCGTAAATGTTTTCAGCGTTTTCTTTATCAAAATATACTTCTTCTGTTCTTACACCGGTGGTTGGATAGTTATCATCGAGAACCAGTGTATGTGGATTCAAAACAGCGGTAAAGGTAATCACAATTCCCTCAGGATGAATTACCAGTTCCTCGTTGAAGCCAAATTGTTTCTGATTCTTGACGCTTGTGTAATCCGCATTAGTACCGGTGATAGAGCCGGTCATCGTATTTCTTGCAACGCCGTCAAGCTGGCTTGTTGCAGTCAAAAGATATCCTGCACCCAGAGAGTTTCTTCCGGAAATGGTTATGTGTCGACTTACTGTTGTCTCCTGACCATTGACAATCTGCTTCACAACACCATAAGGAACTGCGAGCCAGACATAGTCATTGTCCGCTACTGTGATTGCACTAAGCGATGCTGCCGACATTGGTGTACGCTTGAAAAGTCCCTCTCTTGCGTTGACAACTTGCAATGCCCCTTCGGATGAGCTGAGGCCGAAAGTAACATCGCCCACTCCGGTAGCATTTACAACCTTGATATATACCATCGGCTCCCATACTGCATATATAGTATGATTTTCATTGCGCTGCACACCGATTACAGAATCGGCCTGATATGTAGCTACATAGTCACCCTCGTTACTCTCATCGTCAAATCCAAGGAGGAAATAACTGTCAGGATGCTTGAAGTAGTTCTTTCCGACAGGACTAAGTTCTGCCTTGGAGCTATCTCCATCTACATGTGTCAGATCGGTAGCATAGCGGTAGAGGTGAATGTCCGTGTTAGACTGGATATCACCAAATCTGATGATCTCAGTGTCAATTCCGCCATCATTAACCGTGGCCATAACTGTACCGACACCGCCATTCCATGTGGATGAAAGATCGGTGTTGACATTCAGCTCTGTGCTTCCATCCAGTGTCAGGAAGCCGCCGTTTGCATTCAGCGTCATATTTGTTATGTATGGACGACGGTAAGAGCTGTCCTTCTTCTCATAGTACGCCTGCATATGAATAACGCTTGTAGCGTCAGCATATTCGGCCTTTATGGTAAATGGATCACCGGGATCATAGAATACGTTATCTTCAATCGGCGTATATACAGTCTGCCCCTGTGCGTTAGTAGACACATTAACCAATCTCCAACCACGGAAGATATACTCCGAGGTAGGCTGGAAGTTTGCAGTTATTCCGGTAGGCTGACGGTAGATATGCGTAGCTGCTTCGTCGGAATACTTGCTAGTCTGTTCCTCAGGGTCTGTCCAATAAGGCATCTCACCATTTATCAGCACACCTTCGTCTGTTGTAAATTCCGCCGTGTAAAGAATCTGATAAGTTGCATCCAATCGCCAATAAGCACGTAATGTTAAAGGCTCAGAAACCGGATCGGAGAAGTTATATGGCATGGACTCCGGTTCTCCATTGGCGCCGATCTTATACCAGCCAATAAATGTATAGTGCTCAGTTCCGGTAGTTTTACGATAAGCCTGCATACCGCCGGTGCTGTTCTTGGTAACGTAAGTATCACGCCATCCTTCCCAGCCCATAGGTTCTTCTGATAACCCAAGGTCTGCTTTGTACTGCACCCACATCCGATAGAATTCATAGTAATCATCCAATTCACTAGCGATCACATACACTGCGTTACGAAGATCCGACTCCAGATCATACCCCTCCAAATACTGGGTATTTACATAATAGTAGACGTCAGATGGATCCATCAGTGCTGCCGCCACATCCGAAATTGGAACATAATTTCTATCCAAGTTGTATTCTTCAATCAGCTCGCCATATGTAGCATTGAAGTACGTCGAAGCAGAAGAATTATATCCCGTCTTATTGTCATTTGAGCCATATTCACCAAGAGACAGTGTGATAGTCGGACTATTACTATCCTCCTGGTAAGTGTAATTCCCGGCATTAGCCCTTGTATAGTTGACATGATCAATAGTTCCGCCGTTGGGATCAATTTTTATACGATATTTAACCGGAGACCACTTTGCAAATAGTCTCATATTGGCGGCGGGCATGTTCTCGCTAAATGTATACTTAACTGTGCAGGTTTCATCTACATACCAACCATCAAATCGATAGTTGTCAGGCGCTTGAGCAGGCTTAAGCTGACTACTATATGTCGACAATGGTGCATCATATTTTACGGAGAAAGTCACACGGTTAGCGTCTTTAAAGTTTTCGATATTTGAAAGTGTTACTTCCACGCCTTCGATAGTGGTTCCTGCCGCGGTCGGATAGTTAGGCTCAAATATCAGATCATAGGAATTTCGCTTAAAGCGAATATGCAAGCCATTATAACCAACCGAAGATGAGTTATTTACAACTGCCGTGTTCCAGGTTGTTCCATTTGTACTATATGTATCCAGCGAAAAGCCGGCATACTTGTTTGTAAAAGTAAATGTGCCTCCGGATGATGTACCAATAGCATTCGTCGCATTTGCAAGCCCTGTAGCCGGATATGTTCCGTCCAGATTCTGCTTGTAAAAATAAATATATGTCTGACTCTGGGAACTTGAAGTACCATACAACTTCAAAACGGTATTATTGTCAGTAGCATATCCCAGATCGGCAAAAAGGAATGCATCCAGGAATGTAAGACGAGAACCACTGCTATTTTGCCCTTCATACCATAAATAATTCGTTCCATTTATCTGCGCCGGCCAAGTATACCCAGCCTGTACTAACGTCTGCTCGTAAAGACCGGTATATGTAAGCATCCTGCTATAAGAACCACTCGCCGACCCTCTTAAGTATCGCGTTCCAGTATATTCGGTCATAACTGTACCGTAGTTATATGTATAGCGATCACCGATGTAATCGTATACATTTCCTCCATTATCCTCGTAAGTGTACTTTATAACATTTGTAGTCCAGTTTATTTTAACATGGCCGTTATTGCCGGCTCCGTTCTGGTTGCTGTCAATCGCATAGAGAACAGACCCCGCCGTTGGAGTTCCTTCAAATAGTGTGTATGTATAGGGCGCAGCATCTCCTGTGCGAGTATAAACTGAACCATTCCAAGTTGCGCCTGCCCCCTTGAGGTAACGCTTACTGGTATACTCAGTACCATTATATGCCCAGCCATCGCGATTGTTTAAAGTTGGTGTTAATTCATAAACCGTAGTACCACTCTGCCCATAGAGTGTATAATTTGAATAATCATTCGATTGAACAAGGCTGGTACCCTCTACGCGGTATGTAGTATCTATATAGCTGCCGGATGAGTTAGATCTGGTGTAACGAGTTCCTGTATATTCATCCGAATAAGTATACCCCGTAATAGGATACCACGAACGAGTCAGCCACCATCTACTGTTGTTACGATACAAATAATGCTGTTCAATCTTGTTATCATAATAGATGTAGTAATCACCACTGTTATTACTATTAGCAGGAGTAAACTGATACCTCCTTGTGTAGGATACTGTTGTGCCCACAGTTTCCCAACTCAGCTGTACATACTCTCCATTCACAAGTCCGTACTGCTCAGGCCTCGAAGTATTAGACTCAGTCGTCTCAGTATATGAATTGACCGTTGAATAAGTCACTTCGCTTCCAAGAACCGGAGTTAACTGTACATATGTACCATCTACCAATCCATAAACATTCCTATCCAATCCGGTGTTAGAATTGTCCAGAGAATAATTGTCAACATGCGTAGAAGCATACCAGGTTACTGTAGGTACAAGGCTTCCGTCTAGCTCTACAGAGCCACCGCGTGAATCAGTACCGTAATTCTGTGTACCTTTTCCCGGAATCGTATATGGAGCAGCAGTGTATTCCGCCGTACCTGCCATACGACGATAACGTTCTCCTGTCCAAGTTGTATCATTCAGTTTCCAAGTAAACGTTGTTGTAGTAGTTGTCTGAGGTGTCAGCTCATAATGTCTGTAGTTGTAGTAACAATAATATGTTGTACCGCTGTTCTCTGGTGGAGGGTTATCCACTGTATATCCGGAATCTACATAATTACGGCCTCCGGACCTTGTATAAAACTTGCCATCAGTGATTCCCTGATCCATGTATCTGTTAGTTCTGGAAAAACCTGAACCTGTCTGGAATACCCATCTGGTAGTAGTTACAGTATTAACCTCTCGAGTAAGTTCTTCATAGGTCTTATATGTGCCATTAACAACCAGGGCATACTGCGGCGTTATTGTATCTGATGTCGTACGCTGATATTCATACCTGAAAGTATATTTTGTACCGCTTCCGGTTACAGGAGTCAGCTCGACATACTGACCCTCTACAATTCCATATTGCGCAGGTGTTGTGGCGTTACTTGTCGTTGCCGTATAGTTATAGGCAGTGTCACCTGTATTACCGTTATAGTAGAAATAGAGCGTCATCAAATCTCGGTCATAATAAATATTGACCACAGTACTGCCATCACCATGAACTCTTGGCGAATTCATCTCAGTAGTTCGGTAATGGAATCCTGTGTAGTTCATGGCTTCATAGTTAGTTGTTCCATCAATGAACTTATTATTAACCCGCAGATCTTCCAATGTCATACCTGAATTTGCATCTACAGTATATGATGACAGGAAGTCATAGCTCTTCTGATAGTCATAATTGTTTTTATTGTCACTGACCTTTTGCTGCCAGATTATGACCTGAATAGGAGTATTTGTTACTTCCTCCCAATGCGCATAGAGAGTAATACCACTAAGTGGTAGCTCCTTAAAGGCATAAAGTCTCCCGCCTTTGAGAATATAGACAGGGTCGCCGTTAGTATCGTACTCAGTATAATCTATATTGAGAATTCGCCCATTTTCATCTGCAATCTGAATACCATCAATATAGTCTCCATTGGCATCCTGCTCTGTAGGATTTATAAACCAGCCCTTGAATGTATATCCGGTACGTTTGGTAGTAGGCAGATCAGTAAGGAAAAATCTTGCTGTTCCATTATTGATTTCAGCAGTATTCTCTGTCGTATAAACATACTTATCGCCGACGTATGTAGCACCATTGTGAGTCCTGCCTGTTACAAAATGAAGCCAGCGAGCCTCAGTAAAAATCGGATAAAGATCAACAGACTGCCGTCCCGGATACAGATCCTTAGATGTAACAGTTATATAATAACCATCTTTATCAGGTCCGCTGTTCAGCTCATCTCCAACATCATCAAGCGTAATTGATCTAAGCTGCGCATACTCTGTTCCATTCCAAAGAGTTCCTTCCCAACCAGTGAAGATACTCCTTTCTGCATTAGCGCTGGAGGTTTGCACATCACCAATCCTGATTTCTGCTTCCCCATCTTCGCCAAGTACTACCATACGGCGGCACAAAATAGAGCCACCCAGACTTGAGCCATAGGCGCCTACATGGAAGTTTACAAAGTAATAATCCTCATAGATTGGAGCAAGATAAACATGAGCACAACCGTATTCATCCAAAACAGTCCTCGTACCTGTATTATCTGATGTCTTTACAGTATGCTCTACACCATTTAACTCCCATACAAAAGAGGTGATTGCTGTATGGTCATCATTAGCCCATACAACCTTGGCCGGATCGATTGTTACAGTCTTTTCAAGCAGAATTCGCTCAGGCTCTGCTTCCCAGGTATAGGTAGTTACACCTTCAGCAGTTGTAGCTGAATCATTAACCAGATACCAGCCAAAGAAATACTTATATGAAAAAGTACCATCACCGTTATCAATCTGCTTGTTAGGAGGGTTGGTGATTAGCTCCAACGATTCACCGGAAATAACGATTTCACTATTCTGCATAGTTCCACCCTTATTTACAAATGAATAGGGTGAAGCAGTATAAACGCCGGGATTTTCGGAATCTTCTGTTGAAGCATCGCTGAGGAAGTGGAATTCTACCTGAGGCTTTAATATCTTTCCGCCCTCATCCACTATGATGACATATACTGAAAATCCGTCTGTTTCAAACTCGACAAATTCCTCGTTTATGGTTGCGTCCACTACTTCGGTCTCCTCGCCAAAGTGAACAACACCTAATTTTGATTCTTCTGTCCATTCTTCTGTCCAATTTTCAGCCAGTAACTTGATGCTGACTTTTACATCCTTAGTAGGCTGATATTCTTCACCAGTTTCAGGATTTCTAAGGCTGATATCGAAGGCCTTTGCAAGTACAACATTTCTAACTAAAACATCCAGTTTCTCCGCACTTTCGGACACATATCTGTCATATCCTTCATTGCCCTCTTTAATTTCGGATACAACAAGTTCAGCATTCTCCGGAATACCACAGGTGCTGTCAAAAGAAACTGTGATCTGATACTCTTTTCCATCAGAAGCGGTAAGTACCTGCTCAATAACCTTTCTTACAACAACGTATACAGAGAAGCCCTCTGTCTCAAATTCAACAACGCCGTCATTTACTGCACTCTCAACAACGTCTGTCTGCTCCTCGTTCTCACCGTGGATATGGACGATGTCAAGGTCTTCACTTCTCTCCTCGAGATTCTCATCGAAAATATCGATTGATACCTGTATTGGCTTAGTTGGCTGATATTCTTCGCCTGTCTCAGGATTTCTGATGCTGATGTCAAAAGCTCTTACTACTTCGACAGGGCCTGATTCTTCGAGCTGTTCAGAAGACTTCTCGGCGTAATCATCGAAGTTTTCATCATTTTCTGTGATCTCGGACGCAGAAAGTACAGCTCCTTCAGGTATTCCTGAGACGCTGTCATAGTTAACTGTTACGAGATATGAGCTGCCATCGCCTGCAGTTAATGTCTTTTTTACCGCAAACTGTGAAATGCCATAAACTACAAGGGAATTTGTTCCGAAGGAAACGCACTGATCCTCAAAGCCTGTGTCGATGATCTCGGCCTGTTCTCCGAATCTGACAAGCTTTGGCTCAGCGCCTTCTATGATTCCATTGCTAAGAAGCTTAATGGACACATTGATGTCTTTTCCGGGCTGGTAAACATCGCCGGTCTCTCTGTCCACAAAACTGATATCGAAAGCTCTTATAGCCTCCAATGAATAAGCTGTTTCGTCTAAAAGAGCTGCACTCTGCTGCCAGTATGCAGACATCTGCTCGCTCTCCTGCCAGATCTCATTTACCTTGAGCTCAGTTCCTGCAGGGATTCCTGAAGCATTATCGTAGGATACGGAAACCTCAAAGCTGCCACCATCAGTTGCAGTTACTGATTTCTCGCTTGTAAGCTGCATGATAACAAATGGCGAGAATGATCCGGTGCTGAATCTGATGCCTTCTGCCTTCTGAGTTGTGGCGTCAGTTCCTGTCTCATCTTCACCTGATATAACTTCACATTCAAGGACATCGCCGTCCTCGCCGTTTATATGTACAACCCTGACCTCGTCATCTGAATAAAGAGCACCTTCTCCGAATAGAGCTGCTGCGCTCATCTCAATATTTACGCTGTCTTCAGGCTGAATCTCTTCATCATCTTTTCTTACTGAAATATCCAGCACTTTAAGGCTTGCAATCGATTCCGCTGCAAGCTCAGTCTTTTCCAATGCTTTGTTAACATAGCTTTCATAGCCTTCATTCTCAGAGGTTACTTCGTATGCTGCTACTTCGCAGCCCTCGGGGATTCCAGCCTCTTTTCCGAAGGTGAGCCTAAGTATACCTTCTTCTGCATAAAGCTCGCCCTCCATGCCTTCTTTATTTTCTTCGGGATTTTTTTCGCCGCTGGACGCACTTGTTGCGGCATCGTCTGGAAGTGATGCTCCACTGGAAGCACTGTTTGCTGCGTCTGAAGGAACCGATGCGCCGCTTGATGCACTTGTTGCGGCCTCTGCAGGAACAGATGCACCGCTGGATGCATTTGTCGCAGCTTCATTAGATGCACCATTTGTTGCTGCATCAGGATTTGGAGCCTGGCTTGATGCTACAGATGCTGCTTCTGCCGGCTGAGCGGGTGTGCTTGGAACAACAGATGCTGCCTCTGCAGGCTGTGGTGCCTGACTTGGAACGGAAGCTGCTGCCTCTGAAATCGGATCCTGCTCATTCCAGACACCGGCCGTTGCTTCTGCAGGCTGCTCAGGCTGTGTTGCTGCGCCTGCTGCCGCATCGTCGGGCTGGCTCGTCCCCTCGCTACCTGCTTCTCCTGCCACTGTCGCCTGTGTAGCTGCAAGGTCTGCCGCGTCCAAAGGCTCAAAGACCGGTGCCTCGGTTGACGTCTCTATCACAGCCGCATCTTCCAATGCCTTCGCGTAGATAGACGAAAGCGGTGCATTAGGAGTGACACTTAATTCAAAAAGCATCACAAATATCTCAACTGCTACAAGCAGTCTCTTTAAAATGACTCTGTGTGATCCCTTTTTTTTCATAACGATCCCCTAACTACAGTAATTTTATTTCACTATTACTGCTGACTTTTATCCTCCGGAAGTTCCTTATCCGCTACGCCGTCGTACATGGTCTCGTAAAAGCTACCGTTGAGCGCAACCTGAACCTTACCCTTAAGGAGATACTCACCTCCCTGGATGGGGTTGATCTTATAATCACCAATTAGGCAGCGGATCTCGCTTTCCTCCAGAGCTTTGATGATACTTTCCGCCTGGTCGAAATTTCTAGCTGTAAACTGCAGGCTAAATCCTCTGTTAATCTGGTCGCCATTTCTAGTAAGAGTTGTAAAATTGATAAGATAATCGTCTGTCTCAGCAAGAGTCATGTTGAGGAAATCAAGCTCTTTCTTGCTGGAGTTGTAGCTGGGCATATAGCTTTTCAAAACGTCATTCCCCAACTGCTCTGACATGTTCTGTATTCTCTCAACTCGTGCTGTTGCAATAGTCAGCTGATTCTCAAGAGACTGACTCTGTGACTTGAGCGCATTTATCTGATCGTCAACTGTTCTGTAAACAAAAAGATAATATCCAGCGACGATTATGATAGTAAGTAAGAATGCCAGAAAGACCTTTTCTTTTGTCGAAAAATCCCTCGTCAGAAATTTCATTGTCCTGCCCCCTCTTCTTTCTCGTTAGTAAGATAAATGTAGATCTGGGCTTCAACTCCACTGTCTACGCGAATATCTGTATCTGAACCATCGGGAGATTCCTGGAAGGTAATCTCCTTATCTTTGGTTGCCGCGTAAACAACAGATGAACTTTCAACAATGTCCTGATCCTGTATTATTTCAAGGAGCTTACTTACGCTCTCAAGCGAACTTGTATGAAGGTTGACTGTCATAACCGTTCCGGAGAGGCTAAAGTACTCAACATCCGCGCCCTGCTCACTGATAAAATCGATAAGCGCCGCTGTTTCTGTTCTTTTTACCCTGCTCTTTTCCTCTTCCGTCATTCCGTCCCAGGTATAATGCGCATACTCTGTGACAAGCTGACCGGATTCCTTGATTATGTTGTTCTTGACTTCAAGCTGGTTGTACAGCTCATTCGATCGTCTTATCTCTCTTGCTAAAACAGAGAACTGATCGTAAACTACAAACTTTCCAATAACGCCAATGAGTGCTATCCCAGCCAAAGCTGCCGGAATAACAACCTTAAAGTTGATCTTCTTTCTTTTATCTGCCTGTGCGGAGCTTCCGTCTCCTGCTATGCCGGCCGCATTTGCAAGAAGGATACCGACAGAAGCATAGGTAACGTTTATCTCTTTATCGCTGCTATATTCTGATAAGAACTCGTCCATGGTATATACGTTCTTATCAATTCGCTCTTTGAGGATCTCTACAAGAGGCTCTGTAAGGGCGCCGGTTCCGCAAAGGATGACCTCGCCGAGCTTGGAAGTCATATCTGACATCTCGTAGTAGTTAAGGCCCTTTAATACCTCAAGTGAGATGTCCTTAAATGCGTTGACAACAGGAGTCTTCCTGTTACAGTCGTTGTGGTTGGTTCTAAGGTAAGTTGCTGCAAGATGTGTATCAACTCCCATCTCGTCAGCGATCACGTTGATGGCATGTCCTTCACCGGTGTCGATTCTGTGTGAAAGAGCATACTCGCCATTTTTGAAGATCATCATTCTGATGTTTCTGCGGCCGATGTCGAGGAAGCACTTTCCTACTCTCTCTTCGTCATTGCTCTTAACCGTATTGATGAGGGCTTCATAGGCTATGGTTTCAGGAAGCGCCTTAACGAGCTTAAGACCTGCCATCTGCAGTGTTTCCTGAAGGCTTTTGATAGCGTCTGCAGGAACTGCGTATGCCAGAAGTCTTATCTGCTGTCCGGGAGTATCATCGGTACTCTCACGCTTTATGAAGTCGAAAATGTAGTCCTTCATCTCTCCCTGAATGTAATCGTGGAATTCGAAGGGTACATTGTACTTAAGCTGCTCATCAGTCATGGCGGGCATCGTGATATTTTTTATAAAAAGATCTTCATCCGCCAATATGTATGCAGCTTTTTTTGCCTTTATGCCTTTTTCCTTGAGTTTATCCTGTAAAAACTCCGCAAAAAGGTTACGTGACAGAATGTTTGCTCCGTCTACGATATTTTCAGGTATTTCCTCCCAGAGAGTTCTGAATACCTGCCCCTTTTTGAGAACCGTAAGTGCGATTCTCCCGTGATTTACGCTAATTCCTAAGATTCCCTCGTTCTTAGCCATCTTCGTTCCCTTTTAATACTCTTTATATTTTTATCGGTCAATTTCCCTAAAAATTTAGGTTTTTGTACCTCTTTTTACCCTAAGATAAAAGTGATAAATACCACGCCGTTACTGGCTTTTCAATGAGTAGCAATATGTATCCGGCAAGTGCGATTGATGGTCCAAACGGAAACTCTTTAGAAGCATTTGGAACCACCAATTTTCTGATTCCTACAAACAAAAGTCCTAAGATGCAGGAGATAATGATAAGTTCATAGGCTCCATAAAATCCAAGATATGTTCCAAGGAGTGCAAAGAGCTTGATATCTCCGCCTCCAAGGCTCTCTTTTTTTAACACCTTATCCATAAGTAGGCTAAACAGAAGCATTATCGCGCCTGCTGCCAGGCCGGATAGTAAAGACCATCCCAGATATGAAAACTGGGCAGCCTTCATGAATACCTGCACAAGTGAAAAGATAAAAAAGTTTATGAATCCGAATATTAAAACGCCATCGTGTATCTCGAAGCTTTCAAGGTCCGTAAGTGCAACGACGAAAAGACATCCCGTCAAAACCCAGTCCCTAAAAAAGATAATTATCTCATTTGAGTTAAACATCCCGCCCGAAAGAACAAGCTTTAGGTACAGTCCAAGTGAAAGCAGTGCAAAAGTCAATTCCGCAGCTACATACCTTGGTGATATCTTTTCCTTACAGTGCCTGCATCTGCCCTTCTGGAGAACGAAACTGAGTACCGGTATAAGTTCGATTGCTGTGAGCTCATGCCCGCATTTTGGACATCTGCTCCTTCCCCTGACAAAATCTTCTCCCCTGACAAGACGCATGGCTGTGCAGTTTAAAAACGATCCGAAGATCAGTCCGAATATTACGACACACACGCCATAGTATATTGTCATTACATTCCCTCATACATCGTGAACATTGCCATGTATATAGCTATTACGATGAAGCCTGCTATCACGGCAATGAAAATTAAAAGTGCAGGCTCAAGCATTGATATAGCTTTTTTAACCGCTGTCTCAAGCTCGTTGTCGTAATACTGCGCAACAACGTCGAGGGTATGCTTCATTTCACCGGTTTCTTCACCTACTCCAACCATGTCGGTAAGAATGTCAGGCATCAGTCCGGTTTCCCTCATGGAGTCAACAACTGTTTTGCCTTCCTCAATTCTGCCAACCATTCCAAGAACTTTTTCCTTGTATATGTCATTTGTCATGACCTGACCTGTGATGTTAACGGCCTTGGTCATGGGAAGACCTGATCCGATCATTGTAGCCAGCGTATTTGCAAAAAGACTGGCTGCATTGAGCTCAGCTATATTGCCAAAAACAGGGAGCTTTAGCTGAAGCTGCGCAATATTTCTTGCTCCCTTTGGATTTCTCTTGTAGATAATAAATCCGGCAACAATAAGTGCTACTATCAGAACGATATATAATATGTTTTTGCTGATGAAATTTGAAGTTCCGATAAGTATTCTTGTCGGAAGCGGAAGCGCACTTCCCTGCTCTGCAAAGATCGCTGTGAAGGTCGGAACCACTTTTACCATAAGTACGATAACTACAACAATAGCAACAACAAGGACAAACATTGGGTACATCATGGCACTTCTGACCTTTGCTCCCATCTTGGTCTGCTTGTCGAAATGCCTGTAAAAAGACTCGAAGGCGCCCGCAAGGTCACCTGCCTGCTCTCCGGCTTTTAGCGTCTCGCAGAAGGTTGTAGGCAAGAGATCGTGGCCATGATCCTCAAAGGAGGATGATACAGTTCTTCCGGCTTCTACATCCTCTGCAACTTCCTTCAGGAGCTTTTTTAAGTACTTATCGGTAGTCTTGTCGCCAATAAGCTTAACCGCTCTTGCAATCGGAATACCTGCTGAGAGAATGGTGGAAAACTGGCTACACATCAGCGTAAAAGCCTTGGAATTGAGCTTTGGCTTTCCTATTTCCATGTTAAGGAAGCCGGGCATGGATGCGCCACCCTTTGTCTCGGTTATAGCCAAAATCACATTATACTGTTGTCTGATCTTGGC
>JAEEGL017453752.1_pt1 | contig 21871 bp, 18 predicted proteins | sample 9134231 | NCBI WGS metagenome assembly JAEEGL01 (sample SAMN16246548, study PRJNA631951) | gut metagenome | biome: gut microbiome; feature: rumen; material: fiber-attached | host: Bos | place: Iran: Karaj | collected 2018-10 | reverse complement strand
TACCAAAACCAATGTTTTCATAACAATCATCTATTGTTTTACAATTGTATTTTCTAAGTGCGGGTTCTAAATATTCATCCTTCATTAATTCATCTCTAGAATATTTTTGTTTCTTTAAGATTTTTTCAAAAGATTCTTTACCACTTTGAATATTTATTTCACGACCTTCTTTTTTTAGAAAGCTTGTAATTTTATTTTTAGCACTAGTTGTCTTAACATATTTTAACCAGTCTCTATTTGGACCTTTAGCATTTTTACTTGTTACAACTTCAACTACATCTTTGTTTTTAAGTTGAGTATTAAGTGGCACCATACGTCCATTAATCTTTGCTCCAACCATAGTTTCAGCAACCCTTTGGTGAATTGCATAAGCAAAATCTATTGGAGTAGATCCTTTAGGCATAGATTTAATTTCTCCTTTTGGAGTAAATACAAATACTTCCTCTCCAAATATTTCAGTTTTAATTTTATCTAGATTTTCAGTATTATCTTCTAAATCTTTTTGAACTTCAAGAGTTTTTCTAAGCCATATAATCTTTTTATCTGCATCACTAATTTTTTTGGTTTTTTCTTTATATGAAAAGTGAGCAGCTATACCACGTTCTGCAACATTATGCATATCCCAAGTACGAATTTGTATTTCAAAAGGACGTCCTCCCTCTCCAAATACAGTTGTATGTAATGATTGATACATGTTTGTCTTTGGAACTGCAATATAGTCTTTAAATCTACCAGGCATTGGTTTGTACATATCATGAACAATACCAAGTACGTTATAACAATCCTTAATACTATTTACAATTACACGAATAGCAATAAGATCAAAAAGATCATCTGCAGTACAATTTTTAGATTTCATCTTTTTGTATATACTATAAAAGTGTTTTGGTCTACCATAAATTGTAGCCTCAATTCCATCCTCATCTAATTTTGCTTTTACTTCAGCAATACGAGCGGCAATATATTCTTCTCTTTCTTCTTTTTTCTCATCTATTTGTTCTTTAATGTTGTGATATTCATCTGGAAGTAATATTCTAAATGAAATATCTTCAAGTTCAGATTTAACTTTAGACATACCAAGTCTATGAGAAATTGGAGCGTATATTTCTAAACATTCTTTAGCAATTTGCTCTTTAACACTTTTTTCAAGTTTTTTCATTCTTCTCATATAAGATAATCTTTCAGTTATTTTAATAATAACGACACGAATATCTTTAGCAAGTGCCATAAACATATTTCTTAGAGTTTCAGGATTTGTTGCAACTTCAAGTTTTCCTTCTGGTCTATATTCTTCCTCTAATTGTTTTAATATAGTAATAAGCTCAGTTGTTTCATCTCCTGCAACTTCTTGTACTTCTTTTTCATCGTAGTCTTCAAAATCTACAATTGGTAAAAGAAGTGCCGCATATATAGATTTATCATCTAGACGTAAAGTTGCCACCTCTGTTGCTATTTCAATAACAAAATCTAGCATATTTTCATCTAGGATTGTTTTTGATTCATATTTTTCACATACATATTTAACAACTTTTTCTAACTCTTCTTCGTTATATTTTATATTTTCTTTATCTAAAAGATCTTTAATCTTTTTTAAATATTCCTCGTAATTCATTTATGCCTCCTTTACTCAACAGATTTTTTGAAATCTTGAAGTATAAATTGAATTGTTGGTGGATTATTGAAGGTATTAAGTTCAATAGTACCAAGTATATCTACTTTATCTCCTATTCTTAATTCATCACGTCTGTCCCCCATTGAAAATCCAATTGCTTCAACTAGGCTTCTGTTGTCTTTAAGTACAATTTTTAAATGTTTATCTTCTTTAAGAGTACGTATAGCTTGTACCTTTATACCTTTATATACAAATAATGGTTGTGGATTTGATTGTCCATAAGGTTTCATAGAACGAACATCTTTAATTAGTTGACCACTTAAGTCTTTTAATTTAATTTCAGCATCAACATCTATAATTTGCTCTGCAAAACCTTCTTTTTTCTCAGTAGCTATCTTTTCAAAAGCATCTATAAACTCATCTATTTTAGATTCCTCAAGGGAAAGTCCAGCTGCAAGTTCATGTCCGCCAAATTGAATAACTTTATCTTTACATTCAGTTAAAGCTTCATATATTGAAAATCCAGCAGGACACCTTCCAGAGCCCCTTACAGTTCCATTTTCTTTAGTTAATAATATTACTGGTTTATAATACATAGCAACAAGTCTTGATGCAACAATACCAATAACACCATTGTGCCATGAAGGATTGTATAAAACAATACTATTTGCATTTTCTAAATGTTTTGACTCAATCATTTCAAGTGAATCATCATATATTACTTTTTCTACATTTTTTCTTTCATCATTTAAAGCATCTAGTTCATCTGCTATTTTTACTGCTTCTTGTGTATTTTGAGCAAGTAATAATTTAGCAGCTGCATATGCACTACTCATTCTACCACAAGCATTAATTCTTGGAGCAAGTCCAAAAGATACCATCATAGAATCTACTTCTTTGTATCCGGTTAACTCCATTAAAGCTTTAAGTCCTATATTTTGAGTATTTTTCATAGCTTGGAGACCATATCTAGAAATAATTCTATTTTCTCCAATAAGTGGAACAATATCTGAAATTGTACCAACAGCTACAATATCTATATATTTTAAATAATCTTCTTTAGGATAATTATATTTCATTGAAAGTGCAGTAATAGTTTTAAAAGCAACACCAACTCCTGCAAAAAGTCTAAATGGATAATTGCTATCTTTTCTTTTGGGATCAACTACTGCAATTGCATCTGGCAGTTTTTCTCCACACTCATGATGGTCTGTAATACAAATATCTAAACCAATTTGTTTTGCATACTCTGTTTCTTCAACAGCAGTAATGCCACAATCTACAGTAATTACTAAGCTTGCTCCTTGAGCTTTAATATCATCTAAAGCACTTCTATTTACGCCATATCCTTCTACAAGCCTATCTGGTAAATAATACATTACCTTAGCACCATGCTCTGTTAAAAATTTATACATTACAGTAATACTAGTAACGCCATCAACATCATAATCTCCATAAATGCATATTAATTCATTATTTTCTATTGCTTGATCAATCCTTTGAACAAGTTTGTCCATATCTTTAATACCATATGGATCTTTTAAATCTTCTAATGTTCCATTTAGAAACTGACCAATATCTTCAAATTCAATATCTCTAAACATAAGCATTTTAGCTTTTAATTCAGAGACATCATATGTCTTCATTATTTTTTCTACTTCATCATTATCATACTTTTTTAAATTCCAAGTTTTAAGCATTATTTACCTCCCTCTTATAGAATAAACATTTGACAATAACATTTTACTACAAAATCGTTATTTTTAAAAGGGATTTTATGACAATATATAAATTAAATTTAAATATATAAATATAATAAAAAAGATGACAATTAATGTCATCCTTATTTTTCTATATAATAATTTGAAGCTATTTCTATAGCCTTTTCAATTTCACCAGGATTTAGAAATCTATGTCCAGCTCCAACTATTGTTTTAAGTTCTGCATTTTTATTTTCATCTGCAAATCTTAAAGCATCTTTATATGGAGCACATTCATCTTCTGTACCATGAATTAGAAGTATTTTATGACTTGAGTGATAATCCTTAAATATATCATTTCTTTCTAAATCACTTAAAAATTCTTCTGTGCAATTAACTTTTCTAGCAAATCCTAAATCTGCATATCCTTGTTTTTTAAATTTTTCATATCCTTCATCTAATAAATTATATTTAAAGATATTTTTCATATCTATTGCACTACATCTAAGTACTACTTTATCTATTTCTTCATCTTTTTCAAGTTTATTTAATCTAAGTAGTGTTAAATATGCGCCAAAACTTGATGCAAAATATCCTATTTTTGCCTCTTTATATTCTTGTTTTATATAATCTTCTAAATCTAGCAAATAGTTAATTGCCTTATCTATTGTTAATATTTCTGTTTTAGATTCTCCATGAGCTGGCAAATCTAGTGCAAAAACCGCATAACCATATTCACTAATTTTTTCTGCTAACATTGTAATAGTATCGCTATGTTTTGTGCTACCAAATCCATGTATAGCAATAACAACTTCATTTACTTTTTTATTATCCGGTAGATATTTAACTAAAAACACCTCTTCATTTTCTTTATTTGACATTATAGAGCATTTTTCTTCAATCATTGGTTAACTTTACCTCCTAATATAAAAAGGGGAATAATCCCCTTTTATTACCATCCAGCAATATCTTTTGTTCTATCATAATCTTCATCATATTTTCTGTTATATGCTTTTTCGTATGCTTGAACTTTATATTCAAAATCTTTTTGTCTCATTTCTTCTTTATTTTCTTTTAAAGATTTATTTGGATCTGGATATATTGGTGGCATAATATGTAGAATATATTTAGATTTTTTAAATCCTTCTCTATCTTCTTTATCCATATCTTGAATTTCAGTAAAACAAGGAATGATTGGTACATTAAATTTAGTAGCATAGTGATATGCACCAGGCATTGGATTTCTTGGTTTTCTATAGTTGTACCACATTTCTTGTTCTGGATAAATTAGTATATAATATCCTTTATTAAGTAATGTTTCAAGTGTAGGTAAAAAGTTTTCACTTAAATATTTATGGTCTAAACTTAATGGTATTGTTTTATTATTTCTAATTAACCATCCAAGATATCCCTTCATTAAAAAGTTAGTTTCTTGAACAATAATTGCATATTTTCTAGATTTTTTAATATTGTTCATCATATTTTTAATGATAGTAGTGTCCACAAAATTGAAATGATTAGATGTAACTATAGCTCCACCTTCTATTCCTTCTAAGTTTTCAAGACCTACTATTTCTGTATTTTTGTTGATTTGTCTTGTAATAGTGTTAGTAATAGCGTTTGCTATTTCAAACTCAACTTTATGTCTAATTTTCTTTTTAGTTGAATCATAGTTTTGAATATATTTTTCTCTTTGTTTTTGAGTAATTACAGGATCACCCTCTTCAACCTTTTTGTTGTAGTTTCCTTCCTTAATTGCTCTTTCAATATTTTCAATAACTTTAAGTCTTCCTTTATTTTTCTCCATCATTTCTCCTACTCTATCTGTATTCCAGAAATCTTGAGTTATAATTTTTCCAAAGTTTACTGTGGAATTTGCAATATCATCATTACGCATAACCATCTTAGCATATGCTAAATCTTCTGCTTCTTTTTTCTCTTGAGTGTACTCCATTCTCATATCTTCAATAACTCTTGCATAAGGAGTCATTTTTGCATATTTTCTAAAGATTTCTACAAGTGGAGTACAATCATAATTCCATGGTTTTTTAAACATGTTATAATGAATTATGTATAAATGTTCCATATCTATTTCTTTATCTACATTAGGCATTACATCCCAACCTTTTTCTAGATATTTAACTTTACCATGGCATAAAACATTAAGATAGTCTTGGTCTGGAGCAATAGTATCAAAATTATAATGCTCTAGAAGATATAAAAACTTATCTAGAATCATTTCTTTTCTAAACTCTTTAAGGTTCATAACTAAAACACCTGAATTAAAGTAGTCGTTACCATCAAATCCTAATGCTCTAGTAAATGATTCAATTAATCTTTCATCTGCTTGTACAACTCCATCTTGAACTACTCCTAAAAGATTGTCTCCAATATCTGCATTATATAGCTCAGATACATCTCCTTCAACAATAATATCTGCATCTAAATATAATACTTTTTGATATTGTTTAAATAAAGATTCTATAAATAATCTATAATAAATTGAAATAGAATAATAGTCTCTAAGTCTTAGCTTTAATCTCTCTTTTATATCTGTTAATAATGGTTCAATATCTATAAATCTAATTTTAAAATTATCCTCAGCCATATTACGAATTTTTTGTTGATTTTTCTCACTTATTCCTGTTTGTAATACATTAATTTCATAATTAAACTTAGGACTTGCATTAACAATTAATGACTTCATAGCAGTAGCTAAAAATGGTACATAATTATTATCTGATGCAAAAAATATTGGTATAGTTTGTTTCTTCATTATTCTAACTCTCCTTTAAGTTTTAAATATTTATCTAGAATGTCATCAAAATCATGAATTTTATATATTTCATGAATTCCTTCAATATGCCAAGGTTTTATATTTAAGAATTTTACTATTGGTAAAAATTTTAAAACTGGACGATATTTATTCATCATTTTACGTTTTTTAATACTAAGTGGTACCATAAATCTCATACACATACTAAAGTGACGAATTACAGTATCATCTTGTCTTTTATTTTGTTCATTATATTTACTTGGTAAATACTTAATCTGAGTACAATATTCATTTAAAGCAGTTTGATCTGGAAGAAGCATCTTTTTCTCCACTACCATTTTCCTACATTTTGGAAATATATCTTCTTCTTTCATCTTTTTCATGTTCATAAGAAGAACTCCAGAATTAATATAGCTTTTATTTATAAAGAACTGGCCAAGATAATCTCCTGCTGCAGCAAAATGATATCCATCCACTTTAGTATCAAAAAGTGGTTCTATATTTTTATATATTACCAAGTCACTATCTAGATACAATACTTTATCTGGTAGCTCCTCAACTTTATCTGAATATAATCTAACAAGAATATATGGAGTGTAATGTGTGTTTATATTTGCGCTATTCATCATTTCTTCTTTAAAATACTTTGTAATATCTACTAAATGAATTACACTTTTCTCATTTCCTTGCTTTACAATTTTTTCTAAAAGCTCTACATGTTTTTCATTAATAGGCATATACTTTTCATCTAACTCATGTAAATCCATAGTTAGAATATAAACATTTAATGGCTTTTTACAATATTTAACAATTGATAGAAGTGAAATAATCATACCATCAATTACTTTATCGTTACCACAAAACATAAGGTTAATCATGTAAATCCTCCTTATTATCTTCCTCTATCTTAATATACTTACAATATTCCACATTTGAATTTTGTGACCTATTTACCATAGCATTATATACTTTATCTCTTAAATCTTGCTCTGCTTTTTTAGAACTTAAATTTTCATCTGCATAAAAAGGTCCATCAATATATACAATAATTTGCGGTTTCTTTCCTGGTCTATCTTTATATGTAGTTGTATATGCATAAGCAGGAACACTATATTTAACAGGATACTTAAAAGATGTTGTAACAAAATTTCTAATTTTTGTATAATATGGCCAAACGTGTGCTTCGGGATATACAGCAATTACATTTTTCTTACTTAAGAAATATTCCATAGCACTTAAAAAGTTCTTAGTAGTTTTAATGTCTGAAGGTATTGGAAAACCTCCCATCATTTTATTAAATCCACCAAGCACTGGAATAGACACATTATCTGGATGTGCTACAATATGTGCTTTTCTTGGAAAATTAATTAAAGTTGGCATTAAAGTATCAAGAATTACTTGCGTATGGTTTTGATATGTAAAATACCCTTTACCCTTTGCCTCTTTAAGTTTTTCTTTACCAACAACTTTAAGTTTATGTACACATTTAGCATAGATATAGGCAATTGGTAAAGCAATCATTCGATATACAATAAATGACCCTATTTTCCAAAATACATTCTTATGTATATACTTATAATTTTCATCTATCTTAATTGGTTCAATGGATTTTTCAGCAAAATCATCATTTAACTCATCTTTATAATAATATTCTTTTTTATCCATATTAAGCTCCTAATCTTTGAGCAGCATCTCTAATTAAAGTTGAGTTAGGACTAGTAAAACCTATAGATTTTTCTATCATAGTTTCTATTGTAGTACCAGCAAGAAGTCTTGCTTTAATTTGAGATTCTTCTCCACTTATATTTGGATTATCTTGTTTAAAACAGTTTGATACAAGCTCAATAGTATTATCATAAAAAGTCTTTAAACTTTTATTTAATTTCTTATTTACTTGTGCCATTGAAAATACAGTAATTAACAATTTATTAACAAGATTATCCTCATTCAAAGCTTCTTCAATGCCTTCAATAATTCCTTCTACTTTATTCTTGCTTCTTTTAACTCTATCTTCTAAGCCATCATAAAACATATCTAATACTTCATCTATAACTGAAACTATAAGATTATTTTTTGTCTTGTAATAATATGTTAATTGTCCAAGAGCAACATCTGCCTCTTTAGCAATTTTTCTCATAGATATATCTTCATATCCATCTCTTGCCAAAATATTTAATGTTGCTTCTTTAATTTTATCTGATGTATTCTTCTTTTTTCTAAAAGATAATCTCATAAAAATTCTCCTTTTTAATACACTTGTACTAATTTTAGCACAAACGTACAAAAAAAGTCAATATATGAATCATGTTTCACATAAAAGGAAAATAAAAGACTAGTATTTCTACTAGCCTTTATTAATTACTTAATTTTTGAAATTATATCTTCAATAGATAACATTTCTTGTTCACCTGTTGCCATATTCTTTAATGTATACATTTTCTTATCTACTTCATCTTGACCAATTACTATACAATATGGAATATTTAAACTGTCTACATATGAAAATTTATTTTTTGTTTTAGCATCTTCTGCATATATTTCATTTTTAATACCATTTTCTCTTAAAGCGTTAGATACTTTAACTCCTTCACCAAAATCTACTCCCATAGTTACAATAACTGCTTTAGAAACCGAACTATTTTCTATTTTAATTAAATCTAACTCATTTAAAACATAGAAAAGCCTTGTAAGTCCAATTGAAATACCAACACCAGGTAAGTTTTGCTTAGTATAGTATTCTGCTAAGTTATCATATCTACCACCAGAGCAAATTGAACCAATATTTTCATATCCTATAATATTTGTTTCATAAACTGTTCCTGTATAATAGTCTAAACCTCTTGCAATTGTTAAATCTATTCTAAAGTATTCTTCTTCAACTCCAAATAATCTAACATATGTAATAAGTTCTTCTATTTCTTTTAAACCTTCTGCAAAAGTTTCAGATTTAAATCCAAGTCCTTTTAAAGCAGCTAGAATTTCATCATTATTTCCAGACTTATTAATGTTAAAGAATTCTTCAAGTTTAGCTACATTCTCTTGTGTAACCCCAATATTTCTAAGTTCTTCTTTTACATTTTCCATTCCGATTTTATCTAGTTTATCTATAATAACTAAAGCTTCTTTTGCTTGATCTTTTAGTCCTATTTCTTCAAATAATCCATTTAATATTTTTCTATTATTCATACGAATAATGAATTTACCAAAATTAAACTTTTTAAATATTGAATAGATAATACTTGGCATTTGTGCATCGTTTGCAATTGATAGTTTTCCGTTTCCAATAATATCTATATCACATTGATAAAGTTCTCTATATCTACCTTTTTGTGGTCTCTCGCCTCTGAAAACTTTTCCTATTTGATATCTTCTATATGGGAATGTAAGTTGGCCATAGTTTTTTGCAACATATTTTGCAAGTGGTACAGTAAGATCAAATCTTAAAGATAAATCTGTATCTCCTTTTGTAAAAGAATAAATTTGTTTTTCAGTTTCTCCACCAGCTTTTGCAAGTAATACTTCACTTGACTCAATTATTGGTGTTTCTTGAGGTAAAAATCCATATAATTCATAAGTCTCTTCAATTATTCTTTTCATTTCATTAAATTTTATTTGCTCTTGTGGTAATAATTCCATAAATCCACTAAGTGTTCTTGGTTCTACTCTTTTAATTTCACTCATTTTAATCTCTCCTTTAAATATATAAATTCTTTAAATAGTTCTATTTTGTGTTTTCATATTTATTTTTATACAATAATAAAAAAACACGTAAGTTCATGGCCTTACGTGTAGTAATCTATTACACATCAGGCACAACAAACTATGCCTGAGCTAACTTTTAAGTTAAAACGCAGACATAGAATAAATATGATGATGTGCTAATGTGTTAATTTTATCTAAGTTTTTCATTTTTATTCTACTCCTTTCACTAACATCTTTATTATACAATAATTATGTTGTCTTGTCAATTATCTTTTGACATATACGCCTTTTTCTATTTCTTCTATTGCCATTTCCTTATTTGGCATATTAGATTTTCTTAAATTTTCAACTTCTCTTTCATAGTCATAAGGAATCTTCACTATTTCATAAGAAATAGTATCTGCATCAACAGAACCCAAATTCCCCTCAAGAATCATATAAGAAGAAAGATTATACTTTTTACCATTTTTTTGAACAATGTCACAACCATTAGACACTGCACCTGGATTTAAGAGCATTTTTCTTCCTTGTCTATAAACAAATGGTGAATGTATATGGCCAAAAATTACAATATCTGGATCATATCCATCAGCAAATTTAAACATATTCTCAATATCTGTATTTAGAGTTTCATCTATATTATAATAATTAATGCTTTCATAAATACTATTTGGAGTTGCATGAATTAGTCTTATCTTTAGACCACTAAGTAAAAAGTCATAACTTAATGGTAGGCTATCTAAATATTCAATATTTTCTTTACCAATTTGTTCTCTATTCCATAAATGCTCAGTTGTATCATAATTTCTAGCAATAACATCATCACAATTTCCCTTAATTACAACATCGCAAACTTCTCTAGCAAGCTCTAAAGCCTCTTTAGGCTCAGCTCCTTTTGCAACTAAGTCACCCAAACAATAAATTTTATCTATTCCTCTAGATTTAATATCTTCAAGAACAGCATTAAGTGAAAATAAATTTCCATGTATATCTGAAATAATAGCTATTTTATCCATTTCTCTTCTTCTCCGCTTCTAAATGTAATTTTAATCTACTAAAATATTTACCAGTTTTCATTTCTTCATATGCTTCATTTTTATTTGGCATATCACTATTAATTATTTTATCTGCTGCAATAATATTATCATAGGCAAACTTAATTAACTTATATGAAATACTTGAAAAATTTCTACTTTCAAATTCTCCTTCTAAAATTAGGTATGAACCGTATGTTTTGTTGCTACCATTTACCTCTAACATATCACTTGCATTTGATACAGCGCCAGGATTAATTAGTACTTTATCTTTTTTTCTAATAATAAATGGTCTATGAATATGGCCAAAAATTACTATATCTGGTTTATCTTCGCCAATATTGTTTAAAAATTCACTGTTTTCGAACATAAAGTCAAAATGTTCATCAAAATCTTTGTTAAAATCCCAAAAGTAAGACTTTTCAGAAACTGTTCTAGGACTTGCATGCATAAGTCTAATCTTATATCCGCTAAGATAAAAATCATATGAGACAGGTAAAGTGGCAATTCTTTCTTTTTGTTCATCTGTTAGTTTTTCTTTATTCCAATAGTGTTCTTCTATTCTTGGATCTTCAACAGCACGTTTTTCGCAATTTCCCTTAATTACTACTTCACATTTAGAAAAAATCTTTTCAACACATTCTCTTGGAGATGCACATTTAATTAGCATATCGCCAAGACACATTATTTTATCCACATTTCTTTTTTCTATATCTTTTAATACTTCATTTAAAGCTGTTTCATTTCCATGTATATCTGATATTATAGCAATTCTTTCCATTAATATTCCTCCGTTTAATTATTATATCACAAAACAAATATTTTTTAAGTTAAATATCAAAAATATTATTAAAACTAAACTAAAAAAGAGACATCTTTAAGATGTCTCCTTATTATTATACTTTTATCTAGCAACTTTAATACTAATTGCTACAACTTTAGAATTGTCATTAGGTTTTCCTTCCATATTGTCATTTCTAAATTTAAGTTGAATAGTAACTCCTTCAATTTGATAAATATTTGTTAATGTTAAATCATCTGAAGATGTATATTGTCTTGATGGACTTCCAAGTAATTCTTTAACTTTTGAATAAGTTGTTCCTATCTCAATTCCTTTATAAATTTTTAAATTTCCGCCTCTACTTACATCTGTAGAAATTGCAGTAACATATCCATCTCCAATCATTCCTAAAGATGCTTTTGCATTATAGATATATGCACTATATTTAGGCTGTTGTTCATTATATAAAGACACAATTGTGAAGTAGTTTGGTTGAATTCTTTGAGTAGAATATTTTGTATCTACTATTAAGCCTTCAATTTTAGTTTGTTTAATAGGTAAAGAATATTCTACATCGTCTATTATAACAGTATTTAACTCACTCTTTTCTACATCATCAATTTTTTGGATGAACTCAAAGCTATTAAACATTTTAGATTCTTCTGTTGTATTGTAGTTATCTTCATTTGCCTTATATGTAAGTGAAAATACCAAACCATCTTGTATAGTTAATATTCTTGTACATTTCATTCCATTTTCAGTATAAGAAAATCTTACAGCAAGTTGACCAGCAAAAATTGAATAACTTTGCTTAATATCTGATACTTTTTCAGGAACTATAGTTTTAGTTACCATTTTCCCATTAACTTCTTCTTCAACAGTTTTAGTTTCAGCTTTAATTAATTCTTTAGTTAAGGCTTCAGCTTGTTTTTGTATATGATCAATATCTGTTTGGGATACATCAATTTTACCAACTCTAAATACTACAGTTTTTTCTGAAGAAGCACTCTTCATAACTGACACATAAGTACCATCTTCTTCCTCAGAATCTTCAGGTATTTCTAATTCATTTAAATATCCAAATCTAATACCTAACTCATCATTTCTATATTCTTTAAGTCCACTAGCAAGAGGAGTATATTCAATACCAAATGATTCCTCATCTGCTGTAAATCCTTGACCCTCTTGATAATCCTCATATAATTCTATTTCAACTGGAGCTTTATTACTATTCTTTTGTATCAACCAAATAGTTAATACAGTTCCTCCAACTATAATTAATAGCACAATAAGTATAATTAAAACTAGTGCTATTTTAGATAATCCTTTTTTTGTTTCCATATATTTTCCTCCAAAAATATTATTTACACATATTAGTATATCATAAACATAAAAAATACAAAATAATTTTAATATTTTTTTAATATTTATTTAATCATTTATATACATTACGTAAAAAGTTTGACACTTTATGTAAACTATGGCATAATGTATGTGTGAATAGTTTATATAATATTCAAGTTATAATTAACTAGTCACAAGATTAAAAAAGGGTATTTAGTTAGGTATATTTTTTTATACCAGTGAAAAAGACAAACATTAAAGGATTGAATATGCATCATTGCAATTTTTAAGGCATTTATTGCAATATTTTCAATCGTTTTGTAAAAAACACCTCAAATTTATGAGGTGTTTTTATAATGTCTATTTTAAGTATTCTACTAACTTTTCTACCGCTCTTTTTCTTGCGCTATATTTTTCTTTTTCCTCAAAAGTCATTTGTCCTAATGTTTTTCCTGCCTCTTTAATATAAAATATAGGATCAAATCCAAATCCTCCTTCACCCATAGGAGCTTTTGTAATTTCACCTTCAATTTGTCCTATAAACTCGCTCATTTTTCCATCAGGTTCGATAAGACAAATAGCTGTTTGCCATATTACCTTTCTATTAGTATTATTTCCAAGTTTATTTATATAATGTAAATTTCTTTCTTCATTAGTAATATTTTCTCCAAGTTCTTCAAGTGCTGCGCGTTTTGTCATAACACCAGGATAGCCATCTAAAGCTTCAATACATATTCCAGAATCTTCAGCTAAAATGTATGAATCAGTAATAATATCTCTAATTGCTTCTGCTTTAATTATTGCGTTTTCTATAAATGTATTACCATTTTCTTCTGGATCAATATCTATACCAGCATCTTTTTGTGAAATAACATCAAAACCAGTAAGCATCTTACTTAGTTCCTCAATTTTTCCTTTATTATTTGTTGCCATAACGATTTTTTTCATAACTTTTCCCTCCTATCCAATCAAAAAAGGTAAGATTTCTCTTACCTATTTTTTATTTATTATTTAAAATTCTAGCCATTTGTACTCCAGAACATGATGCCATCATTAGACCTCTAGTCATTCCGCCACCATCTCCAATAGAATATAGTCCATGAATACTAGTTTCAAAGTCATCTGTAATTTTTACTTTATTACTATAGAATTTAATCTCTGGTCCATATAGTAAGTTATTAGGACTTGCAAATCCTTCAACTACTTTATCTACAGATTGAATAAAATCTAATATATTTGTCATTGTTCTATATCCTAGAGCAAAAGTTAAATCTCCTGGTTCTGCATCTTTAAGAGTTGGAACTACTGAGTTATTTGCAAGTTCTTCAGGCCAAGTTCTTTTTCCTCTATATATATCTCCAAGTCTTTGTACAACAATCTTTCCTGCACCTATTGCATTTAAATTAGTAGCTATATTTCTACCATACTCAATAGGTTTGTTAAATGGATAATTAAAGTTGTGTGATACAAGTATTGCTAAGTTTGTATTATTACTTTTCTTCTCCTTGTATGAATGACCATTTACAAGAGTAATATTGTTATCATAAACCTCTGCACTAACAAATCCACTAGGATTTTGGCAGAATGTTCTAACTTTATCTTTATATCTTCCAACTCTACCTACAAATTTACCTTCGTACATATATTTGTTTATATCTTTCATTACTGAGTCTGGAAGCTCATATCTAATACCAATATCTACAGTACCAGTAGTTGTTTCTATATTGTGTTTTTCACACATATCTACTAACCAATTAGCACCTTTTCTACCAACAGCAAGTACAACTTTATCTCCCATTACTTCTTCAACATTATCTTTGCCATTTACATAGTCCATAGAATTTTGGATTTTAATTCCTTTAATAGTATTATCTTCAACAATTAAATCTCTAACTGTAGTATCAAACATAATATCCACACCATTTTCAAGTAAATAGTTTTGAATTCTTAAATATAATTCATGAGATTTTTCTGTGCCTAAATGTCTAATTGGAATATCTATTAATGTAATATTTTCTTTTTTAGCTTTGTTACAGATTTTTTTAACTTCATCTTTATATTCTGTTCCTTCAAGATGTTTATCTGCGCCAAATTTTAGATAGATATCATCTGTATAGTCTATTAATTTTTTTGTCTCATCTACCCCAATATATTCATGTAAAATACCACCTACGTGTATTTCATCATCTTCCGGATTATATAGTGATAGTTTTCCATCAGAAAAAGCACCAGCACCACTAAAGCCACATGTAATATTACACATTGGTTTACAATGTACACATGTACCTCCTCTTTCTATAGGACATACTCTTTTATCTACGCTTCTTCCTTGTTCAACTAGAAGAACTTTTTTATTGCTTTTTAATACAGTCATTTCATATGCTAAAAATACAGCACTAGGGCCCGCACCTACGACAATAATATCATAATTTTTCATGTAATCATCCTCCTTCGATCACTCCAAGCAACAATATATCATAGATTATCTTAAAATGCAAGAAAAAAAATACTCAAAGATTAATCTTTAAGTATTTTATTATCTATTATTTAATTTTATTATTAGATATAATAATTCTATATATTTCATCATTATATCTAGAATATACAATTCCTATATATATACCGTGCTCTGAATCAGTATATTTACAAATCTTCCAGAAATTATTTTCTTCTGGTTTATATCTTTCAAGAGTGTAATTATCCCCAAGCACCTTCCATATTTCTTTAAGTCTAGAAGGTTTTGACTCTAGTTCAACTCCAAAGTTAACATTAACTTTTTTATAATCTGCATTAATATATACTATTTCTTCCTTTGAGTTAGTTTTAAAGCTAAGCTCTCTAAAGTTATAATTACACTTATCTGTCTCTTGTTCAGTATAATTATAACTAGAAATATCTGTATCTGCTACCAAATCATATAGTTTAATGCCATCAATAGTTACTAAACTTAGATCTGATTGTTCAACATTAGAATCAGTATCATACAGAAAATGCTTTGTTAGAAAAACAGTTGCAGCAAATATAACTAATAAAAATATAAAATATATCAGTGCTTTTTTAAAAAAATGATTTTTCTTTTTTTGTTTTCTCATATAACCACATTCCTTACACCAAAATTATATCTCTAAGAAACAATTTAAGCAATAAAAAATATAAAAAATAATTAATAAGAACCTAGTATTCTAAATTCATTACAATATTTTGAAATATTGTCTAAAGCTATAGAAATTTTAGGGTCTTTTTCATCTCCTTCTAGGTCTACAAAGAATATGTATTCGCCTAGTTTTGTCTTAGCAGGTCTAGACTCGATCTTTGTTAAGTTAATTTCTGCAACAGAAAACATTCCAAGTATCTTATATAAAGCTCCAGGCTCATCTTTTGTAGAAAAGACAAGAGATGTTTTTTTAGTTTCTCTTTCATTCTTACTTTTAGATAAAACAATAAATTTAGTTTTATTATCCTTCATATCTTGAATATTGTCTGATATAATTTCAAGACCATATATATCTTTACATGCTTCGTTACAAATACAAGCAGTATCACTTTCTTTTTGAGCAAGAGATGCAGCAAAAGATGTACTAGAAACAGGTATTTTTTCAACATCTGAATACTTTTCAGATAAATAGTTTCTGCATTGTTCTAAAGCTTGAGTATGAGAATATATTTTAGCAATTGTTGAATCTTTAGTTTTACTCATAAGCATATGATGAACATCTACAATTATTTCATCAATTATATTTACATCCTTTGTCTCAAGTATCGTATCCATAGTATCTATAACAGCGCCATGTATTGCATTCTCTATAGGAACTATACAAATATCTGTTACTCCATTTTCTAAATCTTGTATTACTTTTTCAATATTTTTGCTTTCTTTTAATATATCATCTTGTTTTTTATATTTATTTGCTGCTTCATATGAATATGAACCAACAGGTCCTAAATATCCTATTTTCATTAATATAACACCTCTTAAAATCTTAGTTCTTTTATTTTATTCATATCTATATGATAAACTTGATCATAAACACTCATTACATCTAATGCAGTAAGCTTACTTTTGTCTAATTCAAGTTTATCTACCATAGCAAGTACACTTTCTTCATCTTTTCCTTCTATCTCTACATATGTAGGAATTAAAGGCCAAGAATCTATATCTATTTCAACACCATCTAGAATATATTGAATTCGTCTATTTTCTTGATATCCTCTATGATTAATACCACAAGCATTAAGTAATTCACAAGTTTTATTAAAATCTGAAACTTCGACTTCAATTTCATGTGTACCATCAATAGTAGCAGCTTCAACAGATTTATATGTAAGAGTTGTTTTTTTACCATTAGTTCTAAGTCTTATCCATTTAGAATCTTGCTTAGGAATAGTATCAAAAACATATCTTTTTTGATCAAAATCTCCTATAAACTGTGCTCCAAGTTCTTCTAACCTTTTAATTAATTTTTCTTTATCTACTTCTAATACTCTTATTTCATATTCAATATTCATAGCTATCTCCTATATTACAATCATATAATATCACAAATAATGCTATAAAACAATAATTTATTGGTTTGTTATTTCTTCTAACATTTCTATTTCTCTTACTTGATCTATTCTTGTAGAATAATCTTCTTCTGCAACTTCAGTTATATAATTACACTCATCCATACCATATTCTTTAAGTAATTCAAGATCTTCTTTTAATACATCTACATTATCATGAACAACACCATGAGTTTTTTTATCTATATATCCATCATCATTTGCAGCATAAGCAAAATGTACTTGATAAGTGTATTTTTTACATAAATCTTTATTTAAATAATTTTTAGCACATTCCCATATATCCATTTTATATATATTTGCCCTACAATGGAGATGTGTAATATCCATACAAGCTCTTAAGTTTGGATGATCAATTAACTCACATATTTCATAAACAGTGCATTTTTTCTCCATAAACATATAAATGTTTTCAAGGACAATTGTAACATTTGAGCCCTCTAAAATTTTTAATGCTTTTTTTAACTTATCTATAGTTAAAGCTTTATGATATTCAATATCTACCATGGTATGATATACCATATTTACTTTTATATTATATTTTTTAGATAGTTCCACCATATCAATTAATTGATTTTGAAATATTGTAATATCTTTTGCAAATACATGTTCAATATCATAATGCGTAAGAGGTGGATGTATAGTTACTTCTTTGATTTGAGGAACTAATTTAACTAAAGCTTCTACTCTACTTACAAATTCAAATGGTGAAAGTATATCTCCTTCTTTAAAAAATTGAAGTTCTACTCCACCGTACTTTTTAATAAATGGCATTAAATTATTAATACCTTCAAAATTTCTACATGTTTTTGGATAAATATTCATTATTTTTGTTCAACCTCCAATTAAAAATTTTATAATAAATACTTAAAAAATTCAATTAAAAGTGAGGAAAAATTCCTCACTTAAAATTTACTCTTTGTTTTCAAATCCAACGTATTGAATATTATCATAAACAAATTTAATAATATCTTCAAACTCCTCTTGAGTTTGTGGCATATCTACAAATTCTAAAGCTCCACCTAAAGATAAATTTTCAAATTCTGCCTCAAATAATAATCTATCTTTTAAATCCATTTCTTCTCTTTGATCAACTTTATATGAGTTTGTATAATATCCTTTATCTGTAATATCTTCAATCTTCCCAAATGTTTCTTTATCTATTCTTGCAAATCTTTTACAAAGACTCTTTGCAGGAGTTGCATAAAGTGTAAAGCCAAGCCCAGATTGATCTTTCCATTTGTCTACAGTGCTTTTTAATTTTTTCATAAGTTTTAATGCAAAGTCATGGCCTATCTTTGAAGTGTTGGATTCACCTGTGATAAGCTTTGTTGCTTCATAAATACCTATATAACCTAAAGATAAAGTTGAATATCCTCCTTTAAGTAGGGAATCTATCTTTTCACCTTTCTTTAATCTTGAAATAGCACCATATTGCCAATGTATAGGAGATATATCTGATATTGTACCAAGTAAGGCATAATGCCTACACATTAAAGCTTCATGACAAATTTCAAGTCTAGCATCAAGCTCATTCCAAAATTTATCCTCGTCTTTTCCACTAACAATTGCAACTTGTGGAAGGTTAATTGTTACAACACCTTGATTAAATCTTCCTTCAAATTTATAGTTATCATTTTCATCTTTCCATAAAGATAAGAAGTTTCTGCATCCCATTGGCGCAAATACGTTATCTTTATAGTTTTGTCGCATAACCTTTGCAGAAATATAATCTGGAAAACCTCTCTTTTTTGAGCATTCCATTGCAAGTCTAGTTAAATAATCATATTCACCACCACTAAGGTTATTAAATTCATCTAAAACATATACAAGTTTTGGAGCTTTAGGGCTAGTAAACTCTCCATTTTCATCTTTTAATCCTTGTATTCTTTGTTTTAGAATCTCTTCTATAATCATAGCATTTTCTTTTATATATTCATCATCTTTATCTAAATGTAAAAACAAAGTAATAAAAGGACATTGACTACTTGTACTCATTAAAGTATTTATTTGATATTGTATAACTTGTACTCCAGCAGATAACTCTGTTTTAAGTCTCATTTGTACAATATCTTCAATCATTTTTTCATCTAGTTTTCCATCATAATGTTTTTTTAGTTCACAGGCAAATTTATCATGAGAAACTCTTAAATATTTACCTAAATGTATTAAATCTACAGATTGACCTCCATATTGGTTTGCTGCAACCGCACTTAGTATTTGGGTCATTACAGTACATGCAACTTGAAAGCTCTTTGGAGATTCAACCATCATCCCATTCATTACAGTCCCATTATCTAACATATCTTTAATGTTAATTAAACTACAATTAAAAATTGGTTGAACAAAATAATCTGTATTATGGAAATATAATACTCCATCTTCATGAGCTTTAGAAATTTTTTCAGGTAAAAGAATTCTACGAGTTAAATCTCTAGAAACTTCACCGGCTATATAATTTCTTTGACTAGAAGCAAGTAATGAATTGTTATCTAAGTTATCTTCATTTATCTCTCTATTTTCATTTCTAATAAGTCCTAAAATTGACTCATCTGTTGTGTTAGCTTTTCTTACTAAAGCCCTAGTATATCTATATACTATGTACTTTTTGGCAAGTTCAAACTTACCAATTTCCATTAATTTTTGTTCTATAATATCTTGAATATCTTCAACAAGAATTCTTTTCTTATTTAAATCTTCAATATATTCTATTATACTTTTTATCTCATCCAAAGAAGCTTTTTCACTATCTCTTACTTCTCTGTTTGCTTTTTGTATGGCTATAGAAATTTTTTCACTATCGTACTCAACAATACGTCCATCTCTTTTTATAACCTTCATACATATTCCCCCTATGATATAATCTCACAATTATATTATATTTCATTTTTGTGTAAAATCTGTTGCATATGCAACACAAAATATAACTATGTAAATTATGTTTTTTACATAATTACTGCCTCTAAGATTATTATTCTTAAAATAATTTTATAACAATTATTATATATAATAAAAATAACAACTAGAGTTATCTCTAGTTGTCATTATTTTAAATACTAAAATGTGAATTTTGACCATCAAGTAATACTACTTTATTCTCTTTTAAAGATTTTTGTACATCTATTACTCTTTGGTTAGATGAACCTCTCCATTTAAGTGTAGGATCATGTAGTTCATCTACATATTGTCCATCTACAAGTACATCTAAATAATTTAGTACTTCTTTTCCCTTTAAGTCTTCATCCATCTTAAAACCTGTCCAACTCCAGATATTTTTATCTGGATATAACTCTTTAAATTTTTTTGCAAGTTTTGTTGTAGCCTCAATATTTCTTGGATGCATTGGTTCTCCTCCAAGAATAGATAATCCTTTGATGTGAGAAGGTGCACAAAGTTTCATAACTTCATCTATTTTTTCATCTGTAAACTCTTGTCCACCATCAAAACACCAAGTTTCTGGATTAAAGCAATTCTTGCAATGGAATTCACATCCTTGCATAAATACTGAAACTCTAACCCCTGGTCCATTAGAAATATCCATTTTTCTAACTAAATGGTATCTCATAATTATTTTGCCTCTTTATTATCTATATGTAGAACTCTTTCTTTAATTTCTTGAGTTCTTCCTTTATTCCAGAAGTTACTTCCAATGTAACCGCAAGTTCTTCTTGCAACATTTAAAGTGTCATGATTTCTATTTCCACAGTTTGGGCAGTACCATTCAAGATTTTCATCTATTAATATTTCTCCATCAAAACCACATTGTTGACAGTAGTCAGATTTTGTATTTAATTCTGCATACATAATATTATCGTAAATGAATTTAATTACATCAATTACTGCTTCTAGGTTGTTTTGTAGATTTGGAGTTTCAATATAAGAAATTGCTCCACCTGGGCTTAATTGTTGAAATTCAGATTCTAAAGCTAGTTTAGTAAATGCATCAATTTCCTCAAATACAGGAACGTGATAAGAGTTTGTAATATATCCTCTGTCTGTGATTCCTTCAACTTTACCAAATCTCTTTTGTAAACATTTAGCAAATTTGTATGTAGTTGATTCAATAGGTGTTCCATAAACTGAGTAATCTATATCTTCAGCTGCTTTCCATTCTTTACATTTATCATTTAAGTGTTGCATTACTGCAAGACCGAAGTCTTTTCCTTCACCATTATCTGTATGAGAATGCCCTGTCATATATTTAACACATTCATTTAGACCAGCATATCCTAAAGATATTGTTGAATATCCATGATGTAATAATTCATGAATAGATTCACCTTTTTCAAGTCTTGCTAAAGCACCATGTTGCCATAATATAGGAGCAACATCACTAGTAACCTTAGATAATCTCTTATG
>JAEEGL017259840.1_pt1 | contig 21871 bp, 12 predicted proteins | sample 9134231 | NCBI WGS metagenome assembly JAEEGL01 (sample SAMN16246548, study PRJNA631951) | gut metagenome | biome: gut microbiome; feature: rumen; material: fiber-attached | host: Bos | place: Iran: Karaj | collected 2018-10 | reverse complement strand
GATGCAGTTAAAAAGGCAAAATTGTACATGATACGTCAAGCTGGTGATACAGGTCAATTGTATGGTTCTGTGTCTTCACGCGATATTGCACGTGAATTGAAAGAAGTCGCTGGTGTTAATGTTGAATCTTCACAGGTTATGTTGGGTGCGCCAATTAAATCTGTGGGTGCATTTGATACCAAGATTGCTTTGCATCCAGATGTTGTTGTTGACATAAAAATTTATGTTGCACAATCAGAAGCAGAAATCGAAGCTTTGGTTGCTGGTAAAACTTTGACTTTCGGTTCTAAGAAAGTAGAAGAAGTAGTCGAAGAAGAAAAAACAGAAGAAAAGAAAGAAGAAGTTGCAGAATCTGAAGCAGAAGAAGCAGCAAAATAATATTTCTTTTTGTAAATTGAAAAGCACCCGAATTTTCGGGTGCTTTTTTGCTTGCTTTGAATTTTGATTTTGTTGTACGATTAATACAATTGGAAGGATTTTATATTGGCGGAAAAAAGGCAATGACGTTAGGAAAGGGGATGTTTAGGCTTTTTTCGTGTGTTTTGACATGCGTGTTTTTCGCACTGGGTGCGACGTGTGTTGCGCATGCATATGAAGTTACATACGATTGTGGTGCTTACAGTGATGGGGTGTCGGTGCCACCAGACCCAGAAACAGTATCAGCAAATGCCTCTTTCACACCAGCAGCTAATACCTGTGTTTCATCAATGCCGAATGACGCGCAGTTTGTTGGATGGGCGGTCAGTAAAACAACAGATATAAGACCAGCAGGTCAGGCTTTTAATTGGAATTATGACGAAGATAAAACATTTACTGCCATTTGGTCTTGCTGGCCGAATGAAGACCTTAACGAATGTTTGTCGGGATATACGATAACGTTAACAAAGGACGGTTGTGCTAATAATTGGTCCCCACCAAGTCCAGATAAATTGTATACAATACAAAATGTCGGGGTATATATTGGACCAGAAAGAACATATGAACAATTGATGGAACCACAAGTAGGTGGGCGTGGCGGAAGAAATAATATAACAAATCCGCATGCAACTTTTGTTTATAATCGTGATATTGATACTTATGCGCCAACAAATCCTGTTACAGGTCAATTGTATGATAGGGGTGAACCTCTTGGACCTATTTCTACCAGGTTCAATTATAATTTTACTCCTACACTGTCACAAGGTGGTTATATATTGGCAAATAGTGATTTAGTGGGTATAAATAGTGATACAACTGTGGTTTCGCGTTTTGGTGGTGGGTGTGGTGATGCTATACCGTTGGTACCACAAATAACAGGTTATACTATTTCGTGGCACAGGGCTAATGGAACCAAGACAATTAATGTTCCATGTAATACAGATTGCAGTGAAATGACTGGTACACTTTATGCACATTGGACGAAAAATACATATAATATTAGATATGAGTTGGGTGATATTGGTGAATGGGGTGCGAATGCGGTTCATCCAGATAGTGCAACTTATGATACTGAATTTGAAGTAAGTCATCCAGTTTCAACACGTGCAGGATATATATTTGATGGATGGAATATTACTAATCTTAATGATGTACGTCATTATGCTAGTGAAAATCCAATTTTTGTAAACAATGTTTTTCAATCATCAACACCATTATTGTCTGGAACGTCTATATCTGGAACAAGTGCAACACATTTTATGAATTTGCGTTCTGTATCCGGAACCGTTACATTTACCCCTGCATGGAGGTGTGATACTGAAAATGGCTATCATTGGGTCAATGATGAATGTTCAAATGAATATAATATTTATTATAGCGTGACGGATGCACCTGGTAATTTTACTGTGCCGAATACTGAAACTGTTACGGCTGGTACAACGGGGCATTCATTGGGTAATGCGCCTACATCGGCTTCGACTTATACATGTACATCATGGTCGTGTACAGATTCAACCAATCAACTTGTTGCGGTGACTAATAATACAATAGATATGCCAGCTGCTGATGTCACATGTACGGCATCATGCGGTTGTAATCCAAATCCATCCTTACATGCTGGAAGTATAAGCCTTTCAAACGATTTGTATTGGAATTCAAACAAGACAGAATGTATGCCGGCATATACAGTGTGGATATTTAATTCGGAATGCTATGATTGGAATCCGCCTGTACCAAGCGCTGTTTATTCTGTTTATCAAAGCGGTGTATATATTGGTCCAGAAAGAACGAATGCCCAGCTGATGAAAACACAAAGTCAAAACGGTGGTCAAAATCCGATACAATTACCAACGGTAGATTTTAATTACACTTTCGATACAACATCTAATATCCCTATTAATCCTGTTACAGGTGTGGGATATGCCAACGTATCAAGTGTTTCAAATATATCTTATAGTGTTACTATGGATCGGATTTCTTTTGGACAAGAACATAGTATTGCGGCGATTGATTCTGATGGATATATAACTTCGCATGGTTATGATGTTATTAGAACATATAATGATCCTGCTTACGGACCTATTTTACAGGCACGCTTATGGGATAATTTAAAACCAAACTTACCTGCTGTTCCAGAAATAACAGGTTATCAGGGAAATTGGTATCGTATGGTTAATGGCGAAAAACAATACGTTACGACTATAGAAACCGTTACCAATAATGGTAGATGTCCTACGACCGGGATGTTTTTTGCAGAATGGACACCTAAGACATATAATATTCAATATGTGTTGGGTAGTAATGCATCTTGGGGGGCAGGGGCTGTGCATCCAACATCTGCGGATTATGATACTGAATTTTTGGTAAGTGTCCCTTCGACAAGTACAGGGTACAGATTTACAGGTTGGAATATTACAAATATGGATACAAGCACGCATTATTACAGTGACAGTGCGATTGTTTCAAATAATGTATATCAACAAGGTACAACAACATCACAAAATACTTCTTTGTCTGGTGTAACCGAAACACATTTTATGAATTTGAGGGCAAATCAAAATGCAACAGTTGTTTTTACTGCGCAAATAGAATGTGATGAAGGATATGAATTCGTTAGTGGTGAATGCAAGAAAAAATATACAGTTACTTATGATTGTGGATCATACATGTTAGAACCACCAGCTACGGTGTTTGTGGGCGAATATTACAATCTTGAATATGCATCAAATTGTATGCCACCGTCAGGAGAATGCGCATTAATACCCGGTTCAAATGATCATGGTTGGAATTGTAATACTGGCACTAATAATCCTTCGTCACCGGGGTATTCGGCACTTACCGATGGTGATGGAATTTGGACTTTAGAATATGATTATATATGTCATGCGCCATGGTATTGTTGTGATGCTGGTGGACATATTGTATCAAATAATACGTGTTCGTATCCATTAGAATATCAATTAATTGGTGCACCGAATAATACACCAGTACCTAGTGGCGGATTTTATCCATCGGGATCAACAACGTTAGCCAGTATACCGTCAATAACAGGGTATGCCTGTTCATCGCCTTGGTCTTGTACGACGGATAATGGTACGAATCCTGTTACTGTGACTACAAGTAATAATACGATGACAATATCAATGCCACTTAAGCCTGTATTGTGTACTTCAACATGCAGTTGTGATACGGCCGCAGGATATTATTCAGATGGTAATGGTGGCTGTTCAAATAACTATACACTTACCTATGTGGTAAATGCACCACAAGATGCTGATATAACTGTTCCAACAAATAACCCGGTTACTGTTACTGCTGGGACGACATATTATCAATTAGAAGATAAGCCAAGTGGTACAGGGTATACTTGCACAAAATGGTCGTGCGAATATGCAAACAACCAGTCTTTGACTGTAAACGATAGTAATCAATTATTATTTATACCTGCATCGAATATCACATGTACATCTACTTGTACGGCAAATAATATTAATTTGATATGGAATCCAAATGGTGGAACGATGGATAATGATAATCCTGATTCTTGTGCATATTGGGATGAAGATGGTATAAGTACCGTATATCAACCAAATAAACCAGGTTATTCGTTCCTTGGGTGGTTGATAACAGGTTGGACGGATTATTTGTTGGGAATACAGGATTTTAATTTACTCGGAACAGATTATGCTTATACAGGATTTGGTGGAGAGTGCGGTGGTTATTCAATACAACAGCCACAAACACCAAATTTATATGGTTTATATAATCAGTATTGTCCTTCTGGCTCTCCTGGAGGTTCCTTGTATGGTTCCGGGCATTGGGCGGTAGGGTTTGTTTATGGTATTGTAAGAGGAGAAGGAGGTTGTAGCTCTGAACAGGGAACACAGTATGAACCAGGTGAACCGAATATTGATAATAATGGGCAATACTGTTGGTGTCGTTTGAATTCTTATACAACTGCTGATTTATCGGTAACTGAACAATATAACGATTTGCCTTGGGTTTACTTGGAAGAACCAAGTTATACTTGTAAAAATGGATGTGCAGGTAGGTGTGCAAATGCTGTTCATAACAGTTCAATGTTTCGTTCTGCATTATATGGACAATCCCAATAATTTATATATTTTTCACTTGATTTGAATTTTGCTTTTGTTGTACGATAAACATTATTGGAAGGATTTTTATTAGATTTTTGCGGAAAAGACGATGTCATTGGGAAGGAAAATATTTAAACTTTTTTCATGCATTTTTGCGTGTGCATTTTTTACCTGCGCTGGAATGAGTGTTGCAAATGCAGATACGACAGCCAGTTATGTGTTTACTGTGACAACGACAAATATGTCGGTGGGTGATTCTTTTTCGTTTAGTTTGGCTGCTAAAGGAACCTTTTACGTTGATTGTGATGGTGGAACCTTGACCACTACTGCATCACCAACGGGTATCACAGGTAGTGTTTCTTCTGGTTGGACGATAAACCGTGCCAGCAATCTGACTGAAGTTACTTATACTTGTTCTTCGTATTCTACAGCTGGTCAGAAGAACATTAGATTTGGTGGTTTAGCAACAGAGTATGACGTTGGACAGCCATCAATAAAGTTTACAACGCCGGCCAAAGTATCGTCTTTGACTGGTAATTTGTCTTCTATATTTAGGTATTTGGGCTCAGGTAGTGGGCAACATCCAGAATTTCGTGGAACTTTTGCGGGTTGTGTTAATTTGACAAGTGTTCCGGCTAGTTTGTTTGGGAATTTTACAAGTATTCCAGGGTCATCTGCTATGTTTTGGGGGACTTTCAGTGGTAGCGGTTTGACAACAATCCCAAAACTTTTGTTTTCTCGTATTACAACTGGTGCAGAAAGCATGTTTAATCAAACTTTTGAAAATTGCACTCAATTGACCACTATACCATCGGAATTATTTGATGGTATTACAGTTGGTGCAGACAATATGTTTGGTATGACATTTAAAGGATGCTCAGGGCTGAGACCAACAACCGCCAATAACAATAAACCAATTCCAGACGGTTTGTTTTCAAATATCACATCTGGTGCAACGGATATGTTTGCGTATACTTTCTCTGGTTGTACCCAGTTGAAGTCAATACCAGCAACTTTGTTTGAACATATTACATCGACAAAAGCCAATGGCGATCCTACTATGCGTATGTTCAATGCAACATTTTCGGGTTGTACTCAATTGGAATCAATACCGTCCGGGTTGTTTTCGAGTATTACAACTGGTGCTAATTATATGTTCGGCTCAACATTTTCTGGGTGTACCAGTTTAAAGTATTTACCAGAAAATTTGTTTGCAAATATCACGACTTTAACGGTTAACAATACAACTGTTGGTACACAAATGTTTAATAGTACTTTTAAAGGATGCAGTGGTTTGATGGAAAACACCAGTTCAAATGTAGCGGCAGCAAAGTGGAATTTTATTCCGAAATCATTCTTTGCTGGGATGATTAATGAAAATAATCCGTCTCAATCACTTTATACCACGGATATGATGAAGGATATATTTAAAAATACTTCTTTGCGAACATGTTGTCCGGCGGGTTATGAAAATTATATTACTGGATATGAAAGTCATTGGGATCAGCATGTGTCATGTACACCATGTGCGGCTGGGTATACTTCTACACAATGCGGTTCTTGTGTTCCTTCGGTTACTTTGCAATATAATTGCAACAATACTGCTGGACAGGGTTTATCTGGTCAGTATCCGCAAGGAACAAGCATGTGGGCAACTGATCATGCACCAAATTGTACACCGCCAGCAAATTCTGAATTTGTTGGTTGGTATTGTACAGAGGGAAATGATTATAATGATGGTGTGCCAGTTTCTGTGACGGGGAGCATTAATGGTTTGAGTACACCCCAGGTTCATGAAACTTTTCTTTGTTCTGGTACGGCTTGTTATTTTACTCTGATGAATCCTACGATGTGTGTCGCGGTATGGCGCACCGCTAATCCTTGTCCAAATGGTACAACAATGGTTGAATATGTTTTGGGGACCCCGGCATCGGAATCTGTTGTAGATTTTGAAGCTACGAATTCGCCTTATGGTACGGTTACTGTAGAAAGTATGTGCAGTAAGACAGAAGGAATGCCGTATTATCCTGGTACCCCGTCATCAAATATTGGTATACGTTCAGGATATTGTTGGTGTCGTTTAACACAATTTGATCCAGTTAATAATGGTAGTACTGTTACATTTAGCAACGGTGAATATGGGACTGCCAATTGGGTGTTTGTGGGGAGTACTGCAAATTGCAGCGATTGTCAAAATTCTTGTGAAAGTGCTGTAAATATTGATTCGTTTGCTCTTTTTCGTGAATCTCTTTATACAACTTATCAATGTATAAATGATTATACTTTGACGTATGATTGTAATAACGCCAATCTTGGTGCAACTGGCAATCAAAATACTCAGGTGACTCTTTCTTCGGGAACCGAGGTTACGGTAGATGAAACGGTAGCAAATAATTATTGTCAAACACCATCGGGTTACGAATTTGTGACCTGGGTTTGCAGTTGGGGAACCAGTGGTTCTAATAATTTAGCTTTATCTGTGGTTGGTAATATTGCTGGGGATTCTGTGACACATAGTGGGAACACTTATTATGTTCCGATTAACAGTAATCTTATAGGATGGAACAGCAATAACGCAAACACGAATAGTTTTTATTTTAACATTGAACACGATACTGATTGTGTGGCGGTATGGAGGCCAACAAGTACTTGCCTAAACAATGGACAATCTGTTGGATATGTTTTATGGGCAGAGGCGGGAACAACGGTTGCTAACGCACTTATTAATACGTCAGGGACGCAACATATAGTATATGATGATCCAAATTCTCCAAACTTGGAAAATGCCGATTTTTATGTTGAGTACAGTTATGGTAGTGTTTATGTTGAAGCTATGTGCAGTCCAACCCCTGGTGTGGCTGGCGTTCCTGGAAATCCTGTTGAAACAAATATACACTATAATGATTTGACAGGGGATAATCCATATTGTTGGTGCAGGGTAAGGGGTTGGTGTGAACCAAACACAGGTGATTGTTTACCTAGTAACGGGAGTTATTCTGCATTAGAATATATGCCGTGGGTTATGTATAACGGTGAGCCTGGTGGAGATTGTAATCAATGTGCGTATTATTGTAGCAAAATAAGAACTAATATGCCGCGTATGCTTGAAGGTTTATATACTACGGAGTTATGTCGATACAATGTAAGTTATAATTGTAATAATAGTGGTGTAGTCAATCCTGCGCCAACATCTGTCACAATGGATCAAACTTATACATTAGCAGATATATCGAATTGTGGCACACAGACGGGTAAGTATATTGTAGATTCTGGCAATAATATAATTGGTAATGGCTGGAAATGTGAGGCTAATAATACTTCTGGTACTTATCTTAATGCGAACAGTGGTACGTGGCAATGGACTGATAGTTATACTTGTACCGCACAATGGGCTAGTTATTCTCTATCTTATAATTGTGGTGTTACGGGTAGTGATGTTTCGGCGGTTGGAAATGGACCCGCATCACAATCGTTTGCCGGTGTTAATAGTGTAACTATATCAAATCCAGGTAATACGTGTACCGCCACTGGGTATAGTTTTGATGGCTGGTGGTGTTATGATAACAATGCAGGATTTTATTCTGGTAATATATATACTCCGAATTCTTCATATGCATATGGTAATGGTTCGGCTACGTGTGTTGCCAGATGGAAGGCGAATGATCCGTGTGCACCAGGTACACTTGATACAGCAAACAAAGAAGTGCTGGGGATTCTAATGCCTACAGAAGAAATGAACGACCCGGAAAACACATGGAAAGATCATTTCAGTTTGAATTCTTTATGGGGACCGGATGCAGTTGCTCCTGATGGAGTGAATGGTAATGAAGTAACATTTCCTTATGGTACAATAGTGTTGGAAGGTTTGTGCAGTATGACATCTGGTATTCCAGGACAGGTAGGGTATCCGGACACCACAAATACGGATCAACATTGTTGGTGTCGGGTTGCAAAGTTTGAAGGTGAAGAATTAACAGATTATCCGTGGGTATATTATCAAGATTTTGCATCAAGCGGTACAAATTGTAGTGTGGCAAAGTGTTCAGAAGTTTGCGCGAATGGTGTTTACAACGATTGGAATGATTCACATGATTTTTATTTGAATTTCTTGCATTCATTGTATGTTAAAAATATTTGTCTTTATACTTTAAGGTATAAATGCGACTCTTCGGCAACAGCTACGTATGGTGGTAGTTATGCTGACGGTGTGAATGTGCCCCTTTGGAACTCTGCTACTACTGCTACTAATTGTCCGAGTCAGGCGGCAAATGGTCAGGAACTTGATGTTTGGACATGTGATAATAATGTAACGGTTAATAATAATAGTATATATATGCCAGCAAATAATGTGACTTGTACTGCTTCATGGAAAAGCACAAATTATACCGTTACATTTTTGCGGGGGGATAGTAATAATGATGGAAGTGGTGTGTCTGCTACTGGTACTATGAGTCCAACAACGGGTCTACATTACAATAATACTGTAACATTACCACCGAACGGATTTACACCGCCATTTGGTTTCGTATTTAGCAGGTGGTGGTGTGATAATAGTATTGGTTACAAATATGCTGGTACAACGTTTACTATGCCGGCGGCTAATGTGCAATGTACTGCGCAATGGGTTCGAAGCACTGTGAATTTAATGTGGGAATTAAATGGTGGAACAATGCCGACCTATGAATCTGGGGGTAATACGTTGTCTTATACAAATCCACCTTCTTGCACGTATGGAATGTCTAATGGTATAAGTACTGTATATCAACCAAATAGACCTGGGTATTCTTTCTTGGGGTGGAAAGTAACTGATTGGGACGAATGTGGTTTAAGAAGTCTGGATGTTTCGCTTACGGCATCGCATATGTACGCTAAGACGAATGATAACACTTGTAAGTCTTTTATAAACAATGTTGAGACCCCATCAAATTGTTCTGATTCTGTTTATGGTGATTTAAATGCCAAGGAATGGAAAGATATATTTAGTTACGGAACTGTGTATGGCGTAAGTTATTGCGGTACAAACGCTGGGACTAGCGGGCAAGCAGGTAACCCTGGTTCTGAAAACGGACAGAATTGTTGGTGTGCGGTGACTAAATTTGTTCCGAGCGGAGGGAATGCTTGTATAGTATCTTCCCCATCATATGTGTTTTATCAAACCAACTCTCATTGTTCTACTCAGTGTACTGAAGTTTGTGCTAATCAAACAGGTTGGTCGTATATAATTACTCGTCCTGCGTTATATGGACAAACACAATAATTTTTATTTTGAAACAACGACCATAGCGGTACGCAAAACTGTATCACCGAACATGTAACCGGTTTGCATTTCTTCGATAATGGTATTTGTTGCGGTTTTATCGTTTGGCTTTTCAACCATTTGAATAGCATTATGAAATTGTGGGTTCAAAATTTCGCCGACTGATTCTATCTTTGTAATTCCAATTTGTGTAAAAGCATTTTCCAATGCGCGTTGCATAGATTTTATTCCTTCATCTTCTGGATTATGTTTTAATGCAGATTGAACCGCATCCATAACAGGCAATATTTTTTCAGCGACACTCATTGCACGATTACGCGATACAGATTCAACATCCAATGTAGCACGACGACGTGTGTTTTCTAACTCTGCCGCCATACGTAAATATTTATCGTTTAATTCAGCAATTTTATTGTTCAAATTTTCAATAATTTCTGTTTGTTTGTCTGTCGATATTTTTTCTTCTTTGTCATTTACAGACACAGATTCAATTTCGACAGCGTCCATATTTTCGTTTTTTTCTTCCATAATTTTTACCTGCTTTTTTATAATATACAATTAATCGATTGCTTTTATTATAGGTAAAAATGTATCGCTTTTCAAGGATGCACCACCAATTAATAATCCGTCAACATAAGGTATAGATATAATATCGCGTGCATTGTCTTTGTTAACACTGCCACCATAAATAATTGGCATCGTGTTTGGTAATGTTTCAAATATAGTTTTTACTGCGGATACTATTTCATTTGTTGTTGGTGTTAAACCAGAACCAATTGCCCAACGTGGTTCATATGCAACGATAAATTCGCCATTATCAGGGATACTTTCCAATAACATTTTTTTTATAACCGATGTTGTATGCCCTGCATTTTTTTCTTCCATTGTTTCGCCAACGCATATAATGGGGATAATACCATTTTTAATCGCTGTGGTTGCTTTTTGGCGAACGATTTCATTTGTTTCATCGTGGTTGGTTCGTCTTTCACTGTGTCCGACAATTACATATTCAACCACCATTTCTTTTAACATTGTTGCAGAAATATCGCCGGTATAAGCACCGTTTTCGTGGAAACTTACATCTTGGGCACCAATACTGATACCGCTGTTGTTTTTGCCACAGAGCAAGGTAAAAGGCAAACATAAAACGATTTTGTTGCCTGATTTTACGGTCTTTAAAGATTTTAGCATTGATTCTTTGCTTGCCATATCGCCGTTCATTTTCCAATTGCCAATTATAAATTTCATTTTTCTTCCTTTTTTATTGATTTTTTGTTGTCTTTTTTGCTATGGTATCGCAAAAGGTGAAAAAATGCTAGAATATTTACGTAATGCTGCTGACAAACCGTTGGCGAAAGTTTTGATGTTTATTTTGATTTTCAGTTTTGTCGGTTGGGGTGCCGCAGAATGGATTTTTGGTGGTGCGACGCGTGACACAACTTTGTTAAGTGTTGGCAGTGCAGATATTTCTGTACAGCAGTTTAACAATGAAAAATCTCGTCAGTTATCCCAAATGTCAAAGGAAGAACAACGTGCGGCTTATACCGATCCGGCAAAGGCTTCTGCGTTGACCAGTTCTGTTATGTCTAAATTGACAATAGATCAATTGGCGCTGAATCGTGCAGAAGATTTGGGCTTTGTTGTATCTGATAAACGAATCGCTGAAGAAATAAAAAATTATCCACAATTTCAAAGTAATGGTGAATTTGTTCCTTGGATGTTCGATATGTTTTTACAAAATTCTGGGATGAGCGAACAAGATGTCGCGAATTCTTTACGTGCTGATATTTTGCGTAATATGACATTGGGTGCGGTGAATGTTGCATTGTCTGTTCCTCAATTTGCAGTTGATGCGGCATACAATGCGCGATATGCAAAACGTGATATAAATTATGCGACTGTGAAATTTGCTAATTACAAGGTTGAAAATCCTTCTGATGAAGATTTGAAAAACTATTATGCTCAAAATCCACAAATTGTTCCCGAAACAAGAACTATATCTTACGTATTCATTGCGGCAGATATGAACAAACCTGATATTTATGATGAAAAGTTCAAGGTCGCACAACAAATTGAGGATATGATTATTTCAGGGGATTCTATGAAGACCGCTGCTGATAAACACAAGGCAAAGTATGTAAGGGTTGAAAAAATTGAACGCGGTAAAAAAACATCGGACAAGATTTTGACCGATGATTTGGTTGCAAAAGCATTTTCAATGGAATCTGGTAGCGAAAGTGAATTGCTAGAATTAAAAGAAGGTTTTGCGATTTTGCGTGTTGATGAAGTTATTGCACAGCATAATGCGGAATTTAATGATGTTAAAAAATCTTTGGTTGCTGGTTGGAAAACATCAGAACAACGCAAAAAGGCTTACATTGATGCTAATGAAAAATTGATTGCTTTGAAAAAAGATAATGATTTAAAGAATTTGAAAAATGCCAGTGTTACCAGAACAGATGGTGCACCATTGGTTATTTTGAATGCTACTTTTGCAGGTCATGATGGTGATAATGTAATGGTTGAAGATAGTGATGCTTTCTATATCGTGCATATTGGTAAAACTACTATGCCGAAAGAAGACAAAGCTAAAAAAGCATCTTTGCGTAAAGAATTGGAAAAAATGTCTGTGCGTTTTGTGACGGATGATTATACTCAATTCTTGAAACACAATTATCCAGTAAAAGTTCATGAAAAAACTTTTAACAGGTTTATTGCAAAATAGTTTAAATCGCCCGTTTGGGCGATTTTTTATTTGTTTCTAAAACGTTTGACATCTGGTGTGGTTTGTCTATAATAGTGTTTGTGAAAAATGAAAAGAGGATTATAAATGAATTTTGATTTTGTAGAAATTATAGAAAAGTATAAAATTAATAAAGATAAAGCAGATATTGATATTATTAATGCCTGCAATACGTTAATTCGTAAATATGGTGATTGGCTGATTATAGAATCTAAGCACAGCTTTAATATATATTACAGTACAGACAGGTATGTAGTAAAAAACGGGGAAGATAAAATTTTTTCGTTGAATGTTGAATATGATGAATGTGGATTGAATTTTGCAAGTTATGATTTACATTTTACGATGAACTATGATATACATTTAGGAGTAAGGAGTAAACATAGACAAAAACTGAAAACATTGCAAAAATTATTAAACCAAAAAGCAGAAAAACAAAAAAAGATGTTCGCGTTGAGAAATGAATATGTGCAAAAATTAAATAACAGTGTTCAATTTATTAAACAAAATGTAAAATAAAAATCGCCGAATGGCGATTTTTATTTTGAAACTTTTTTATTCTTTATATAATAAGTGTATGAAAATTGAAACAACTGGTATTTTGATAAATATAAAACCTTTTAATGAAAGGGATGCAATCGCGCATATTTTTACACATGATAATGGTGTTCTGATTGGATTGTTGCGTGGTGCAATGGTTGCAAAGAAAAATAAACCACTTGTCGGACAATGTGGACATGTGTCGTGGAATGCACGTCTTGATTCTCAATTGGGTGTATTTCATTTTGAAAATGAAAAAAATTTATCTGCGCAATTAATGTTAAATAATGATTTGTTAAAGATAATGAATGCGACTTTTTCTTTGATATATTCCTTACTGCCAGAACGTGAATCTTATGAACATTTATATATTAAAACATTTGAATTATTATCGACATTGCCACAATCTGATAATCCATATGATTTATATTTAAACTGGGAAATAGATTTGTTACGTGATCTGGGGTATGCATTAGATTTGACGAAGTGTTCTGGTTGTCAAAAAACAGAAAATTTATGTTTTTTATCACCAAAGACAGGGCGGGCTGTGTGTTGTGATTGTGGTGCGCCTTATGCTGACAAATTATATAATTTGCCGATTGATTTGAATGTTACAAAACAGTTTTTAAATAAAATTTGTACATTGCAGGGTATAGAAATTCCGATGAACAGAAAAATAATATAATTTGTTGTTTTTTTGCTTGCATGATTAAGTTTTTTTTTCTAATATCCCTTTGTTCAACTACTAAAGGAGAAAACTATGATTTGGACAATTATCACTGTACTTATCCTTTTGGCAGCTATCGCACTGTATATGTTTGCTGGCAAACAAGACGGTAAAAAAGTTGCTGGGGATACTATCGTAAGCAAAGGTATTTCTGCTATCGCAATTGTATTGATTGCTTTCAGCGTATGCCGTTTGTTCACACCTACATACTTGTTGCATACAAATCCTGCTATCTTGCAAGAAATGGTGCAAAACATGCAGGCTCAACAAGAACAAGAAAAGAACAAAGTTGTTCGTCAATATGTTGCAAAACACGCAGAAGAAATGATTGGTAATGCTCCAATCGCTGGTAATGTAGACGCAAAGAAAACTATTTTCTTGTGGTCTGATTATTCTTGCCCATATTGCCGTCGTGTTCATGCTGAATTGGCACGTGTGTTGAAAGAACGTGACGATGTTCGTGTTGTTTTGAAAAACTTCTCTATCCACGGTGCATTATCTGATGCTCCAGCAAAAGCAGTTATCGCTGCTAAAATCCAAGACAATGCAAAAGCTGCAAAATTGGATCAATTGTTGATGGCAAAAGAATATTACACACAAGACGATATGAAAGACCAAGCAAAATTGCCAGAGAAAATTCATGCTAGTGTTATGAAATTGGCAAAAGAAGCAGGTCTTGATACAAAGCAATTGGAAAAAGACATGGAAGGCGATGTTGTTAAAGCAGAATTGCAAAATGTTCGTGAATTGGCACAACGTTTTGAAATCAGCGGAACACCATACTTAATCATTGGTGACAAAGCATTCCCAGGTGCTGTTCCATATGCAAGAATTATCGAAGCATTGAAATAATGTGATTGGTAATATATAAAAATCGCCCAAATGGGCGATTTTTTTATTGCAGCATTTTTTGTAAAAATTTATAATTTTTTCATATACAAAGGAGATACATATGAAAAAAATCTTGGTATTAACATCTGTTTTTGCTCTGGCTGCATGTTGTTTTACCCCAGAAGAAATTACACAGCATGATGAAGAATTTGCACAATGGAATTGTGAACGTGTGGACAGAAAAAAATTTCAGTTGATTTATAAATGTCCATCAAATTTGGATTGGATTGTTGCGGCAAAAGAACAAGAACCAAACAGACAATTTTATCATGGTAAATCTTTGAATTGGGATGAAATTAATGCTGATACAGAACATACTTATGTTGCTGTTGTTAATTTTGGTGATACTTGCCAAGGGCTTTTTCATTATCGTGTAATGGTAAAACCTTTTGATGGTGCAACTAAAGAGCCATACGCGGTAATAAGTTGTAAAACAACGGAAGAGTCTATAGAAAAATAAATTTTAATAAAAAACACCGATAAAGGTGTTTTTTTATTTATCCCAAATCGGGGAAATGATTGCTTCGGCGATTAACGGTACAGACAGTTTGGTTACATTTTCCATTTCTGTTTTGATTAAATCTGAAAAATGTTTTGCTGATTTTTCATCGCATTCAAATATGATTTCATCATGAACTTGTAAAATCATTTTTATTTTATCGGAATTTGGTACGGTAATTTTATTATATATTTCGACCATAACGCGACGCATTATGTCTGCTTCGAATCCTTGGATAGGTGCGTTGATTGCGGCACGTACTGCGTATCCGCGCATGCGGGGACTGGTTGCTTCTGGAATTTCTATTCGACGACCCCATGGTGTATAAACACAATGATTTTCCAAAACAAAGTTAGTTATATAATCAATATATTCTTTGATTTCGGGCAGACCAGCCATGTAAGATTCAATAATCTTTTTTGCTTCATCACGTGAAACATTTAATTGATTTGCCAATCCAAATGCGGATATCCCATAAATAATGGAAAAGTTAATTGTTTTTGCCGCGCGACGCAAATCTTTTGGTACGATTGTACTGTCTGGTATTTTGAATATTTTGCGTGCTGTTTGTTCGTGGATGTCTAAGCCGGCATTGAAAGTATCTTTGAACATTTTTACATTCGCGACTTCGGCAAGTAATCTTAATTGAATTTGTGAATAATCAACCGCAATTAAAGTTTTTCCGGGTTCAGCGATAAAACATTTTCTGATTTCTTCGCCCAATTCAGTTTTGATTGGAATATTTTGCAGGTTTGGATTACGACTGGACAGACGACCTGTGTTCGTGCTGGTCTGTAAATAAGTTGTATGAATGCGACCGTCACTCGCAATCTGATGGGGCAGGGCATCTGCATAAGTACCCGCCAACTTAGCCACTGAGCGCCAAGTTAAAATCTTTTCAATAATTGGATGAATATCAATCAAATCATTGAGGATATTGGCATCTGTGGAACCTTTCTTTTTATTTGGTAAATTTAATTCATCGAATAAAACAACAGCTAATTGTTTTGGACTGCCAACATTGAATTCGTGTCCAGCTAGTTCATAAATTTCAGATTCTAATTTTTCCAGTTGTTTATGAAATACCCCAGATAACTGATTTAATCTATCGCGGTTAACAGCAACACCATATTTTTCCATTAAACATAAAATTGGACATAATGGTAAATCGCATGTTTCGTATAATTTGCGTAATTTTTCTTGGGTGTCTAGTTGTGGACGCATCAGATTATAAAGTGCGAAACATACAACAGAATCTTCGCCAGAATATTTTGTAGCAATATCGACAGGTAAGGTTTCAAAATGTCTGTCACAGTCTTTGATTTTTATATCAAACAAATCTTCGAATTTTATGTTGGTATGTCCCAGATATTTTTCAGCCAATTCATCCAAACCGTGTCCATGTAATGTTCCGTGTAGTGCGTAAGACAACAGCATAGTATCATCAATTGGTGTAATTTTTGTTATATCCCAGCCTTCGTTATCTAATATGTGTAAATCATATTTTATATTGTGTGCAACCTTGGTTATTTTTTTGTTTGTAAATATTGGCCAAAGTTTTTTATATACAACATCAATCGGTAATTGATCTGCGGCCAAAGAATCCCCACCAAATAAATCTGCCGATTTAGAGAGATGACGGACGGGTATATATGCACCATGTGAACCATCGTATGCTAAAGATATCCCAACAACTTTATCACTTATTTGATTCAAACCAGTTGTTTCAGTATCAAAAGCTATAATGTCTTTTACATGCGATAAAAAATCATCCAACTGTTTTTCTGTGGATATTGTTATTATATCCATTTCGCCTAATGAAGCAGTTGGGGTTTGTTTTTCTGGAATATCAACAACAGGACATACAGATTTTTCGTATTCTGTGATATGTGGTTCGCAAGTTTGTTTGTCATCCGGAAATAATTTTTTTATTTTTGCAATCAAAGATTTGCTTTCGATTTTGTTCTGTACAAAATCAATTGCGGATTTTTTATCAAAGCAAAAAGGCGTAATTGTTAATCCTGCTAAATCAACATCGCGTTTTAATGCGACCAGTTGTTTGGAAATGTACGCTTTGTCACGATTTTCTTTTAATAAATTACGTGTTCTTTCGTTCTTTACAGAATCAATATTATCATATAAATTATCAAGAGAGCCAAATTCGTTTATTAATTCGGATGCTTTCTTTGGACCTATACCTGGAACACCTGGAACATTATCGGTTGAATCACCCATCAAAGATTGGACATCGATAACTTGATTTGGTTTTACACCGAATTTTTCTAAAACCTCTGGTTCGTGTATTTTTTTGTCTTTCATCCCATCATAAAGATACACACAATCAGATACTAATTGCATTAAATCCTTGTCGCCAGTTATTATGCGTGTAGCATTTACGCGATTACAATTATTTGTTGCGATTGTCGCGATTACATCATCTGCTTCCACACCAGGAATACAAAGTACAGGTATCCCCATTTCGTGAACACCGATTCGAATTAATTCACTTTGCTGTAATAAATCAGCAGGTGTTTCAGAACGATTAGCCTTATATTCTGGATAGATATCTTGACGGAAACTTATTCTTGATGCATCGAACACACATACAAAAGAATCATCTGGTTCTGCTTTTGCCAATATCGGTAAAATCATATTGAAAAAACCGTAAACAGCACCAGTGGGCATACCGTCTGAACGTGTCAAAGCACTGTGCACACCATAGTATGCCCTGAATACCAAAGAGTTCCCGTCAATTAATGTTAACATTCAAATCCTTAGAATATATAACGTACTTTTGCGCGTATATTGTATTGCAACATATCTGGTTTTGAATCTGTTGCATCAATAGTATAAACGTTTGGTGCGTACAAAACACGACCTTCGACATCAAATTTAATAGGAAGAGCCAAAATGTCAATTGTTGCACCCAACATAGCCTGATATGCGGCAGATGTTTTAACATTATAATCTGTTTTTACACCGTCAACAGATACTGTGGCATCACCACCGAATACCATACCAATACCGCCACCGATATAAGGCAAAATAACTGTGGAAGGTATTTTGGCATATAAATTTAATAAACCTGCATTAGTATCAAAGTCTGCAGATTTGAAATAATCATATTCTGCTTCAACTCTGAAAACTGGCAAATCCATACCTGCAATTGCACCGAACACACCAGCAGAATCTGTTTTGTTTTTATGGTCTGCAAACATTGTTTGTCCACCGACACCAGCCATAGCACCGACGTAAAAATCAGCAACTACACCCGCGTTAGCAGCAGATACACATGCCAATGTCGAAAACAAAGAAATTAAAGATATTGAATTTATTTTCATATTTTTCTCCTTTATGTGGTATTATATAGTATAAACTAAAGGTTATGAAAATGCAAAAAAATAAACCAATTTTAATTGTCGGGCTGGGAAACCCAGGAAATGAATATAAAAATACGCGTCATAATGTTGGTTTTATGACCATAGATTTTATTGCGCCAACAGATGCAACGTGGAAAAAAGAAAAAAATGCTTTGACAACACGTATTGATATAGAAGGACAAAATGCAATATTGGTAAAACCGCAAACCTATATGAATAATAGTGGGGAAGCCGTTGGACCGTTAATGACTTTTTATAAAATTCCGTTGGAAAACATATTTGTAATTCATGATGATATGGATTTAAAACTTGGTGATGTGCGTAAAAAAATAGGTGGGGGCAGTGCTGGACACAACGGTATAAAATCTATTGATAATGCGATCGGCAAAGAATATTGCAGAATTCGAATCGGTATCGGACATCCACGTGATTTTGAAAATCCTATGGATCCTGCTGATTGGGTGTTGGGAAAATTTGATGCAGAACAATTAAAGCAAATAAAATCTGTTATCAAATCAATCAATATTATTGATATTTAATTATGAATTCGTGATTCTTTGGAACAGATTCAGCAATTTCACCACAGGTGCTACCAAAAAAAGACCAAGATGTTCCGTCGTGATCGTATACACAATCAGGTAATGGACAACTTGGTGGCGTCGAAGAGCAATCATTACATTGTGGACTATAGGTCATTGATGGCGCATTTGTTGGACCAGTACAATTACCACCAATACATGACGAAGATTGTTGCATTTTGAAATAATTTCCATATTGATCGATTAACATCCAAAAACCATTGTCACAAATGTATTCTTCGTTTTGATAATTTATGTATTCATTTGTTGTCATACAATATATATGTATTTGTCGCCAATCGTTTTGTGGACAATAATAATTATCATCCGTGTTGCATGTTGCGGTCATAAGACGTAATGCATTGACACTTGGATCAGGAACACAAATGCCGTTACTTTTGTGTCCATCAAAACAACAATGTCCGAACACATCATGAACGCCACTGACACAATGATTTGTCAATGAATTTAATGAATTTACAATAACGTTAACAAGATATTTTTTATCATTGACCACCGCGCAATCATCATCTGCGGTTATGTTTATCAAAGATTGGCATTGTCCACTGCTGTCCATTTTATAACCTGCTGGACATCTGTATGTATTACAGCTGGTTATTTTTGATTCTGTCCCTGTATTAGATGCAAACCAAGACAACAATGTTGAACCTGTGTTTGGTATCAATATTTGATTTGACAGAATTGCTTGGATAGTGCCATTACTATTTAATGTATCAGCTATGTTTTGAGTTGTTATAGCATTGGTATTGTTTTCTGTTTCGCAATTCCCCCAGATTTGTTCAGCAATTAAACATGCTATTAAATCTGTTCCTGTTAAATTACTACCAGCAGCTGTACAAAATTTAGGTATATTATTAAACAAACAATCAGTCAAGGCTTGGTCTGTCAAACCTGTACAAAATACGTCTGTGTTTCTCTGATTATAATTAGAATACAATGACTCGTAATATGCTTGACGTCTTGTTTCTGGATCTTCTGGGTCAAAACCTTGCGGTGGATTTTGTGGTGTTGGTGCCGTTGCCAAAATTCCTTTGTTCATTTTAGCAAGGTTTTCTTTATCAGCACTGCGTACACAGTTTAAAACCTCTGTCCAACAGGCATCGCGTTTCAATATCGCCATACGATTATCAGAGTTTATATTTGTACAAAGTGCAAAATTCCCGGAAGTTCCATTACATTTTTGAATTATGCAATCGCGTCCAACCTGTGTGCAGGTATCAATGATTGAATTATAAGTTGTATCTCTTGAAATACCGGACATACCATAAGACCATGTATTTGCGGCATCAACATCCATAAGCGCAGAACAAGATTTTGTAGCTTTGCTGCACATCTCGTTGACGGTTTTATCCGCCATGACATTAAATACAGATAATGCGCGTGAATCGAATTCAGACAAATCCTCTGATGCGCTGGTACTGCATTCTGCAACCAATTGAGTGCAACCACGTCTGATTTCTTCCATCTTTGATTTTTGTGCCAATTTGATTTGAGATATTGCATCGTCCAAAAATTCATTCCATATGGTATCAGCAATATCGCGACATTGTTCAGTTGCAGTAGTTAAAAATCTTTTTTTAGATTTTAAGAAATTAACAAACTTTTCGTTTTGTGGAACTTTTGACCATTTTTCACCATTGGTTGGTTCTTGTATTAAATTTGATAAATTATATAAATTTTCTGATAAAAACGCTTTGCCAGTAGATGGGTCAATATATTCCCCGGTCATGTCTAAACATTTGTGAAGTTCTTCACCGCACACAGACGTATCAGATAATTTTTCAAGAATTTTTCTTTTGCAAGTTATGGTGTCATCAGAATTTCTTTGGTCGTATGCATCTAATCGTGCCATATCGAGCAACGCGTTGCTTTCATGGATTTTTTCAATCGCTTGGTCTTGTAATTTGCTGTAAGATTTTGCAACAGTAGTACAATCTTGTTGTATGAATAATTTGTACCCATCTTGGGCGATTTTCAATTCATCTTCGGAACAAACTTCTTTTGCCATTTCAACACATATAGGGCGTGCAGCATTGTATAAATCAAGCCCGTTTTTAGAGGTTGTAGCGGCACCATATAAAGAATCTACATCGTCCCACGCAGATTCTATGTCCAAAGACCAAGACAGTGCGGACATATCGTCATCAATCTTTGAATCACCAACACTGTTTAATGATTTAGATATTTTTTTCAATGTCTTTTCAGATTTAGAACGATCCTTTGTGTTGTATCCTAATTCGCCTTCACTCGCGACATTGATAGCGGCAGCATCTTCTTTATCTAAACTTACCGTCAAAAGTTGTTGATTGAAATCCAACATTTTGTCTTCGGCTTTGTCCAGTTGCTTTTTAATATTATCGAATTCATGAATCCTGGAAGAGCAGGCACAACGTTTTAAATTGGCATCTTTATTAGCGCAAAATTCATCCATACATTCATAATAAACATTTTTACATTGGGAATAATCAGCAGATTTAATCGCTTCCATTTTTTCGACATTTAATTCTTTGACACGGGTTGCACGTTGACGATTATTCTTATTCGCGGAAGAACGCGAACTTATTGCATTTACAATTTTTGTTTGTGCTGCATTTCGTGATGGAACAGTTGCGCGTTTGGTAACATTTTTCGCAGATTGAACGGTCGTTGTACGAGACCTGACATTTGATGATGTTGATGAAGTGGTTCGACTGGAAACTTTTTGTTGTGGTTGCTTCACAG